>ERZ724517.1863-NODE-1863-length-11353-cov-4.253939_pt1 | contig 11353 bp, 8 predicted proteins | sample MGYA00376050_ERZ724517 | MGnify/ENA primary metagenome ERZ724517 (study PRJEB28724, sample SAMN07190886) | activated sludge metagenome | isolation source: activated sludge of sewage treatment plant in Hong Hong | place: USA: Christiansburg, Virginia | collected... | reverse complement strand
GAACATGGACGATCAGCGGGTTGAAGCTCGGGCGGCCTTTCGCGGTGTAGATCCCGGCCACGGCTTTGCCGTCCGTTGCATCAGCGGCGAGCCCATAGACAGTCTCTGTCGGCACGGCGACGCACTGCCCCTGCGCGATGAGCGCAGCAGCGGCTGAAATCGCGTCTGCACCAAAAGGCTGGACTTGCGTTTCGAAAGGCGGTCTTTCAGTCTCCACGCTGTGCCGCTAGAGCGCAGCATCCGATCACGCAAGCCAGCGGTAAAGCGATATATGACCTACACACCACCAATAGCCGAACAGCGTTTCGTTCTCGACACCGTGACCGGCATTGCCGAATTGGCCGGGCATACTGCCTTTGCGGAAGCAACGCCTGATATGGTCGATGCAATCCTCGAGGGCGCAGGCGCGATTGCGGCGGGAGAATGGGCGCCGCTCAACCGGGTCGGCGATACGAACAATCCCAAGTGGGTGGATGGGAAAGTCACGATGCCACCGGGGTTCAAAGCCGCCTATCAGGCCTATGTCGAAGGTGGCTGGGGAACGATTGACGGGCCAACCGGATTTGGCGGGCAAGGCCTGCCGCACGCGCTGGCCTTTGTCGTTCTTGAAGACCTGGGCACAGCCAATATGGGCTTCACCCTGTGCCCGATTCTGACTTCGGGCGCGGTCGAGGCACTGCTGGCCCACGGCTCCGACGAACAGCGCGCATTCTACCTGCCCAAACTTGTGACCGGCGAATGGACCGGCACAATGAACCTGACGGAGCCCTCTGCCGGATCTGACGTCGGTGCGCTTCGCGCAACCGCAACGCCCAATCCCGATGGCAGCTACAGCATCAAGGGCACCAAGATCTTCATCACCTTTGGCGAGCATGATCTTGCGGAAAATATCATCCACCTCGTCCTTGCCCGAACGCCCGGCGCGCCAGCCGGCACGCGCGGGATTTCGCTGTTCCTTGTCCCCAAGATCAGGCCCGACGGAACCGAGAACGATTTGCGTTGCGTTTCGATCGAGCACAAGCTGGGCATTCACGCCTCCCCCACTGCCGTCATGTCCTATGGCGACAATGATGCCTGCACCGGCCATCTGATCGGGCCGGAAATGGGCGGGATGCGCGCGATGTTCACGATGATGAACAATGCGCGGCTCAATGTTGGGCTGCAGGGTGTCCAGATTTCCGAACGCGCAACACAGCAGGCGCTGGGCTATGCCTCGCAGCGCATCCAGTCTGCCCGGGCTTCGGGAACCGGTGCGCAGCCAGTGGCCATCATCGAGCATCCGGACGTGCGGCGCACCCTCCTGCGCATGAAGGCGCTGACGCAGGGCGCTCGCGCATTGCTTTATTACGCGGCGGCACAGGTCGACCGGAAGCATCTGGGGATCGAGGGCGCGCGGCAGCGGCTCGATCTTGTCACGCCGCTGGCCAAGGCCTGGGGAACCGATGTCGGGTGCGAAGTCGCGTCGCTGGGCATCCAGGTGCACGGCGGCATGGGATTCATCGAGGAAACGGGTGCTGCCCAGCATTATCGTGATGCTCGCATTGCGCCGATCTATGAAGGCACCAACGGCATACAGGCAGCGGACCTTGTCGGTCGCAAACTGGCGGGTGACGGCGGCGCGGGACTTGCGGCCCTGATTGCGGACATGCGCGCCGAAGCCAAGGATGCGGATTTGGTATCGCTGATCGACGCTGTCGAAGGAATCGGCCAATGGATGCTTGAGGCTGATGTCGATGATCGACTCGCCGGAAGCGTCCCCTTCCTCACAATGACATCAGTTGCAACCGCAGGCTGGCTGCTTGAACGGCAGGCGCGCGTGGCCGCAGACCGGCTTGCGGCGGATGATGGCGATCCTGCCTTCCTAAAGGCCAAACAGGCGAGCGTTGCATTTTTCCTTGCCCATATCGTGACCGAAGCCCTTGGGCTTGAGGCTTCCGCCAAAGCCGGTGCCGGATTGCTCTATGCACTGAGCGCTGAAGAGCTCGCGGCCTGAGGCATCGGAATCCTGTCCACCTGTTGACTGAACACACAAAAATCCCGCGCAATAAAATTGCTTGAGGGTTCCGGATTCGCCGCTAGTCTCGGCCGCCATGACGCCGGAACACCGGCACAGAGAACCATAAAAGGGGAGCGCAAGGCGCCATGACGGATAGTATCAACGAAGCTCCAGTCGAACCCGGCGCTGCGCCGATGAATGTCGCGGCAGTGGATCTTGGAGCAACGGGGGGCTGGTTTGGCCATCCCCGGCAATTGAAGCGCCTGTTCACGACCGAAATGTGGGAACGCTTCGGCTATTACGGCATGCGCGCGATCCTCACGCTCTATCTCGCCAATCATTTCCTTTTCAGCGATACGACGACCGCCGGACTCTACGGCGGCTTCACCGCGCTGGTTTATCTGACGCCGCTTATTGGCGGGCTGATCGCCGACAATTACCTCGGCTCCAAGCGCTCGGTGAAGTTCGGTGCGCTGATGATGTCGCTTGGCTATTTCATCCTTTGCTTCAGCGGCACGGGCGAATCGGCAAAGCCCTATGCGACGATCGACGGCCAGAAATATGAAATCGTTGTTCAGGGAACGGGCGAGGACGCCACGAAGTCGGTCAATATTGACGGGCAGGCGCTCGTCATCAAGGGCAATGAGGACAAATCGGTCTCGCTCATCGCAGCCGATGGCAAGGAGGCGCGCAAGTTCGAAGAAGGCACGTTCAAGTCCGACGGCGAGCGATCATCCTTCTTCGTCCTGATGCTGCTCCTCGGGCTCTCGACCGTCACGATCGGCAACGGATTCTTCAAGCCCAATATCTCGACAATCGTCGGATCACTATATGAAGACGGGGACAGGCGCCGCGATGCGGGCTTCACCATCTTTTACATGGGAATCAATCTCGGTTCGCTCATTTCGCAATTCTTCTGCCCAATTCTGGCGCAAACCGTCGGTTTCTGGGCGGGCTTCGGGCTCGCAGCGGTCGGCATGGCTTGCTCCTGGCTGCTGTTCCAGTTCGATGGCGGGCGGCTGAAGGGCTATGGCGAACGGCCTGAAAATGCCGATGCCGGCAAGGATTGGTATATCTATGGCGGTGCGCTGGCGACCATCCCGCTCTTCTGGTTCCTGTTCTCCAACCTCATGAACTATGTGAAGCCTGCGGAGGGCACGGGGATTGTCGGATATGTTCTCGGCTTGCCAATCATGGGCAAGGCGCTGTTCCTGACGTTCCTGTTCGGCGTCCCCCTCATCCTCCTCTGGTCCTGGTTCAAGGGATCGAAGAAGGAATTCCAGATGATGGTCGCGGCTATGGTCCTGATCGTCTTCAATGTGGTGTTCTGGACCTTGTTCGAACAGGCCGGGTCATCGCTGACTCTCTTTGCCGAACGCAACACCGTCCTCGAAATCGGCTGGACGGCACCCTTGTTCGCGATGTTCCGCGATTTTGCCTTCTCCTATTATCTTGTTGCCGCCGGACTGGCCTTCGGATTGGCCTGGCTCTCGTTCTGGTTCTTTGCAAACGGCGAAGAAGCAGCAACCCGGCGTTCGATGGGGATCGGCTTCGGCGTGGTCGGCCTGCTGTCGTTCGCCGGTCTCGTCTATATCAAATCGGGCCTGATCGAGCAGCCGGTCTATCTGATGCCTGCAGGACAGACGCAGATCTTCAACGCCCTCTTCATCGTCCTGCTGGCGCCCATTTTCAGCATGATCTGGGGCGCGCTCGCGAGGCGCGGACTTGAGCCTTCGATCCCGATCAAGTTCGCGATTGCCCTTATGGGCGTTGGCGCCGGATTCCTGTTCCTCGTCTGGGGGGCAAATTTTGCCGGGTCCGAATTCAAGGTCGGGATGGCCTGGCTGGCCGGGCTTTACCTCATCCATTCGATTGCCGAGCTCTGCATTTCGCCAGTTGGCCTGTCGATGATCACGAAGCTCTCCATTGCGCGGATCGTCGGCATGATGATGGGCGTCTGGTTCCTCTCGATTTCGGTCGCCCAATATTTTGCCGGGATGGTCGCGCAAGTCGCGAGTGTGGAAACTGTCGGCGGGCAAGTCACGAACCTGAAGGTCAGCCTCGATACCTATATCGGCGTCTTCACGACAATCGGGGAAGTTTCGATCGGAATCGGCGTGCTGTTGCTGCTCTTCTCCTTCCCGCTCAAATATCTGATGCACGGAGTGAAATAGCATGCGGGCCAGTTGGGTATTCATTGCAGCACTCGTCGCCGGATGCACTGCCGGGTCCGGCGCCAAGCCAGCCGCTATGGCGGACAAGGCGGCGCCGGCAAAGGTCAATGCCGATCCCTATCCCTCCACTTACAAGCCCTATGCCGGGGTCGCGACGGCGATCCGCAATGTGACTATCTATGATGGCGAGGGCGGACGGATCGAAAAGGGCGTCGTCTTCTTTTCGGGTGGAAAGATCGTCAGTGTCGGCGGACCTGAAACCGCGATCCCGGCCGATATCACTGTGTTCGACGGAACCGGGAAATGGGTGACGCCGGGGATTATCGATGTCCATTCGCATCTGGGCGACTATCCTTCGCCCGGCGTCGCAGCTCATTCGGATGGCAATGAAGCAACAGGCCCCGTCCGTTCCGAAGTCTGGGCGGAACACCGCGTCTGGCCACAGGATCCGGGGTTCAGCCGTGCACTGGTAAACGGCGGGATTACGACGCTTCAGATCCTGCCCGGCTCTGCCAACCTTTTTGGGGGCCGCTCGGTTGTCCTCAAGAATGTCTATGCGCGCACGGTACAGGGAATGAAGTTTCCTGGCGCACCCTATGGCTTGAAAATGGCCTGTGGCGAAAATCCGAAGCGTGTCTATGGCGGCCGGAACCAGATGCCATCCACCCGGATGGGCAATATGGCGGTCAATCGCCAGACATGGATCCGCGCCACCGAATACAAGCGCAAGCTCGACAAGGGTGAGACAGTGACGCGCGACCTCCAGCTCGAGACGCTGGCCGGTGTTCTGTCGGGCGAAATCATTGTCCAGAACCATTGCTACCGCGCGGACGAAATGGCGCAGGTGATCGATATGTCGAAGGAATTCGGGTACAAGGTCTCTGCCTTCCACCACGCGGTCGAGGCCTACAAGATTGCCGATCTGCTTAAGGAAAACAGCATCTGCGCCGCGATGTGGGCGGACTGGTGGGGTTTCAAGATGGAATCCTATGATGCCATCAACGAGAATATTCCGCTTGTCGCGCAAGCCGGCGCCTGTGCAATTGTCCATTCTGACGATCCCAACGGAATCCAGCGGCTTTATCAGGAAGCAGCCAAGGCACTTGCTGACGGTCGGCGCATGGGCATCAACATTGCCGACGAAGTGGCCTGGGAATGGCTGAGCTTCAACCCCGCAAAGGCCTTGGGCATTGCGGACAAGACCGGAAGTCTGAAACCCGGCAAGATGGCCGATGTCGTGCTGTGGAACGGTAATCCGCTTTCCGTCTACACGCGCCCTGAAAAGGTGTGGATCGACGGCGCGCTGCTGTACGATGCGAACGATCCAAAGCGGCGACCGGTCAGCGATTTCGAGCTGGGCCAGCCGGGCGAAGGAGACACGAAATGAAGCGTCTCCATCGTCGCCCCTGCGCAGACAGGGGCCTGCCTCAGGACAATCTCCGCAATGCCAAACGGGCCCCTGCCGGCGCAAGGGCGACGCTCATCCTGACGGCGCTCGTTGCATTCACCACCGCACCTGCAATTGCCCAGACGATTGCCATTACTGGCGGCAAGGTCGTGATCGGCGATGGGAGCGCGCCGATTGACGGTGGCACTGTCGTAGTCGCCAATGGGCGAGTGATTGCCGCTGGCAGCGCTGTTGCCATCCCTGCCGGTGCCCAGCGGATTGACGCCACGGGAAAATGGGTGACGCCGGGAATCGTCGCGGGCTTTTCGCGGATCGGACTGGCTGGCGTCGATGGCGTCGATGAAAGCAACGACACAGCGGCCAAATCCGTGCCCTTTTCAGCAGCGCTCGACATTGCGCTTGCGGTCAATCCCGATGTAGCGGCGATCTCCGTAAACCGCGCGGCTGGCGTTACGCGCGCAGTCGTTTCGCCCGATGCGGGCAGTGCGATCTTCGGGGGGCAGGGGGCGGTGATCGACACCGGTGCCGACCATGATCCGATTACACGCGCCAAGGCGTTCCAGTTTGTCGAATTCGGGGAAAGCGGCGCGAACCGGGCAGGAGGAAGTCGCCCTGCCCTGTTTGCCTTGTTCCGGAATGCCCTTGCAGAAGCCCGCGACTATCAGGCGGGCCGTCTGCGCGAGGATTCGCTGCTCGAGCGGGCCGATGCCGCTGCACTTGTTCCTGTGATTGCGGGAACGCAAAGGCTTGTCGTGCACGCCGAAAGCGCGACCGACATTCTGGCCGTCCTCTCGCTCAAGCGCGAGTATCCGACACTTTCGCTTGTTCTTGTCGGTGTGACAGAGGGCTGGAGGGTTGCAGACAGGATTGCAGCTGCGGGTGTTCCTGTGATTGCGTCGGCAGTGAACGACCTGCCTGCGGCGTTTGACCAGATAGCTGCGACCCAATCCAATGTCGGACGGATGAAAGCCGCCGGAGTGTCCGTCGCAATTGGCACGATCGATGACGATGACACACGTCAGGCCATGCATGGCGCACAGTACGCCGGGAACCTTGTCGCTCTGACCCGTGTGCCGGGCGCCACCGGACTTTCATGGAACGATGCCTTTGCGGCCATTACCTCAAAACCGGCACAAGCCATTGGGATGGGAAGCGAGATCGGCTCGCTCCAGCCCGGGCGGCGCGGCGATGTCGTGATCTGGGACGGCGATCCGCTCGAGGTGACCTCTGGTGTCGAGGCTGTTTGGATCGATGGTGTCCGCCAGCCGCTGGAAACACGCCAGACCCGCCTCAGGGCGCGCTATGCCCACCCGCAGGAGGGCAATCTGCCAAAGGCTTATGATCGCTGAAATTCTGAACAGGAGACGTCGATGCTGATTATTGCGCTGACAAGCTTTGTCGGGACCCACTTCCTTCTGTCGCACCCCTTCCGGGCCCCGCTGGTGAAGGCTCTGGGCGCAAACGGCTTTCTGGGCCTCTATTCGCTGGTTGCGCTTGGCACGTTCGTCTGGGTCGTTCAGGCCTTTGGGGCGGCGCCGACGGCCATGCCACTGTGGGCCGCTGGCGATGGCCTATGGGCCCTTGCATCTGCCCTGATGCTGATTGGCAGTGTCCTCTTTGTCGGATCGCTGTTTGGAAATCCTGCCCTTCCCGGCCCGCCGGGCAAGATCAATACGGCAAGGCCTGCACACGGGGTCTTCGCCATTACCCGCCACCCCATGATGTGGGGCTTTGCCCTGTGGGCGCTGGTCCATCTGCTGGTTAGCCCGCAACCCAAGGTGCTCGCGCTCACTCTGGCGATCGGCTTCCTCGCGATCTTTGGTTCAGTCGGGCAGGATGCGAAAAAGGCGGCATTGATGGGCGATGGCTGGCGTGACTGGTCCAGCCGAACGAGCTTCCTGCCTTTCGGCAACCAGATTTCTCGCAAGAGCAGCTGGGCCACAGCCTGGCCGGGGCGCACTGTGGCCTTGGCCGGGATCCTCCTCTGGCTCGTCGCGACCTATCTACACCCCATGCTCGGCGCGCCTGTTGCCGGTATCTGGCGCTGGATGGGAAGCTAGATCCGCACCATCTTCATGCCGCGTTCGCCATAACGCGGGCCGGAGGTACCCCCGACGGGCGCTGCTGTTTCCAATGTTTCGAGGTCCTCGAGGTCAAGCGCAAGATCGACCGCGCGGGCGCTATCCTCCAGTGTCATGCGGCGCTTGAAGCCGGGGATCGGCACCACATCGTCTCCCTTGGAAAGCAACCAGGCAAGAGCGATCTGGGCATTGGAGGCACCATGCTTGGCCGCGACTGAAGAAATCGCGTCAACGACCTTCATATTGGCAGCGAAATTGTCCCCCTGATAACGCGGATCGTTCCGTCGCCAATCATCGGCAGGCAAATCGGCAAGACTGTTGATCGTTCCAGCGAGGAAACCCCGGCCGAGAGGCGAATAGGGCACAAAGCCGATCCCGTTTTCGCGGCAGACGTCGAGAATCTCGTCTTCCACCTCGCGTTCCCAGAGCGAATATTCCGACTGCAAGGCCGTGATCGGATGAGTCTTCGCGGCGCGACGGATCGTTTCCGGTCCGGCCTCGGACAGGGCGATATGGCGGATCTTTCCTTCCTTCACGAGGTCAGCCATCCCCCCAACGGTCTCTTCGATCGGGACATTGGGATCGACCCGATGCTGGTAGAACAGGTCGATCGTGTCGATGCCCAGCCGCTTCAGTGATCCTTCGCAGGCCCGGCGCGCATTTGCGGGCGATCCATCAATCCCCACCGGTGTGTCGCCGTCCCAGCGCATCGCGAATTTGGTGGCGATGACCAGCCCGTCACGCTTTCCCTTGATCGCGGCTCCGACCAGCTCCTCATTGGCGAACGGGCCATACATTTCGGCCGTGTCGAAAAATGTCAGGCCAAGATCGATCGCGCGGTGGATGGTCGCTGTCGATTCCGTGTCGTTGGCATTGCCATAGTTGATGTTGCCTTCGCGGACCATCGGCATGCAGCCGACACCGATTGCGGAGACTTTCAGGCCCTGCCCTAGCGTGCGGTATTTCATATTGCTCTCCTCAATCCCTTTGCCGTTCGGCGACCGTCGCAGTCACGGCCATGTCCATCGTCACATTGCCAAGAGTCCGGAAGATATCCGGAAATGTCTCGACCGCGATGAGCAGTCCCAGCGGCTCTACCGGTACACCCATTGCGAGGCAAATGGGTGCAATGGAACTCACAAAACTGACCGAGCCGGGCAAGCTGACTGCGCCGAGTGTTGTCGTAGCGCCAGCAGCAACCCCGATGGCAATCTGGGTCGGGCTCAGCTCCAGGCCGAACCAATAGGCAATATAGAGCGCGACGCCGAGGTTCATCGCCGGACCTGTGGCACGAAAAATGGCAACAGCCATCGGCAAGACCACATCTGCCTTTGCCTCATCGACGCCAAGCGCTTTCACACCCCGCAGCATCGCCGGCAGTGACGCGAGCGACGATTGCGTCGAAATGGCGACAGCCTGTGCCTCCGCAGAGGCCTTGAAGAAGGCAGGGAGCCCGCGTCGCGCGCCAAGGACTGCAAGCACAAACGACGCAAGCCAGATGATCACACCAAGGGCAGAAAGGATGAACACATAATGGGCAAGAGCGCCGAGCGCCGCCGTCCCGGCCTTCGCACCGACCACGAACGCCAGGGCGAAGACACCGATTGGGGCGATCGCCAGTACCCAATTTATGATCACAATCATTGCATCGGCAATTGCTTCGAACAGGCCCGTGATCGACTTGCGTTTTTCAGAGGGCAAGCGAAGGGCTGCAAAAGCAAAGGCGGCCGTAAAGATCATCAGCGGCAGGATGGCATCGGCAGACGCGGCAGCAATCGGATTGGTCGGCACCATGGCGCGGACGAAATCACCGAAGGGCGGCACTGCGCCCGGTTTGGTCGCGCTGCCCAAAGCGAGCTTCAGCGCATCGGCTGCACCTTCAGGCATCGGGAAAAGCATGAGTAGGGTCGGAATCATGAAGGCGGCGAGAAGTGACGAGCTCCAAAGGATCGCGAGCATCGTCAGCACAGCCCGGCCCGCGAGCCGCCCGGCTCGCGCTGCATCTGCCGTCTGCGCGATTCCGGTGATGAGGAGGGCAACGACAAGCGGCACGACCGTCATGCGCAAGCCGTTGAGCCATAGCGTCCCGATCACATCCGCCACATCGACGAAACGGGTGCCCGCAACGACCCCCAGAAGGATGCCGCCGACAAGGGCTATCAGAATGATGAGTGTCTTTGACATCGGGGGCTGTCTCTCCTTTTCGAGAGTGATACACAGGCCGCAAGGAGAGGCAAATAATGACTTCAAAACTCTGCCAGCAACTTGGCATCGAATTTCCCCTGTTCGCATTCAGCCATTGCCGTGACGTGGTCGCGGCCGTCAGCAAGGCCGGCGGCTTCGGTGTTCTTGGCGCGACGGCCTTCAATCCGGAACAACTGGCAATTGAACTCGACTGGATAGATGCCCATGTCGACGGCAAGCCCTATGGACTCGATGTCCTCATCCCCGAAAACATGGCCGTGAAATCGGAAAAGGACCTCACCTCGAAGAAGCTGGCCGAGCGAATTCCCCAGGGTCACAAGGATTTTGTGGATCAGCTCCTCAAGGCGCACGGGGTCGAAGGTGCGGGCGATCATGCGCGGGCGCGCAGCGACGATGCGCCGCCGCCATTCTGGCCCGAGGAAGCCATGGAATTGCTCGAAGTCGCCTTCAAGCATCCCATCAAGATGATCATCAATGCACTGGGCGTGCCACCGCCAGCCATGATCCAGATGGGTCGTGATCATGGCGTGCCGGTCGCTGCCCTTGCTGGCGCCAAGGAGCATGCGCTGCGGCTTGCAGCCGCAGGCGTCGACATCATTGTCGCGCAAGGCGGCGAAGCCGGTGGCCATTGCGGCGAAGTGTCGACATTGGTGCTCATCCCTGAAGTCGTCCGCGCCTTGAAGTCTGAAGGCTATGACTGCCCGGTTCTGGCCGCAGGCGGAATCATGACAGGCGAACAGATGGCGGCCTGCATGGCGATGGGGGCGGCAGGCGCCTGGACGGGATCAGTCTGGCTCGCCACACTGGAAAGCGAGACAAGCCAGATCTTCCGCGAAAAGATGGTCGATGCCAGATCCCGCGACACTGTGCGTTCGAAGGGCAGGACCGGCAAATACTCGCGCCAGCTGAAATCGGCCTGGACCGATGCCTGGGAGGGACCGGAAAGCCCGGGCGCCCTGCCGATGCCGATGCAGTCGCTGATCGCAGAACCTGCCATCCACCGTGCCACCAAGGCAGCCGAAGGCGGCAATGCAAAGGCACGGGAACTGGTCACCTATTTCGTCGGGCAGGGCGTGGGGCTGGTCAGCAACATCACCTCTGCCCGCTCAGTCGTACAGGATTTCATGCAGGATTATGCGACCGCGGTGGAAACGCTGAACGCAGCCTTTGAATGACGCTTTGATACCCGCCCGAATCATTGCAACGATCGCGCTTGGGTTCGCGGTTTCGGGGTGTGCTTCGACAGCAACGAGGCCTCCGGCCTATGGCGTGCGGGTCAGTGTCGTTTTCGATGCTGACCGGCCGGACAAGGTCGCGGCCATGGGATATTCCGATCCTGCGTCCCGGCGCATCGCGACGGCTGATGACCCTGTTCGGATTGCCTCGGTTTCGAAGCTGGTCACAGCGCTGGGTGTGATGCGACTGGTCGAAGAAGGAAAACTTGATCTCGACCGCGACGTTTCCGATTGGCTGGGCAATCCCGGAGGTA
>ERZ724517.1859-NODE-1859-length-11366-cov-3.680930_pt1 | contig 11366 bp, 9 predicted proteins | sample MGYA00376050_ERZ724517 | MGnify/ENA primary metagenome ERZ724517 (study PRJEB28724, sample SAMN07190886) | activated sludge metagenome | isolation source: activated sludge of sewage treatment plant in Hong Hong | place: USA: Christiansburg, Virginia | collected... | reverse complement strand
CTTGTCGATCGTGCGCTGGTTCGCTTGTCCGGAGAAGACGTGCGCGGCTTCCTTCAGGGCCTCGTGACAAACGATGTTCTGGGCCCGCTGCCAGTCTGGGCCGGGCTGCTGACGCCGCAAGGCAAGGCCCTGTTCGATTTTCTGGTCTGGGCCGATGGGGGTGACCTGTTGCTGGACTGCGAAGCGAGTGAGACCCCGGCACTCGTCAAGCGCCTGTCAATGTACCGCTTGCGCAAACCCATCACGATAGCGCTCGACCCGTCGCTCGCCGTGCATTGGTCACCTGCGGCAGGGCGGGGCGTCCCTGATCCGCGCGATCCGGGCCTTGGCTTTCGCTGGATTGCCCCGCCTGAAAAGCCGGCGGAGGGCTGGCATGCGCAACGCCTTTCGCGCGGCATTGTCGAAGGCATTGCCGAATTGGGCAGCGACAAGACGCTCTGGCTCGAATGCAATGCGCGCGAACAGAATGGCGTGAGCTTCACCAAGGGCTGTTACGTCGGGCAGGAAAATACCGCGCGGATGCATCACCGCGACAAGGTCAACCGCAAGCTGGTTGTCGAGGCCGTTTCGTCCGCAAATGAAGACGCGCGCGCTGTCTATCCCGAACTTGGCCTCGCCGTTCGCGTGGCGCGCGTCGGTTCCTAGAGCCTATTTGCCCCGCTTCTTGCGGTGCGTTTCCAGGTCGAGAACAGCGCTGTCCACGCCTTCCGGCAAAAGGCCCATGCGCCGCGCGACTTCCTGATAGGCTTCGACTTCGCCGCCCATGTCCCGGCGGAAGCGGTCCTTGTCGAGCTTTTCGTTGGTCGCAATATCCCACAGGCGGCAGCCATCGGGGCTGATCTCGTCAGCCAGGATGATGCGCGAAAAGTCATTTTCCCAGATGCGCCCGAATTCGAGCTTGAAATCGACAAGACGAATGCCGATCCCGGCGAACATCCCCGACATGAAGTCGTTGATGCGGATCGCCATGTCCGAAATGTCGTGCATTTCTTCCTGGCTCGCCCAGCCGAAACAGGCAATGTGTTCGTCGGTAATCAGCGGATCGCCCAGAGCGTCGTCCTTGTAATAATATTCAAGGATCGTCCGCGGGAGCTGCTCGCCTTCTTCGATGCCCAGGCGCTTCGAGAGCGAACCGGCGGCCACGTTGCGCACCACGACTTCGATCGGAACGATCTCCACCTGGCGGACAAGCTGTTCGCGCATGTTCAGGCGCTTGATGAAATGGTGCGGACTGCCGATGTGGCCCAGCAAGGTGAAGACGTGCTCGGAAATGCGGTTGTTGAGCACGCCCTTGCCGTTGATCGTGCCCTTCTTCTGGGCATTGAACGCCGTCGCATCATCCTTGAAATACTGGATCAGCGTGCCGGGTTCTGGCCCCTCATAGAGGATCTTGGCCTTGCCTTCGTAAATCTGGCGGCGGCGGTTCATGCACGGGCCTTTCAAATGAGCAAAGCCCCGGCAGCGGTGTTCCGTTTGATGGATACCGGGCCGCCGGGGCACGGAAAGTCTATAGGCCCAAAACCCTCAATAGGGCAAGCGCGCGATGGCCTGTGCGACGATGCCGCGACGGCTTTGCCGTCCCCAGCTGTGCTGGCCGGTCAGGAAGGTCCACCAGCCCCAGGCTGCCCCCGCATGGCGCATCAGCTGGAAACTGAATGGTTCCAGCACAGCCGCAAACAGCGCCTTTGCAGCCCCTGCGCTCTGTCTGTCTCCCGTCCAGCGCCGGTAATGGCCAAGGCACCAGAGGTGAAAGCTGATATCGACCACAATCTTGCCGATCATCACCAGCAGGATCGGAAAGGCCAAGGCATAGCGCCCGGCCGCGACAAAGCCGATCAGCAGTATGAACGCGGCAAGCCCGTATATTGGCTGGAGCGTGTCAAGCGCCTTGACTGGCATCATCGCCGTGCCGAGCTTCCCGAAGCGGGCATTGCCCGTCATGTCGCGGTTCCAGCGCTGGGTCTGGAGGAAGCCGGCAAACCAGCGGCGGCGCTGTCGCAGGAAGGACATGAGCGTTTCGGGGGCATCAGTGCGGGCCCGTGCCGCGCCGATCACGCGGACGGTCCAGTCCTTGCCATGTTCGGCAGACCAGCGATGCAGCCGGTGAATCAGTTCATAGTCCTCGACCAGGCAATCGGGATCGAAGCCGCCGACAGTCACAAGGGCATCGCGGCGGAACGCTGCAAAGGCTCCTGAAATCAGCAGCAGGCCATTGAGCTGCATCCAGGCATAGCGCGAGACGAAATTGCGGACATATTCATAGGTCTGGAACCATTGGAAAAAGCGGGCGACCGGGCCTTTGCCGCAGACAGGGGTCAGCACACCCGTTGCCGCGACAAGCGCGGGCTCGGTCCGGAAACTCTCCCGCATGGCCGCAATCGCGTGGGTTTCGACCAACGTGTCTGCGTCCACGGTCAGGACGATGTCGCAATCCGTCATGGCAAGTGCCGCGTTCAGGACGCGCGCCTTTCCACCCTGCGGCAGGCGCAGCCAGCGCAGCGACGGCATCACAGGGCCAGGCAGGCAGGTTTGCCCGAATTCCGGGCGCGTGAGCCCGTATCGCGTTTCGAGTACGTCTCCCATGCCATCGGTCGAACCGTCATCGGCAACCAGGATCAGGTCGGGCGCGTCCGTCTGGGCGGCAAGCGCATCAATCGTGACGGCAATGGCGTGCTCTTCATTATGCGCGGCAATGATGACCGCCAGCGTCGGTCGTGGCACGTCCGAAACAGCAGGATTTGGCGGCCGATAGAGTTTGCGGGCCTGCCAGCCGGTAAAGGCGAGAAGGCATGTATCATAGAAGATGTAGGCGAGCCCGGCGCTCCAGGCGGCAAGGCCCTGCCGGAAAAAGGCCTGAGCAACGAGGCACACAAACGCGATGATCACGCTGCCGCCGATCAAGGGGCTGATCAGCGGAACAACGCGCGGAGTATAGCGGGCCGATGCTGCGATTCGGCGGCTTTCAAGCGCATCGTCTGGAGGGGCGAAGTGAAAATTCATGCGATGCTGCTTGACCTAGCTATGGGCGCGGCGCTTTGCTACCGATAAGTCTCTTTCTGGTAAGGCCCATCTGAACGGAGACTGTATGTCCGCAATTGTCGCCCGTTATTCCCGCACCGCGATTGTCCTGCATTGGGTCATTGCATTGCTCATCGTGGCCAATGTGGCGCTGGGGCTGCTCTTTGAATCGTTCGGGGAAGACAATGTCCGCCCCCTGATCGACGCGCACAAGTCGATCGGCATCACGGTCCTTGGCCTTGCCATCATGCGCCTCCTCTGGCGCGCGACACATGTGCCGCCCGCTTTGCCGGATCATTACAAGCCGTGGGAAAAGCTCGCGGCAAAGGCCGCCCATCTTTTCCTCTATGTCCTGATTTTCGCCATGCCGATTTCGGGCTGGCTTCACGACAGCGCCTGGAAGGCGGCGCCGGAGATCAAGATGTACTGGTTCGGCCTGTTCGAATGGCCGCGGATCGGCTGGATCATGAACATGGATCCCGCAGTGAAGGAAAGCCTCCACGGCCTGTTCGGAGAAGTGCATGAGAGCCTTGCCCTGGTCCTCTATCTGCTTGTCTTCCTGCATGTCGCGGGGGCGCTGAAGCACCAGTTCATCGACAAGCATGCCGAGCTCCAGCGGATGTGGTCCTGACGTTCGGCAAGAGGGAGAGAGCAGTTGGGGCGCGAAGCCGTTGCAATTGCCCGGTGGCGCGGTGCCGCTGAAGAGGTGAAAGCCCTCCTTGAATCGCAGGAGATCATTCTGCGGGGCGCCATCAGGGCACGCTTTGCGCGAAGCGGCATTTCAGATGTCGTTGCAGAAGGGAACGCACTTGCACTGCGCTGCAACGACGAAACGCTGATGCTTGAGCTTGGGGAAGCCGAGGCTCTCAAGTGGCGGGATGCGCTCTTGAAGCCTCCGCCAAGCCTGAGCGACAAGCTCGGCATTGGGCCAAACAAGCGCGCATGTGTGATCGGTGAGGTCAATGACCCTGAACTGGTTGGGGCACTGGCATCTGCAACTTGCGTCGAGCCAGGCGATGCCGCCGTGCTCCTTGCGATCGTGATGAATGAAACGGGCCTGCTTTCCGCATTCGCCGAAGCGAGTCGGAATCCACATTTGGCGCTTTGGTGCATCTACCCAAAAGGTAAGGACGCATCGATCGGGGACAAGGCTGTTCGCGAATTCATGCGCAGCAGCGGCTATATGGACAACAAGAGCTGTGCAGTGTCCGCGCGACTGACTGCTACGCGCTATAGCCGAAAGCCGTAAGCCACTAGATTGACCCGCCAGACCAGCGCCGCTCGAACCAGAGTGCAAGATTGACCAGCGCAATCAGCACCGGCACTTCGACAAGCGGGCCGATGACTGCCGCGAACGCTTCTGGCGAGGCGAGGCCGAAGGCCGCAATGGCAACCGCAATGGCCAGTTCGAAATTGTTGGACGCGGCGGTGAAGGAGAGCGCTGCCGCGCGCGGATAATCTGCGCCGATTGCCCGACCGCTGGCAAAGGCCAGCACGAACATGACCACAAAGAAAATCACCAGAGGCAAGGCGACCCGCAGCGCATCCACCGGCAAGGCGAGGATCTCGCCGCCCTTGAGGCTGAACATGGCGATGATCGTGAACAGCAGGGCCACAAGCGTGATCGGGCTGATCGCTGGCAGGAACCGGCCTTCATACCAGTTCGCGCCGCGCGCCTTTATGAGCGTGCGCCGGACAAGGAAGCCGGCAAGAAACGGCACGCCGAGATAGGTCAGCACCGCCTTGGCGATCATCGTGAAGTCGATGTCCACAACATGCGCATCAAGGCCAAAGACCGGCGGCAGCACCGTCAGGTAGAACCAGGCATAGGGCACATAGAAGACAATCTGGAACAGCGAATTGAAGGCAACGAGGCCCGTCACATATTCGGGGCTGCCTTTGGCGAGCTGGTTCCAGACCAGCACCATGGCGATGCAGGGCGCGATCCCGATGAGGATCAGGCCGGTCATATATTCCGGCTTGTCGGGGAGGAGCAGCGTTGCCAGCGCAAACATGAAGGCAGGTGCCACGATCCAGCACAGGGCGAATGACAGGCCGAGCATCTTCCAGTCGCTGAAGACCTGCCCAAGTTCTTCGTACCGCACCTTGGCGAGTGGCGGGAACATCATCAGGATGAGGCCAATGGCGATCGGAATGCTCGTCGATCCGACCGACAATGCGCCAAGCGTTTCTGGAACGGCGGGTGCGAGCGAGCCCAGCGCAATCCCCAGCGCCATCGCGGCGAAGATCCAGACCGTCAGGTAGCGATCAAGGAAGGAGAGTTGCTTCAGCGGCGCCTCGATGCTGGCCGATGCGGAAAGCGTCGCGTTCATGCGTCCTGCCTGAGCGCTGTGGTGCCTTCGCTCTGGCCGATTTCCTTGAGCTTGCGCTCGGTCGCCATCCGATCAAGGCTGTCCAGCGGCAGGGTGAGGAAAAGCTCGATGCGCCGTCGCAAGTAACGCACCGCCTGCCGGAAGGCCTCCGGCTGATCAGCAACAGATGCGGCTGCGGGGTCTTCAATTCCCCAGTGCGCCGTCATCGGATGACCGACCCAGACCGGGCACGTCTCGCCGGCTGCATTGTCGCAGACCGTGAAGATGAAATCGAACGCGGGCGCGCCGGGTCCAGTGAACTCGTCCCAGCTTTTTGACCGCAGCCCGACCGTTGAAAATCCCAGGCCGGAGAGCAATTTCAAGGCTTCAGGGTGCACCTCGCCCTTCGGTTGGCTGCCTGCACTGAAGGCCTTGAAGCGACCCGCGTCGTCATAGTTCATGAGGACTTCGCCGATGATCGAGCGCGCACTGTTGCCCGTGCAGAGGAACAGCACATTGTAGATCTTGTCGTTCACGGGTCCGCCTTTCAGCAACAGGAGGATGTCACCGGCGTGGCGACCTGTGGCGCGCAACAGGCGTTGGCGGCTGCATTGTCCGAAGCGAGGCTGGCAAGATCAGGGCCTTCGCCATAAACGGTGCTGTCTCCGCTTGTCAGGAACGCTTCCCAGACGACGCCATCGGGGTCGGCAATCCAGCTCTTTTCGGATTTGGCATAGCAGCAGGTTGTGGCGCCTTCCTCCAGCACCGGACCCTTTGCGGCTTTCAGGCGCCCATAGACGTCGGTGAGTTCGGCCTGGTCCTCGACCTGCAGGCCAAGATGTTCGACGCCCTTGGCAGCGCCGCACTTGCGGGAGATCGCGAAATTGATCCGCGGATCCTCAAGCATCCACTTGGCATAGTCGGATTTGGTGACACTCGGCGCGGCTCCGAAAAGCCCGGAGTAGAAGGCGATGGACTCGTCGAGGTTGGAGACCCCGACATGGACATGGAAACGCTTCATGCGGCATCCTTTGCTTCGGTTGGGGTTGAATCGCAGGCGCTGCCCGAGGAACATTGGGCACCGCCGCAGCAATTTTCGGTCATGTAGGACATGAGGGCATTCATCGCCCCATAGTCGGCGGAATAGATGATAGACCGGCTCTGCCGACGCTGGACAACAAGCCCGGCATTGGCGAGCTGGGCAAGGTGGAAACTCATCGATGACGCGGGGACACCCAAGGCTTCGGCAAGGGCGCCTGCCGCCATCCCGTCTGGACCGGCCTGAACAAGCTGGCGGTAGGCGGCAAGCCGATGCTCCTGCGCAAGAGCGCCAAGCGCCCGAATGACTTTTGGTCCGTCCAAGGGATTCTCCAATGATTCTATAATTATCGAAATATGGGAATGTTGCCCCCTTCTGTCAAGATGCACACCTTTAATTTGAGCCAACTTCCACACCGTTGATTTGATGCGCGTTATTGCGCACACTCGTCGTCGCAGGGACAACGCCTCCTTTCGGGCCACCTGCGGGGGAGACCATGCCATGCGGAAAACTGCGCTTTCGATCCTTGCCCTTCTTGCTGCGTCACCCGCATCGGCGGACATGGTGGCCGACTGGAACGAATTGCTGACCAGTGTCGACAAGGCGGCCTCACCCCCCGAATACATGTTCAGCACAGCGACCTTGCAATCCGGATCCAAGACATTGCTGGCCATATACGAAGCAGCCAATGCAGTAGACCGGCGTTATGCATCTTATGTCGGGTTGCCTGTGGCAGCCCGCGGCTCATCGATGGACGCGGCGGTCGCTACCGCGGCGCATGACGCGATGCTGTTCTTCTATCCCGGTGAAGCGAAGACCATCGAGGATGCCTATGTACTGGCGCTGGCCAATGTTCCTGCCGGGCCCGGCCGTGATGCGGGCATAGCAACAGGCAAGGCGGCGGCGGCCGCTGCGCTGGCCGCTGGCGGTCTCGACCCGAAATTGCCCCAGGCCATCTACAAGCCCACGGCAATCGCCGGAAAATGGGCGCCCAGTTCGCTGCCCTATGATCCGCACGAGTTGCAGGTCCGTCCCTGGTTCATGGCGTCGGCCTCTCAGTTGCGCATTGGCCCGCCGCCGGCGCTGACAAGCGCAACCTATGCGGCCAGCGTCAATGAAACTCAGGCGCGCGGCGCAAAGGACAGCAAGGTCCGATCGCCCGCAGACACGCTGGCCGCAAAATTCTGGGCCTCCTACCAGATGGACCCGCCGATGCGGCAGATTGCCGACCAGCCGGGACGCACGACCGTTCAAAATGCGCGCATGTATGCGCTGATCGCGCTGGCGAGTGATGATATTGGCCTGATGATGGCGGACGGAAAGCTTTTCCACGCCTTCTGGAGGCCGATGAATGCGATTCGTCAGGCGGATTCCGATGGCAACGACGACACCACAATCGATCCATTGTGGGAGCCGCTCCTGCGGACACCGGGTCAGCCCGAATATCCCTGCGGTCATTGCACGGTCGCTTCTGTCTTTTCGACCATTCTTGCAGCGGAGGGCAAACCGCCTCCGGGCGGCCTGCACTTCACGACAGAGAAAATGCCCGGCATATCCATCACGGTTCCCGACTGGCCAGCCTATGCCAAGGCCGTCGATCAGTCGCGGATCGATGCCGGGGTCCATTTTCGCTTCACCGCCGAGGCGAGTGACCCGGCTGGCCAGCAGCTGGGGCGCATGGCTCTGGCCCGTCTGGCGCCTTTGAAATAGCTTCCGAAGAAGATTTGCCGGACTCGGAATAGATGGAGTAGCCTGACGCCTGAAAGTGGGGGAGGTGGTCCATGCATATCGAACCATTCGCGAACGGCGGCTGCAGATCCTATCTGATCAGTTGCGAAACAAGCGGCCGGGCGATCCTGATCGACCCGGAAATCCACCTTGTCGAGCGCTACAAGGCTGCGATTGCACGTGACGGGCTTTCGTTGAGCTATTTGCTCGACACCCATACGCATGCCGATCATTTCTCCGCGTCGCGCCAGCTTGGTGCAACGCTTGGCGTCCCGGTCGTGCATGGCCGCAAGAGCCCGGCGCCTTTTGCCGACATGCGGCTTGATGATGGCGAAATGCTCGTAGCCGGGGATGTCCGCCTCGTGGCGCTGGCAACGCCCGGCCACACGCGCGATTCGATGTGCTTCAGCGCTGGGGACGCGCTGTTCACAGGTGATACGCTGCTGATTGGCGGGACAGGGCGGACCGATTTGCCGACTGGCGATCCCGAGCAGCTATATGACAGCCTGTTCGGGCGACTGCTCAAGTTCGATCCGGCGACCCGCGTTTTTCCCGGCCATGATTACAAGGGCAACAGTGAATCGACGATCGGTCAGGAGATCGAAACCAACCCCCGTCTGCAGAAGCGGGATCGGCAGGAATTTGTCGCGATGATGCGCGAACTGAACCTCGCCGCACCGACGCACCTGACCGAAGCGCTGCGGACCAATATGAGCGGCGGCATCACGGTCGAACAGCTGTTGAGCGAAGCGGCCCACACGGTTCCGTTCATGTCGCTTGCCGAACTGCACGACCAGCTTGCGCGGGGGGCAAACGACCTGACCGTCCTCGACGTTCGCGAAAGGGATGCCTTCGAAAAGGGCCATATTCCCGGTGCGCGCCATCTCGCCCGCGGGCAGCTTGAATTGCGCATCAACGACCTCTTCCCCGACCCGACGGTGCGCATCCTGGCCTGCTGCGAATTCGGGAAGATTTCGACCCTTGCCGCCGCCACGCTCAAGCAACTGGGCTTCATGCGGGCCGTCGCACTCGATGGCGGGATGAAGGCCTGGAAGGATGCAGGATACATGGTCGAGGCCGATCAATAGAATTTCGCTGTTGGGGCGTTGTCGCGCATTTCGTGATGGCCTAGGGGCACCCCATGTCTGACCTGATCGATCCAGCGCCCGTTCCCGGTGAAGCATTTGATACGCCCTTCGATACGGCGTTGTCCGAGCGCTATCTGGTCTATGCGCTGTCGACGATCACGGCGCGTTCGCTGCCTGACCTGCGCGACGGGCTGAAGCCGGTCCACCGCCGCCTGCTCTGGGCCATGCGGCTACTGAAGCTCGACCCGGCGAGTGCCTACAAGAAGTCCGCCCGCGTCGTGGGCGATGTGATCGGCAAATATCACCCGCATGGCGATCAATCGGTCTATGATGCGATGGTCCGCCTCGCACAGGATTTTGCGCTGCGTTATCCGCTTGTCGACGGGCAGGGCAATTTCGGCAATGTCGATGGCGATAATGCCGCGGCCTATCGCTACACCGAAGCGCGACTGACACCCTCTGCCATCGCCCTCATGTCCGGGCTTGATGATGGCACCGTCGATTACAAGCCGACCTACAATGGCGAGGATGAAGAGCCGGAAATCTTCCCCGGCCTCTTCCCCAACCTGCTCGCCAACGGCGCGAGCGGCATTGCTGTCGGCATGGCGACAAGCATTCCGCCGCACAATGTTGCAGAGATTATCGACGCCGCAACGCTCCTCATCGAGCAGCCGAATGCAGACGCTGCGGCGCTGCTCGAACACATCAAGGGCCCGGACCTTCCGACTGGAGGGCAGATCATCGACAGCGCCGCGGTGATCGCCGAAGCCTATGCAACGGGCCGCGGCGGCTTCCGCGTCCGTTCGCGCTGGCATGTCGAGGATCAGGGGCGCGGGACCTGGGTCGCCGTCGTCACGGAAATTCCCTACCAGGTCCAGAAGGGCAAGCTGATCGAGGCGATTGCCGCGATCATCAATGACAAGAAGCTGCCGATCCTGGCCGATGTCCGGGATGAATCGGATGAAGCCATCCGGATCGTGATCGAGCCCCGCAGCCGGTCGGTCGATCCCGATGTGCTGATGGAAAGCCTGTTCAAGCTCTCCGAACTTGAAGTCCGCATCTCGCTCAACATGAACGTGCTGGATGCGGATCGCACCCCGCGCGTCCTGCCCCTGAAAGATGTGCTGACGCGCTGGATCCGGCACCAGATCGAAGTGCTCGTCCGCCGGGCACAGCATCGGCTCGGCAAGATCGATGACAGGATCGAACTGCTCGACGGCTATCTGATTGCCTATCTCAACCTCGATCGCGTGATCGAGATCATCCGCACCGAGGATGAGCCCAAGCCCGTCATGATGGCCGAATTCGGGCTCAATGACCGGCAGGCCGAAGCAATCCTCAACATGCGGTTGCGTTCGCTGCGGCGGCTCGAGGAATTCGAGATCAAGACCGAGCGCGAAAAGCTCGCCGAGGAACGCGAAGGCCTTGTTGCGCTCATCGAAAGCCCGGCGCGTCAGAAGACCAAGTTGAAGAAGGATCTTGCCACGCTGCGGCAAGCCTACGGCCCGGACACCGTGATCGGAAAGCGCCGCACGATGATTGCCGAAGCGGCCGCTCCAAAGGATATTCCGCTGGAAGCGATGATCGAGCGGGAACCGATTACCGTCATCATGTCGCAGCGCGGCTGGGTCCGCGCGATGAAGGGCCATGTCGCGCTCGACACGGCGGAGGCACTGAAGTTCAAGGATGGCGACGGCCCGGCCTTTGCCTTTCACGCTCAAACCACGGACAAGATCCTGCTTGCGGCCGAAGATGGCCGGTTTTTCACGCTTGGTGCTGACAAGCTGCCCGGCGGGCGGGGCTTTGGCGAACCGGTTCGCCTGATGATCGACCTGCCCGATGGCGTCGGGATCGTGAATCTTTTTCCCGCCCGGTCCGATGAGCGCATCCTGCTGGCGGCGTCCGACGGCAAGGGTTTTGTCGCCAACGCGTCAGAGGTGGTCGCCGAAACGCGCAAAGGCCGGCAGGTCGTCAATGTACGGACCGGCGCCAAGCTGGCGGTCGCGCGGACCATCCCTGCGGGGCATGATTATGCGGCGGTGGTGGGGGACAATCGCAAGCTCGTCGTCTTTCCGCTCGAGGAACTGCCGGAAATGACGCGTGGGCAGGGGGTCACGCTTCAGAAATACCGAGATGGCGGCCTGTCCGACGCAACGAGCTTCCGCTTTGACGAAGGCTTGA
>ERZ724517.1858-NODE-1858-length-11367-cov-3.631011_pt1 | contig 11367 bp, 7 predicted proteins | sample MGYA00376050_ERZ724517 | MGnify/ENA primary metagenome ERZ724517 (study PRJEB28724, sample SAMN07190886) | activated sludge metagenome | isolation source: activated sludge of sewage treatment plant in Hong Hong | place: USA: Christiansburg, Virginia | collected... | reverse complement strand
GTTAGTTGAAAAAGAAAAAAACGCCCCAGTAGAAAGATTGCAAAAACTAAAAAATGAAACAAAAATAATTGCCGATAATAGAAAGCAAATAATTTTAAAAATAGAGTCAATTCAAGAAGAATTAAATCTTCATTTAATTAAAACACAAGGCTTAAATAATTCAGAATATATAAATAGATTTTCTACCGAATTGGCAAAACTTGTAATTGAAATGCAAGAATGCAATAAAGTACTAAAAGAAAAGTCAGATCAAAAATTGATTGAAGCCGAAAGTTTGTCAAGCTTAAATAAAACGACAAAGTCACTTTCTGATTCAATTGAAAATTTATTGAAAAATGACATTTATAAAATTGTTAAAGATTTTTGTAAAAATAATTTAATAGAAGAATTTTCCGAAGATCGAATTAACAAAATGTTAACGACAATTTTAAAAACAATTGAAGATGGTAAATTAAGTATTGATTCTAAAAATCAAGAAATATTAGTTATAGAAAAACTCCTTGTTAATGTTGATGAAAAGTCTTTAAAAAACGAAATAATTAAGAATGAGAATCTTATAGAGAGCTTGAAAAACCAAATTGCTCTATTCAATATATTCTTATTAAATACTTTGAAAGTAAGTTCGGACACTGATAATAAGGGTGATCTGGAGAAACTGTTTTCAAAAATTAAATTAGACATTTCGAAAGAAACAAATGAAATCAATGCTTTGTTTCAGAATTTTCAAAAACTAAATGAATATAAAAGTGCAATTAAACCATTTCTTGATCAAATAATATTAAAAGAAAACATAAAAAAAGTTGAGCAATCTATAACATTTAATAAGAATGTAGTGGGGCCTGAATTATATAAAGAAAAAGACAAAGTCTCAGAATTTATTCACAAACAAGTTGAATCCTATTTTCATGAAGACCTAATTAATGAACTATATTCAAAAATAGACCCTCATCCTGAATATAAAAAAATCAAATTTAAATGTGATTTTTCTGATGGCGAACCTAGACTTGATGTATTTGTAAACGATATAAACGGCAAACATCCGATTTCACCAAATCTATATTTTAGTGCAGCGCAGCTAAATGTATTGAGTTTGAGTATTTTTTTAGCAAAAGCATTACATGCAACTGATTATGATGGTAAACCTGTAAATTGCATATTTCTAGACGATCCTATTCAAGCTATGGATAGTATAAATATATTATCTACGATAGATTTACTTAGAAGCTTAGTAGCAAAAGGAAAACAAATTATTTTATCTACACATGATGAAAATTTTCATTCATTATTACAGAAAAAAATTCCTACTGGTCTATTTAAGTCTAAATATTTAGAACTTGAATCTTTCGGAAAAGTTAAACAATAAAAAATTAACTACCACTTATTCTCAAAAACTAGCCACTTACAAAGTGGCTTTTTTGTTTTAACATTCCTTTACAATTGTCGTGTACTAATTGGCACAATAGTTCGTTATTCCCAAAGTAATAAACAAAAATAATATGCCACCTAAACAATGTTAAGTACCCGAACTCTTTTTCTTCCTTGCTCATTTTCTTAAAGAAAAACTGAACATCGAAAATTAAATTCAAATTTTAAAACTTAATATTATGAGTACCTATTATGAAACAGGACATTCAAAAAATGTCGCAAACTTAGAAGATTTAATCTCTTATTGCGTTGGTTACTGAGCAATTTAAAATTAATCTAAAAAATAGAGACTTATCAAATCCTATAACCTACCCTTTACTATTTCATCAACTATAGATGGATCAAGCAAAGTAGAGGTATCACCTAAATTAGTAATATCACCTTCGGCAACTTTACGCAAAATACGACGCATGATTTTTCCACTGCGTGTTTTAGGCAAACCACTCACAATTTGTATTTTATCAGGTTTGGCAATGGCACCAATAATTTTTGTTACTTCTGCTAAAATTTCTTTACGCAACGAATCATGATTTTTTGTTGTAGAAGGAGCTATAACATAAGCATAAATACCTTGTCCTTTGATATCGTGTGGGTAACCAACTACGGCACTTTCTACAATATCAAAATGGGCGTTAATGGCACTTTCAACTTCTGCTGTTCCAATTCTATGTCCAGATATATTCATTACATCATCTACCCTACCCGTTATTCTGTAATAGCCATTTTCATCACGCTTACAGCCATCACCCGTAAAATACAATCCTTTGTATGTAGAAAAATAAGTTTGTTGACATCTCTCATGGTCGCCATAAGTAGTGCGAATCATAGAAGGCCAAGGGTATTTAATACATAAATTTCCTTCTACATTATTTCCAACAATTTCGTTGCCTTTATCATCTACTAAAAGTGGCTGAACACCAGGCAATGGCAATGTAGCATAACTTGGAATTAAAGGCGTTATGCCAGCTAAAGGAGAAATTAAAATTCCACCCGTTTCTGTTTGCCACCAAGTATCTACAATTGGGCATTTTTCTTTACCAATATTTTTATGATACCAATGCCATGCTTCTTCATTTATAGGCTCCCCTACACTACCCAACATTTTTAATGATGATAAAGAATATGGTGTAACGTAATCTAAACCTAAAGCCTCTAAAGCCCTAATAGCCGTAGGAGCTGTGTAAAAATGAGTTACTTTATATTTATCTATAGCTTTCCAAAATCTACCAGCATCAGGGAAAGTAGGAACGCCCTCAAAAATAATAGAAGTTGCACCTGCTAATAATGGACCATAGGTAATGTATGAATGCCCCGTAATCCATCCCACATCGGCAGTACACCAAAAAATATCTTTCGAACCTTTACTTAAATCCATTTGAAACACATTTTGAAATGTATAGCATGTATAAACCATGTATCCACCGCAGGTATGCACTACTCCTTTTGGCTTACCTGTAGAACCTGATGTATAAAGGATAAACAAAATATCTTCGCTATCCATAGTTTCTGCTTCGCATTGAGCCGAAGCGTTAGGAACAACATCTTGCCAAATTAAATCTCTGTCTTCTGTTAATTCTATATGAGTATTGGTATGTTTATACACTAATACTTTTTCTACACAAGGGCAAATTTCTAAAGCCTCATCAACCACCTTTTTAATTGGAATATCTTTAGCGCCACGGTAAGCACCATCGCTTGTTAAAACAACTTTGCAATCGCAATCTTGTATTCTACCAGCTAATGCAGATGCCGAAAAACCAGCAAAAACAACCGAATGCACAGCACCAATTCTTGCGCAGGCTAGCATTGCAAAAACAGCTTCAGGAATCATTGGCATGTAAATGCAAACTCTATCACCTTTTAATACATTAAAAGATTTTAGTGTATTTGCTACCTTACATACTTCATCATGCAATTGTTGATAGGTAATAGTTCTGCCAATATCATCTAGTCCATTTGGCTCAAAATAAAAAGCCACATCATTAGCTTTTTCAGGTAAATGCCTATCAATACAATTTTCGGTAATATTTAATTTCCCCTCTTTAAACCATTCAATTTTTGGCTCGGTAAAATTCCACTCCACTGTTTTTGTCCATAGGCTTCTCCATTTAAATTCTTTAGCTATATCTGCCCAAAAAGTTTCTGGTTGCTCAACCGACAATCTGTACTGTTCTTTATATTCTTCAAAATTTGAAATTTTCATAATAACTAATTGTATTAGGATTTGGATACTTTTTTTGAATTGGATTTAAAATACTTCAATAAATCACTTTTCTAAGTAACAAAAAAATACATTATTTTACAATTAAACTTTAACTATTTAGACTAGTTATAAATAATTTTCTATGACAATACTATGACAGAAAACACAGAATGATTAACGAAATTTGTACCACTATGAACTCATTTAAAATTATTAGTATTACCCATAAACTAGCACCGCTAGATCTTATTGGAAAATTACATTTAGATGAAAGTAACCAAAGTAATAAATTAGCTCAGCTTAAAGATCAATTAAATTTTAAAGAGCTAATGTTTTTAAGTACTTGCAATAGAATTGAATTTTTAATTGTACTTGAAAACGAAATAACAAACACCTTACTATCCAACTTATATAATTTTATAAATCCGAATTTAACAGTAGCAGAAAAAGATTTATTAATTGATTGTACTTCTGTTTATGAAGATGAACAAGCCCTTACCCATTTATTTGAAGTTTCTGCTTCTTTAGATTCGTTAGTTGTTGGTGAAAGAGAGATTATAACACAAGTAAGAAAATCGTATGAATTTTGCAATTTAGTAGGCACTACAGGTGATGTAATTCGCTTAGCTATAAAACATACTATTGAAACAGCTAAACAAGTTTATACTGATACTGATATAGCAAAAAATCCAGTATCTATAGTTTCTTTAGCTTACCGCCAATTAAGAAATTTAGGCATTAAGAATAATGCACGCATTATGTTTGTAGGTGCAGGAGAAACCAATGTATTGATGGCACAGTATTTAAAAAAACATCAGTATGCAAATTTCAGTGTGTTTAATCGCAGTTTTGATAATGCTAAAAAATTAGCAGATCAATTAAGCGGATCAGCACATACCTTAGAAGAATTAAACACTTATGCATTAGGATTTGACGTTATAGTAGCTTGTACCTCTGCGCAAGAACCAACTATTACTTCAGAAATATACACGCACTTAATTGGTAACGATACTTCAAAAAAAGTTCTTATTGATTTAGGTATCCCAAATGATATTGACAAACACATTACTACAAATTTTGATGTTTCATACATTGATATTGAATCATTAAAAAAACAAGCTAACGAAAATTTATTGAAACGTGAGGGAGAAGTAAAAGCTTGTAAAGCCATTATATACAATAAAGTTGAGGAGTTTAAAATTTTATTTCAAGAAAGAAAAATTGAACTTGCTTTTAGTGATATTCCAAAACAAATAAAAAACATTAAAGAAACCGCATTAAATGAGGTTTTTGCTAAAGACATTAATAACCTTGATGAACAAGGTAAATTAGTTTTAGAAAAGGTTTTAAGTTATATGGAAAAAAAATATAATGCATTAGCTATAAAAACTGCTAAACGCGTTTTCTTAGAAGAAGAGATTTAATTTATTCATTTACCTTTTTGCTAGTAAATAAAAAATGCTTAAACTTGTTTTAGCATTAATAAACCTATATGTTTAAAAATAAATTACTAGTTTTTTGTTTACTAAGCCTGTTTACTAAAACATACGCTCAACAAAAAGATACCATACTACTTATGAATGGTAATATGGTTGTGGAAAAAGTAATTGATACCCTTATTGGTGCTGTTACCATATTCGATCCGCAAAAACCGACAGAAAAACTACATTACGAATACGATGAAATTTATTGTGTAAAATATGCGAGTGGTTTTAAGGATTACTATTATACACAAGATACATTAAAAGGGAATTATTTTACTCGTGAAGAAATGGAGTACTATATGTATGGCGAAAGAGATGCACGTAAAGGATTTAAAGCAAGAGGAGCGCTAATAGGCTCTGGACTTGTAGGAGCTGCTAGTGGTGGCTTAGGTTTATTTTTTGCACCTATTTTTCCATTTGGTTATATGGGATTAAGTGGCATTACAAAAGTAAAAATTAAACATAGCACTATTAGCAATCCCAATTACATTGACCATGATGCCTATATTTTAGGCTATGAAAGGGTATCGCGAAGCAAAAGACGTATACAATCGTTGATAGGCGGAACAATAGGATTAGCAGTAGGATACGGCTTGTATTTTGGTGTTTTAAAAAACAATTTACCTAGTACTTTAAAATTAAGATTTTAAATCAAATAAATAATAACAATAGAAAAAACAAAAAGTATGAACATTAATATTGTAGCAGTTTTAGTAGCAGCCTTAATTCCAATGGTAATGGGTTTTGTATGGTATAATCCTAAAGTATTTGGTAGCGTTTGGCAAAGAGAATGTGGTTTAAGCGACGAAAAAATGAAAAGCGCTAACATGGCTTTAATTTTTGGTTTATCACTTGTATTTAGTTTTATATTGGCTTTTGGCTTACAATTTATGGTTATTCACCAATTTCATGTAACCTCATTATTTTTTATGCAACCTATAAATGACGCCTCAACTGAAGCAGGAGCATTGTACCAAGGTGTTATGAATTTATTAGGCACAAGCTACAGAACTTTTAAACACGGTGCCTTGCATGGATTTATTGGAGGTATTATGACCTCTTTACCAATTATTGCAATTAATGCCTTATTTGAACGTAGAAGTTTTAAATACGTAGCAATTAATGTTGGCTATTGGGTAATAACCATGTGCTTAATGGGCGGAATTATTTCTGCTTGGATGTAATTTATTTTTTTAAAATTTTACTGGTATATTAAATAATTGCCAGAAATTACCTTGCTCTTTGCAATCTTACATACATATTTTTATCCAACTCAATACTTTTAAATGCCTTTTTTACTAGTAAGGTTTGCCATTTTGTAGTTGGAACTACTTCATAAGTTTGACCAGCTGAAATCTTAACAGGCATAGTAAAATCGGCATTGCAATTGGTATAACGATACATTAAATTTTTGCCTTTAAATTTATATTCTAAAATAGGAACTTTTGTGGTTCTTAAATACTGATCAAAAATAGGTTTAAGATTCAATTTTGTTTCTGCAATTAAAAATTCTTCAAATTCTTGAGTACTCACTGTTTTATGATAAAACTTTTCTGATAGTTTATTTAATAATAATCTAAAGGTTTCGTCATTATTAATTAATTGACGAATCATATGAATAACCTGACTACCTTTATTGTACATATCACCGCTACCTTCCTGCCTTAAATCATAAGTACCAATAACTGGTACATCATTTAATATTCCTCTTCTAACACCCTGACAGTAACTATCACCAGCCAATTTACCGTAGCCACATTCTGTAAACAAAACCTCTGCATATGATGCAAAGCCTTCGTGAATCCAATTATCAGCCACATCTTTGGCAGTAATACTATTACCAAACCATTCATGGGCTGATTCATGAACCACAATAAAATCCCATTTTAAACCCCAACCTGTTCCCGACAAATCACTTCCTAAATAACCATTGATATATTTATTTCCATAAGCAATATTACTTTGATGCTCCATACCTAAATACGGTGATTCAACTATTTTATATGTATCATTATAAAATGGATATGGGCCAAACCAATTTTCTAAACATGCAATTGTTTTTACTACGTTTGATTTTAAATGTTGTTTAGCTTTGTTTACATGATAATTTAATACCCAATAATCAGTATACAATGTACCTTTTAATCCAACCACCGAATCCTTCAAACAAGTATATTTTCCTATATAAGGCACAATATCATATGAATTAATTGTATTAATTACTTCCCAAGTATATTGTGTTGATCCATCATTGAATTTTGTTATGTTTTTTAATTTACCATTACCTATTCCATAAAGTGTATCAGGAACAATAATAGAAAGCATTGCACCATTATCAGGTTCTTCACTTTGTAAATCTTTACAAGGATACCAAATACTAGCTCCATCACCTTGGCAAGCAACGCTCATCCAAGGATTGCCCAATGAATCTTTTTTCCAAACCCAACCTCCATCCCAAGGTGGATTAGTAGCTTCCCTTGGTTTACCATGATAATAAATTAGAAGTGCATTAATTGAGCCTTTCAATAATTTATCAAAACTAATAAAGTACATATATTTTGATGTTCTCCATTTAGAAACTTTCTTATTTTCAAAAAATATGCTATCAATTAATAATGGCTCTTGTAAATCTATTTGCATTTCATAATTTTCTCTTTCTTCAATAACTGAAAATGTTAGCTTTTGAATTCCTCTAATAGACTTAGTTTTAAAATTAGGTGTTACGGTGATATCATAATGCAATACATTCCACCAATCTCTATAAACTGTATTACTTCCAAATAAAGTATCGTACTTTGTATACACTTTATTTTGAGCATAATATTGACCAAACACAAAGAAACAAATACTAAAAATTACTATTTTAATCATATAGATTGGCTTAATTTATTTTTTAACTGTTCTGTAAAATGACCAAAAACTTCATTTTCTATTAATTTATAATCGCAAGGTAAATAAGATTTTACAAATGTTTTATCTTTTAGATGATGAATTTTATGGCAAATAGTGTATAATGGCTCAATAATGTGAGAAGAAATAAAAACAGTTTTATTCTTTTTATTTAATAATTCAATAATAATTTGCAAAGACATATTAGATTCTACATCCAAGCCGTTAAAAGGCTCATCAAATATGTAAATTTGCTTATCTTGCTTTAACTGAGATAGAATAAGTAATTTCTTTTTCATACCTGTAGAATAATTTTCGATGAATTCATCTAAAGGCAAATTAAACAATAAGGCAAGTTCATCTTCCTTAAAGTTAGAATTACTTTTTGGGAATACAGATAAAAACTCTTTAGCTGTAAGCTTTGGATAAAAAAAAGATTCTACATCAATGTAAGCAATATCTTGTTTTTTGATTGATTGACCATTAAAGCTAATAGTTCCCTCATCCGGTTCAATAAAACCCGACAGCAAATTAAAAAATGTAGTTTTCCCACTTCCGTTTAATCCCACAATTCCATGTATTGAATTTTCTTCAAACTCAATTTTTATGTGCTCCAATACATTTTGTTTTTCATAACAAAATGTAACATTATTAATTACTATCATCTAAGTACTTTTTTAAATTAGTTGAAGCATCTGTCTTTGCTTGGTAATAAAACAGTATGGCAATTGGTAATAAATACGGAATAAATAAACCAAAGCTCATAATTATTAATTTAATTTGAAAATTACTAGAAATAGAATTATACCTGTAATTAGAATATTTTAATGAAATAACTGTAATAATTGATAATGCAGTAAATCCCATGAAAAATAAATTAAAGGAAATCATATCAGGATTAAAAAGTGAATTAATAATTAAAACAGGCAAATTGAGAGCACTAATTTTAATTACACCATTCATACATGCTTTATTTAAATAATTTTTTGGTGATAATTTGGAACTTTGCAATATCTGCACACTTTCGTTACTTTCATAAAAGCTATAAATAACTGAATTAATCAAAAACAAAGCTACTAGTGGGAATAATTTTAATGGACTTAATGCTAATGACAAAATTATTAGAATTATTAACGAAATAAAAGTTTGACGAATACCAGAAATAAAAACAAAATCGGAACCAAATAATCGTGGCAAAAATAATAATTTTAATGACTTCGTTTTGCTTGCCTTCAACATAGGAATAATAGAAACAATAAGATGCATTAATAAAAAACAATACCAATAATTTGTAAATAAACTTGGTAAAGAGAATGGCAATAAAAACAATTGATATTCAACAATTAATTGTTGCTTTGGATTGATAAAATGCTTTTCAATGAAAGAAATATCCTTTCTGTTTTTATGAAAGTTATAAAAAAAATAAAAAACTACAACTGGAACATAATTTCCAATGTGTTTTTGACTACTAAATACAAAAAATGAAACGCAGGAAAGTAATGCCAATAAAGGAAAAAACAAGATGCCTAAATCCCTTTTTAATTGATAAAACCTGATTTTTAATAGTTGCATTTGAAAGATAAAATTACATTGTAATTTATAAGCTGTTATTTTTCTGTGTTACCCTCATTCAAATTCGCTTCGACTCCGCTCAGCGTGACAATAAACCTCAATAAAACCTGATTTTTAATAGTTGCATTAAATTTTATCTTACTTACCTTTTTGCTGTTGCATAGGGTTTCCGCCTGTACTTTGTCCACGCCCAACTGCTCTCCATTTAAAAACATCAAATCTACTTGGAGATTCTTTTACATTCCAAGTATTATTTTTTTCATCAATATCAGCAGTTTCTTTATATGGATCAATTAATACAGAAGCCACCACTTTATTTTTAGCAAATGTTTTTACAACATTTTTTTCGTTTTTACGCCATATATATGCGTTAATGCGATCTACTTCAGAAGTACCATCTTTAAAATTCCATTGAATAATAAGGGGTGTAACACAACCTCCTTTATTTGTGAAATACAACTCATACACAAATTTGTCTTTTATACTTTGGTAAGCAGAATCACTAACAGCCTCAAAATTTTCATATCTATTAATTGGTTTTTTCTCAACAGTTGTTTTCACTTCTGGCTTATAGTGGTAATAAAAATCTCTCATTGTAGTATCCACATCTACTAAAAATTTTATACCAGCCTCTCTATTTCTAATTTTAGAGATATATTCAAAATCCTTTGCTTTAGGGTAAATGCGCACTGTATCTAATTTAACTGGCACTTGGCTATTATTAATGAACGTATATGCCTTCACCGAATCAATTGAAACATCTACAGGCTCGATGTCAAAAAACCATGCTCTCCAAAACCAATCTAAATCAACTGCACTAGCATCTTCCATACTTCTAAAAAAATCGGCAGGTTCGGGATGTTTAAAAGCCCAACGAGAACAGTATTGTTTAAATGCAAAATCAAAAAGTTCTCTTCCCATTACTGTTTCTCGCAAAATATTTAAAGCTGTACATGGTTTACCATAAGCATTTGGTCCAAACTGCATAATATTTTCACTATTAGTCATGATTGGTTCTAACTGCTCTTTAGGAAGTCTCATATAGTCCACCATTTTATAAGCAGGACCTCTATTAGATGGGTAATTATTATCAAACTCCTGCTCAGTTAAATATTGTACAAAAGTATTCAAGCCCTCATCCATCCAACTCCATTGACGCTCATCACTATTAATTATCATTGGAAAGAAATTATGCCCCACTTCATGTATAATAACTCCTAACATACCAAGTTTAGTACCTTCTGTATAAGTTCCATCTTTTTCAGTTCTACCAAAATTAAAACATATCATTGGGTATTCCATACCTTGAGCAGCTTCAACACTTTGAGCAACTGGGTAGGTATAATCAATGGTATATTTCGAATATGTTTTAATAGTGTGTGCAACTGTTTTAGTTGAATATTTTCTGTACAATCCGTAAGATTCTTTTGTATAAAAACTCATACACATAACCTTTTTATTGGCTTGTTTAATAGGCATTGCATCCCACATAAATTTACGTGAAGAGCCCCATGCAAAATCTCTTACACTATCCGCCTTAAACACAAATGTTTTAGTTGCAGCCGATTTAGTTTTTTCTGCTTTAGTACATTCATCTAATGTTATAATTTCTGTAACATCATTATAGTTTGAAGAAGCCTTTGTATAACGTTGCATTTGCTCTGGACTTAAAACCTGAGCATAATTTTTACACTCACCTGTAGCACATACAATGTGATCAGATGGCACTGTCATTTTCACATTAAAATTTCCAAATACTAACCCAGGTCCACTTCCACTCATGGTATTGTATGT
>ERZ724517.1857-NODE-1857-length-11372-cov-4.712026_pt1 | contig 11372 bp, 11 predicted proteins | sample MGYA00376050_ERZ724517 | MGnify/ENA primary metagenome ERZ724517 (study PRJEB28724, sample SAMN07190886) | activated sludge metagenome | isolation source: activated sludge of sewage treatment plant in Hong Hong | place: USA: Christiansburg, Virginia | collected... | reverse complement strand
GAATCCCCAAAAAATAAACGTAAGTGCTGCTCCATGCCAAATACCACTGATTAAAAACGTTAGTATAAGAGCCAACATAATTCCTTTCATTTTGTATTTTCTAAAATGAAAAGCCATGGGTGTATACAAATAATCGGTTAACCAGGTAATTAGTGAAATGTGCCATCTGCGCCATAAATCGGCCATTGATGTCGCGAAAAAAGGACGTCTAAAATTCTGCATCACCTCAAGACCAAGTGCTTTTGCGGTTCCAATTGCGATTAAAGAATAACCACCCAAATCGGTATAAACCTGAAACGGGTATAATGCAGTCGTTAAGAGTAAAGTAGAACCGTTATGATTGTCGATGTTGTTGTAAACTGAATCTATATACATGCCTAAGCGATCGGCCACAACCAATTTCATGAAATAGCCCCAAAGCATTAATTTGAGTCCAGCAGTGATATTGTCGAAACTGATGGGTTTTAAATTTTTGAATTGTGGTAACATGTTGCCAGCTCTTTCAATCGGACCCGATAATATAAGCGGGAAGAAAGAAATGAATAACATTACAATACCAAAATCCTTTTCCACTTCAACTTCTTCGTTATACACATCGATGGTGTATCCGATAGCAACAAAAGTGTAAAATGAAATTCCTACAGGCAAAAGAAATTTTAATTCTGGAAGTGGCCAATGCAATCCGTTTTGGGAAAGCATTGAGAAACAATAATTGTTGATTGCTCCAAAATACTTAAAGAAAAACAGTGGCAATAAGATCAGAATTACGTTGGTCATCAAAAAAGTATATTTCTTTTTTTCGTTTTTAGTATTGGCGATGGCTTTGGTAAATGAATAAGTAGCAATACCAACACCTAATAGGAGTAAAAGATATACTGGACTCAAATTCAGATAAAATAAAATACTTGCCACCAATAATAGTAGACTTCTCCATTTTATGGGTGTCAAATAAAACAACAAAACCAAAGTGGGAAAAAAAAGAAGAAAATTAAGTGATGTAAATATCATTCTTACATTAATTTGGTTTGTATAATTTCAATTAAGTCGCCTACATTTTTCATTTTATTCAGTTCTTTCAATTTAAATTTGATGTCAAATTGCACTTCAATTTCATTGATTAAAATCATGTGGGTTAAGGAATCCCAATTGTCTACATCATTGGCTGATAATGCGTCATTTAATATTAAATCTGATGAAGTAAAAACATTTCTAAAAATAACGGTAAGCTTACTTACAATTGCTTCTTTTTCCATAATGTATTGTTTGTTAATTATTGTTTATATTTTTTGTGTAGATGTAGTCCATTGATCCGTTGGGTTTGCATCCGAATAGTTTGTGAATTTTTATCACTTTCTCGTTTTGGGTGTTTACCCACAAATAAGAATAGGTTATCTCTTTTAATTTGAGATAATTATGCATGTTGAATAATAAAAAAAGTCCGTTTTTGCTCGTATCAACCCAAAAATTAAAGTAACACTTTTTGCCTTGAATGGAAAAAATAAAGACACCACAAATTTTTTCATCCTCATAATTTACTAAGACTTGCTTATTCCTAATCATCTCCAATAAATCATGGTCGTTTGGCAAATGGTCAGAGTATACATCTAACTCCTTGTAAAGCAAAAATTTGACACGATCCAAGTCGTTTTCAGTTGCAAATTGGTCGACAAAAGTGTCATTTCCTTTATTAAAATTATTAGAATATATCTCATAAACTTTATAGGAAGTGTAGCCGCAAGAATGCATCAAATTATTGATTATGCTGTTGTCTTGAACGGTCGGAAAGTTGATTACTTGAGCGCCCTCAATGGATGACAGCACTTGCTTCAGATCCTCAATGTCATGGGTCATGAAATAAATCCTACTGAATGTATCGAATGATTTCTTGATTACTATTGAAAATTCTGTTTTATAGAACGAAACGTCTTCAAGATTTAGATTATAGTAATTAGAAAGTTCGATACCTTTATCGTATATTTCTCCTATTAAATCTTCAATGATATCGGGTGTACTGGTTTGAAACATTTCAATTAAAGTTTATCATTACGGAGCCCATCGATAGTCCAACGCCAAAACCAGCTAAAATTACTTTATTGTTGGCCTCTATTTTGTTTTGTTCAATAGCTCTTTTTAAAGCTATAGGAATGGTTGAAGAAACTGTATTTCCAACATCTTTAATTGAAATGAAAAATTTATCATCCGGGATATCACATCTTTTTTTTTTTTTTTCCAACATAAATTCATTGGCTTGGTGAAAAACAAACATATCAACATCGGTCAACTCGAGATTGTTTTTCTGCAATACGTTTTTAATTAATTTTGGAACTTGGAAAGCGGTAAACTGAAAAATCTCTTTACCGTTCATATACAAATAATCATCATTACGCAGAAAATCTCCTGTTTCATTGAACTCATCAGCACTTAATTCTTTATGCTTTTTGATGCCGCTATTTTTTACGATGAGATGCTCTGAACCGCTGCCATCGGTGCCATAAACAAAATCTTGTATGCTGGCTTTAAAAAGAACTTCTTTGGGCTCAGAAGTAATCAATGAAACGGAAGCACCATCACCAAAAATGGTCTTATTCGATTTGTCTTTTTCGTTTATCAATTTGGTGTAAGTGTCTGCAGTTACTAGTAACACATTTCGTGCTTGTCCTGATTCAACCAACCCTTTGGCCAAACCCAATCCGTAGATATATCCTGAACAACCCAAATTAAAATCTAAAGCACCACATGATTTGGGCAAGCCTGCTTTATCTTGAAGTATGCAAGCGGTTGTTGGCAATAAATAATCTGGACATTGCGTACAGAACAGAAGAAAATCGATATCCTTTTTATCAATAGCATGCTCTTCAAAAAAAATTTCTAAAGCTGCAAGAGCCATGTCACTGGCGAATTCAAATTCAGAAGCAATGTGTCGCTCGTATATCCCTGTTTTTTCAGATATTTTTTCAACCGACCATTCGGGATGCATGCTTGATAATTTTACATTATCTAATATCTCTTGAGGTAAATAATAGGAGATACCGTTAAGATAAGCTTTCATTATACTTTATTTTCAGCAACAAAATTATATAGCTCCTCAATTGTTTTTTGAGCTCGATATTGGCTTTCAGTAATATCAACGCCATACTCATCTTTAATCATCACCATGATGGTCATCCCTGTTAGAGAATCATAAGAATCAACATCTCTGAAATTTGAATCAAAATCCAAAGGTGCTTCCAAATCTAAAAATTGATCGGATACGTTTTTTAAAAATAAATCTCTTTCCATAATCTTTGCTATTATTTGTTATTAATTGTGTTATTATTTTTAGTTAATCCATTGCGTTTATTTTGTTCTAAATGTCAAGCCCAATTCTTTTCTGTCGGTTTTTCCGTTGGTGTTTAATGGAAAAACGGGAATGAATTTGATAAGTTTCGGAACCATATAAAGTGGCATTTGAGATTTCATGTAGTCTTGCAACGCTTCTGTATTGAATTCGTTGGATTCGATTACGAGTCCTAATTCGGTATTTCCAATAGGATCTAAAAGCGGTACAACCACAACATTGATGGTTTTCAAAAATGCTTTGACGTGAAACTCAATTTCAGACAATTCGACTCTAAAACCTTGAATCTTGATTTGATAATCTAATCTGCCTAAATACAGCAAATCGCCATCTGCGTCAGCTTGGCACAAATCGCCTGTTTTATAAAATCGTTCTTGCTTTCCGTTGTATGTTGTATAAAAAAAAGCTTCCTGATTTTTCTCTGGGTTCTTCCAATATCCTGGTGTTAGTTGAATGCCTCCCAAACACAATTCGCCCATGCTTCCAGCTGGTAATATTTGATTGTGCTCGTCGATGATGATATTGCAATTGTAATTCATCGCTTTTCCAATCGATAGAATTCCGTTTCTGGATTTGTTTTCTGAATCCCGATTGAAAGTATAATGGGTGCAAAAAATAGTGTCTTCGGTCGGGCCGTACACATTCATGATTTTGGCATTCGGCAGGCATTTGCTCCACTCGATGGTGATGTCCGTTGGCAAGGCTTCTCCGCAGAACAAACTGTATTTCATTTCGGGCAAGTCTATTTCTTTGAAATAAGGACGAAGAAAATGCAGCATCGAAGGCACCATCAATGCGAAGGTTAAATGCTGGTCGTCCATTAATTCGAAAATGTAACTGTACTTGATTTCATCTTTGGGAATGGTATAAATACAAGCGCCTTTTAAAAGCGGAATCAAATACGACATCACCGATAAATCGAAAGTGAGTTCAAACATTTGCAAACATCGGTCTTCTTGACTTAGGCTGATATCCATATCCCAAAAAGCGGCAACAAATCCGGTGAGATTTTCTCTGGTTATGGGAACACCTTTGGGTTGCCCCGTAGTTCCTGAAGTGAATAGAATGTATACCAATGCATCATCCGATACTTGATTAGGAACTAAATTTATGGGTGTTTCTTCAAGATTCTTGCTTGCAATGGTATTGAATTCTGGAAATAGAATCTGATCTGATGAGTCGATGATGCTTTTAATTTCAGCTTGACTGATGATGCTTTGATTTCTATCAACAGGTGTTTCCGGACTCATCGGTACATACGCTTTGCCTTCTAACCATAACGCAACTATGGCTGCATAGGTTTCTAAATCGTCGTTGGCAATCAAACCGATGTTCTTTTCACTGGCGTTTGTGTTGGTTTGAAGCGCTTTTCTGATTCGCGAAATCGTTGCTGAAAATTCCGCATAGGTATAAAAAACGTTATGAATAAAGAAACAATTGCGATCGCTGTGTTGGGTTATTGAATGTTGTAAGTTCTCAAATAATTGCATTACTATAGTTTGAAAATTGTTGTTCTTGGTAAGTCGTTATTTCAAGGTCAAGGTATCCAATTCATCCGAAGAAATGAATCGCACATCAGGCCATTTTTGAATGATGGATTTTAATAATGTATCGAAATCTTTCAAGCCTTTATCTCTGTTTTTAGTATCGATATAACCTACAAAATTGATACGATGCGCACAAATTACTGCGGGTTTATTCCAATGAAATGCGCTAGCTATTTGAGCCAAACAGCTATTCACAAAATCTCTGTTGGGATTCATCGATGGTTCAAAAATGCAATTTCTAATATTGTATTTCAATCCCAAAGCGTTTGTTTCACCAAATGTGTGTTTCAATGGCGTGTATTGGTCAAAATGTCCCGTTGGAATCAATTGTGTTTTTAAACCTTGCAACCACTTTACGCCTTCTTGTTTTAAGATTGGTTCAATCAATGGATCCCAATTATAGCATGGCGCGATGAAGGTTTTTGATGCTTCATGGAACGTGTCTTTAAAAATTTGCAAACCCTCTTCAATGACTTTCATTTGCTCAGGAATATCTTCTATGGTGTCCCAATCGTAAGCTTCCATAAAACTGTAATCGGTTTTACCGGAATAGGTGGCGTTCCAATCGAAGCAATACAAAGCGGCTTCATTTTGCTGTTGCAATACACGAAGCCATCTTTTGTAATTGAGGTGTTCTCTACCGTGAAATTGCGGTTGAAAAATCCCATTTGATTTTCCCTGCTGCCAAAGGTTCAAATTATTGGCATGGTTGGGATATTTTTTGAATGTTTCCGTGAACTTTTCGTAATGAAACTCTGTAAAGTTCGAAGCCCTGATTTTATCAAAATCTGGATTTCCCATAATCGCATTGGCGGTTAATTTTGCAGGTAATCCATCTGCACCTTTGTGCTTCGATAAAACATCAAAAAGCAATTCTAAATCGTCTTGTGATTCGAGTGCATCGACTTTATAAATGCTATTTCCTAACTCAAATCCTTTGTTTTGAAATGCTTTCACTGCCTCCGACGAAGGTGTTCTAATCGCACCCCAATCATCCGATTCGATGATGACAATTTTCTGCTGTATAGACTTCCCATTCGCATTGGTTTTGGAAGCCGCGAGGTAAGATTTTAAAGCTTGTATGATTTGACTTTTGTTCATCAAAGTTTACTTGATTAAATCGATTAAAGGTATTGGCAAATCAATAATTGTAGCCAATACCGGATTGGTCAATACCGTCATTAAACTAATGGTGTCAAAAGAAATTCGTATCGAAACAATGATGTAAAAGAACAGCAATGGCGAAGTAAATAGTGCCCACTTCTTGAATTCTTTGTCATTAAAAACCACGTAATAAAAATAAATTAATGCCATTCCGAAAAGTTGTGCTATCAACAAATATCTGATTCCAGATGGCAGTAATGAAGTGATATTTCCAATAGACATTAACAGTAATGAAAATCCGAACAAATTGGAAAATGACTTGCCGTAAGTATTATTCTTGGCAATAGAAAAATAAATGAATGAAAAAAGAATCATGAGATACCAACTTAGACTCGTGTTGTAGTAGCTGATATACCAATTTCCGGATGCATTCAAATCAGAAATAACTTCAACATATTCATCGCTGGTGTAGCTTTTTACTCTGGGCAATAAAAAATCTGGAGCAATACTTTCTAAACGCGAACGAACACTTTCTAAATTTAGGGTCGTAATTGAAAAGCTGGCGATAAAAAAGAAGTATAAAATGCGCCACGGCAGTTTTATAAAATAAAAAAACACTAAAACACCAACAGGTAAAATAAATGAAAAGTGTACTAAAATACTCAAAACGGCAATGATAAGTCCTTTTCTATTTCCGTTGACCAACAATAAAAAAGCACCATAAAAGAACATGTGTGCGGCGGTCCACATTCTGACACCGTTTAAATTCCAAAATCCAATAACACAGGAAAAGGTTACAATAATGGCAATCATGACCCTGTTCATTCGCTGGTTTTTAGAGTAATCTAATAGCAGCCAAATATTTCGAGAATAGAAATAGCCAAATAAAATCCCGAAAACCGCAAATAGAATGTTCCCGTTGTCTGTAACCAGAGATAGAATATAAGTCAGTAATGGTTGGTAAATATCGACCGTACTGGATTCTTCTGAATAAAAATTGGCAATGAAAACATCCCAATTTAATGGCGTATTGTATAGTTCTTTTAGTTTGGTGACATACCTGCTGGAGTCCATTATTTCAGGGCGACACATGGTATATCCATAAAATATCACAAACAGCCAGACGCTATTTTTAGCCCATCTTTCATTGTGATGCTTAATGGCTTGAACAAAACCTATGAAAGGAGAAAATAAAAAGAGAACAAAATTATTATTCAATGGGTGGACTTTTATTTTATACAATTGCGATTCAACTTAATTAATCAGCGCAAGAAATTTTTGGGCAACATTCTCAATCCGATATTGATCTGGATCTTCTATTTTAATGGCACTTTGGTAATTCCCATTAAGAAATTCAAGCACATGATCTTTCTTTAAATCGCCGAATTTTACGGATAATATTGGCTTTTTCAAGATGGCATAATCAATAAGTTTACTGGGGGTTTGGGCGGTTCCAGCATTTTCAAAATTGACTAGAAAATCCATTTTGCTCATTTCAAACATTAATGCGTTTCTGTCCAATACTTTTTTTAATTGAATGTTATTTTTAGATGCGTCAAGGTATGGCTGCACAAATTGTGGCGTATTCGTATAAATGTGAAACTCGAAGTTGTCTGTATTGTCTAATGAATTCAGAAAATTCAGAAACTCAGAAGGATCGCGTCTTCCAGGAATAAACATACCACCGTAACCGAAAATGACTTTGTTGGTATCTTTTTCTCCAGTATATAACTTAATATCTTCAAATCGAAATCCTTGAGAAATCACTTTAATTTTTGAATGAAATTCACTGTAATATCCTTTTATAGAAGCTACTGTTGGAACGGTAATATAAGTGGCTTTTCTACAGAATTTTTTTTCAAAATAACTGAAATAAAAAGGCGGTTTGAAGGTGTCATTTTCTTGCCCCATGTATGGATCTCCGCAATCTGCAATCCACACTTTAGCGATGCGATTCGACCAAACTGCTGCCACGCCCCAATGAATCGGATAGGGAACTGCAATCGATATTAAAGCATCATAACCTTGCTCCTCTTTCAAAGCTTTTTTAACCAATGGTATCAATTGAATCATCGGATATTCAAACAACAAAATACTGAAACGAACTACAATACGCCAAAACAGCAATACAAGTCCAGTGCCTTTTACTGTTGGAACTGGCCAAGTCAAAGCACCCAAACTTTTGTAAGCCAATCCGTGTTCAGCACAAAACGCTTCGGTTCCTATTCTTGGATGTGTAATCACTTTTACGCTGTGCCCTTGTCGGACTAATTCTTTTGCCAATTCAGTAGCACGAAAAGACCTTGGAGAATTTTCAGGATAAAAAGCGTTTGAAACCAATAGAATTTTTTTACTCATAAAATATAAACGTTGCTATTGCAGTGTTGGTAATAAATTTACAATACGTTCAGCTGCTTTGCCATCCCATTTTTCTGGAATGTTGCCTTTTTTCCATTGGTTGTTGAATAAGATTTCTAACGCGGGTTGAATGGCTTTCGGATTGGTTCCTAGTAATTCGTTGGTCCCCATTTCGATGGTTTCTGGTCTTTCAGTATTGTCGCGAAGTGTCATGCAAGGAATACCCATTACGGTAGTTTCTTCTGTTATTCCTCCAGAATCTGTAATCACACACAAGGCATTTTCAACCAAATAATTGAATTCTAAATAGCCCAAAGGTTCGATGATGTGCAAATTCGGATTAGAAAATCCTGATTCTTGAAGCACTTTCGCTGTTCGCGGATGAATCGGAAATAAAACGGGATGCCCGTTATTATGGTTTGTAATTTCATTAAGCAACACTACCAAATTATCAACTTGATCAACATTAGCTGGTCTATGTAGTGTTAAAACAAAATATTTTTTAGCAATAAGATTTAATTCATTCCAAAAACTCGGCGGTACAAATTTGTGGCGATTGCTTAGTAAAGTATCAATCATGACATTGCCTACAAAGAAAATTTTATCTTCAGCAACACCTGCTTTTTTTAAATTTTCAGAAGCCCAAACCGTAGTCGTAAAAAAATAATCGGTGATTGCATCGGTCACCAATCGGTTGATTTCTTCTGGCATAGTCATGTCGTATGAACGAATTCCCGCTTCAACATGCGCTACTTTTACATTGAGCTTTTTGGCCACAATACTGCAAGCCATTGTGCTCGTAACATCGCCAACCACCAACACCAAATCGGTTGGATTGGCCATCAATTCTTTTTCAAACGCTATCATAATCGCTGCCGTTTGTTCGGCCTGTGAACCGCCTCCACAATTCAAGTTAACATCAGGTTCTGGAATGTTGAGTTGCTTAAAAAAAGTATGGCTCATTTTTTCATCGAAATGTTGCCCTGTATGCACTAATCGACATGAAATTTTTCCATTGTTGAATTTCTTTAGCTCATGAATGATTGGAGCAATTTTAATAAAATTAGGTCTAGCTCCAGCAATTAATGTGATTTTATTCATTTTTAGCAATTATTTTGGCTGGCACACCGCCGATAACAACATTATTAGGGAAAGATTTTGTAACCACTGCTCCAGCTCCAACAATAACATAGTCACCTAATTCTACTCCTGGTAAAATCACTGCATTAGCACCAATCCAGCAATTTTTTCCAATGATAACTGGAGTTGTACTCTTATCGTGTGTTGTGAGTTCGTTTTTGTCGTGATTGGCAGAAATAATTTTGATTCCAGGAGCGAAAATAGTATAATCGCCAATGTAAACTTTATTAATTCCTTGAATGTAACAGCCGCCTGAATTCGCAAAATACTGTGCGACGCCTTTCCCTAAAAAAACGGTTTTACTTACTGTTGAAGTAAAATGTACCATGAAAGGTACTTCGGCGTTGATGCGCATGATTTTTTGAAAAAAGAAATTCACCAAACGTATATTTGAAGTGGTTGGGGAAAAAAAATATTCCAACAAATTGGATGGCTCATTTTTTTTCCAATTTCTATATTTAAAAGAGTCTAAAAACATAACTTACTTGTTATTGAATCGGAAATAAATTGGAAATAATAATTTAGAGAAATTATACATTTGAATGTGTTTCCCATATAAAAACCGCAGTCCATTTGTTTCTAAAGTATCCAAGCCAGATTTTTTAAGCATACGGATTACTTTGAAATAATCTTTAAATTTAAATGTTGAAATGCTTGGAGAAAGCGATAAGATCACAAACTTCGCCACTACGTGATTAACTAGATTGGATTGTTCTATTCTAAGTTTATTATTGCTAGCGAATTGCTTCAAATCTTTAATTGCAGTAATGAACCCTAAAATAGTTGACTCTGTGAAGAAAAGTCTTGAGTTGGTTGCAGAACCCAAACGCGTGGTTCGTTGATAAAATATATCATTATTAAAAGCAACCGATTTAGCGACAACAAATACTTTTGCTAAAAACAAACCATCTTCTAAGTAAGGCACGTTCTTAGGATAGGTAATTTCGAATTCTCGTAAAAGTTCTTTTTTGAAGAGAATTCCCCATGACCTGTCAGGATCTCTTACTTCATAACCTCTTGATGTAAAATAACCATCAGTTCCACTAAAAATCGTTTTTCCTTGTGGGCTATAATCTGATTTCCAAACACTTTTATTCTGAGCATCAAAAATTTCGAATCCCAAGTACAATACATCAATATTTAAAATTTCTGCTTCATTCAAAATGCGGCTAAAAGTATTTGGTAAAACATAATCATCTGGATCAATCGGCAGTATGTATTTCCCTTTAGCAATAGCAATAGCGTTGTTTCTCGCCATAGAAACACCTTGGTTTTCTTGATCAACCAATACAATATTCGAAAATTCTTTTTGAAGACTTTCAACGATTTCCTTGCATCGATCGGGTGAACCGTCATTGGTGACAATGATTTCGTAATCAGTCTTAGGAATATCTTGATCTTCTAGACTTCGAATACATTTTTCGATATAATCTTCAACTTTATAAGCTGGTATGATAATACTTAAACGCAAACTCATAAATAAAAAGGATTGTTTTTGTTGGCGGGCAGACGTTTTTTCAAAGTAAATATATAGTAAAACGGATTTAGGTAAAAACAAGCGATGCGATACAACGTTGCGTATATTTTCTTCTTTTTATTCCAACCCAAACTATGAAAAATTAGAGAAATTACATAAACGAATTGCTCTGATTTTGCGATTTCGAAAGGTAAATGTGGATGCGCCATTATCTTTCTGATTTTATAGGAATTAAAAATCGAAGGTTTAAATAAAACAGCTTCGCCTTTATTATTGGTAGCATTTTGATGAATGCGATAACCAACGGTTTCTTTGTGAAAATAATACAATTGTTCGCCAGAAGCCGTAAGTTTAAGCCACATCGGATAATCTTCTACCAAACGATTCGATTCATCATAACCGCCTACTT
>ERZ724517.1856-NODE-1856-length-11373-cov-6.866496_pt1 | contig 11373 bp, 7 predicted proteins | sample MGYA00376050_ERZ724517 | MGnify/ENA primary metagenome ERZ724517 (study PRJEB28724, sample SAMN07190886) | activated sludge metagenome | isolation source: activated sludge of sewage treatment plant in Hong Hong | place: USA: Christiansburg, Virginia | collected... | reverse complement strand
TATCTAACTCCTGGTAAATCTTTTACCCTTCCACCCCTAACTAATACTATCGAGTGCTCTTGTAGATTGTGTCCTTCACCAGGGATGTAAGCATTTACTTCATTTCCGTTAGTCAAACGTACACGCGCTACTTTACGCATCGCTGAGTTTGGTTTTTTTGGAGTTGTAGTGTAAACACGCGTACAAACACCTCTTCTTTGAGGACAAGAATCTAAAGCAACCGATTTACTCTTCTTAGTTATCTGAGTTCTTCCAGTTCTTACTAATTGTTGAATTGTTGGCATAATTAATACTAAAAATTACTTATATATTAAATTTCCCGCTTTTTACGGGGTTGCAAATGTAGTAATATTTTTTAATCAAACAAATCATAATTCATTAATTTTTTCCCGAAGTAATTATTTGTCTTTTAATGAAATAAAGAATCCTTTAAATTCAATTTTGAGTATGAAATTAATTTCGATTTCAACCTTAATAAGAGATCAATCCAATAACAATTTATTTTTTATAGTAAAATGCTGTTTTTTGCGTTACTTTTATCAAAATAAAGTTTGAAATTGAAACCCATAGCTTTCTTCCTATTTATTATTGCTGGATGGAATTGTTCTGCACAAAAACAATTTCTAAAAATCGTTAGTGAAGTTGCTAAAGAACAACAACACATAGATTCTATCGGCTACAATAAAATACATCCCGATGCCAAATCGATTGTAACTGAAGTACAATTGATTTCTGAAAAACTCACTCAAGCTGGTTATATCGAATCGCAAATTGAAAGCAGTCAAAAGATTAATGACTCTACATTTTTGTATCAATTTCAACTCAGAAAAAAAGTTGCTTTCATACATATATATATAAGTAATAATTCTCCTTTAAAAAAACTCGATTTATTTGATTCAAAAAAAGACACTGTCACACTTCCTTACAGCGAAATAGAGTCGTTCCTAAAACTAACATTGACACGACTTGAAAAAAAGGGATTCGCCTTGTCTAAACTTCAATTGATTAATATTCAAAAGAAGAATCAAAATCTAGCAGCAGAATTGCAGGCTCAAACTGAAAAAATCCGACATCTCGACGACATCATTATTAATGGCTACACCAAATTTCCAGAAAGCCACAAACACAATCTCAAGCGGATTTACAAAAAGAAAGTGTTCAATCAAGACAATCTCAAAAACATCTATTCTGATATAGAGAAATTTCGTTTCGTGAAACAAACCAAATATCCTGAAATTCTCTTTACAACAGATTCAACAAAAGTGTACACTTATTTAGAAAAAGTAAAATCGAATAATTTCGACGGATTTATCGGCTTTTCAAACAATGAAGAAACCAAGAAACTTAACGTTAATGGCTATCTCGATTTAACCTTAAACAACCTACTCAACACCGGAGAAACATTTTCTTTATATTGGAAAAGCGACGGCAACGATCAAAAGACTTTTAATACTAAAATTGAATTGCCTTATATTTTCAAAAGCCCATTCGGACTCAAAGCACAACTCAACATTTTCAAACAAGATAGCACCTTTCAAAACACGCAAACCGCTTTAGATTTAGGTTATTTTTTTAATTACAATACCCGCTTGTATCTGGGTTATCAATCTGCAGAATCTAGCGACATTCAAAATCAAAATACAGCAAGCATCAGCGATTTTGAAAACTCGTTTGTGACTTCACAATTTGAATTCGTTGATTTCAAATCAGATGAATTCCTGTTTCCTGAAAAAACCAAAGTCGATTTTAAAGTCGGCATCGGATCGAGGAAATCAAAACTCATTAAAAACGATCAGATTTTCCTGAACATCAACCTAAAGCACGCTTTATTTCTAAACGACAAAAACAACATCAACATCAAAAGTCAGAATTATTACCTCAATAGCGACGTGTATATTGTGAATGAATTGTACCGTTTTGGTGGCATCAATTCAATTCATGGCTTTAATGAAAACAGCTTACAAGCCAACCTATTTACTTCGTTACTTTCAGAATACCGTTATATTATTGCACCCAACCTATATGTACATTCTATTATCGACTACGGGTATTATCAAGATAAAACTTCTAATACCAGTGGAAATTTATTAGGATTGGGTTTCGGATTTGGATTAGCAACCAAAAATGGTCTCTTCAATATTGTTTATGCCAACGGAAGCACAAAAGAACAAGCTATCAAAGGCTCGAACTCGATTATACACATCAGCTTCAAAACCCAATTTTAATTTTTATTTAACTTTATGAATAAAAAGCTACATTTTTATTAGGTTTTTTAACAATTTATTTAGAATTTTATGCGACTAATTCTAAATTTATTAAAATGAAACTAAAGTTTAATCGAATTTTAACATTTTTACTAATGTTAATCGCGCAGTTTACTTTTGCGCAGGAGATTGCTGTAAGCGGAACGGTCACAGATCAGGCCGGCTTACCAATTCCCGGAGTTAATGTTCTGGTGAAAGGAACTACAGGCGGTACCCAAACCGACTTCGACGGAAAATTTAAAATTTCTGCGAAGCAAGGAGAAAAATTGGTCTTTTCATTTCTGGGAATGAAGACTCAAGAGTTATCAGCAGCATCAAATCTGAAAGTAAAGATGAGTGATGATGCATTAGAATTAGAAGGGGTTATAGTAAATTCTTTAGGAGTTGAAGTTAAAAAGAATCAAATGGCATCTTCTTATTCAAGAGTTAAAGGAACTGCTATCACTGATTCTGGAGAAAATTCTATCCTAAAAGGATTGTCAGGAAAAGCTTCGGGCGTAAGCATTGTTTCAAGTTCTGGAGAGCCCGGATCAAGTGCTTACATTCAAATTAGAGGACAAAACTCAATTACCGGGTCAACACAGCCTTTGTTTGTAATAGATGGTATTCCTGTTTCAAATGATGAAATTGCTGGCGGTGATGGCACAGGAACCGCTGATGTTGGTCAGCAAAGCAGACTCAACGATATCAATCCAAGTGATATAGAATCGGTTCAAATCCTCAAAGGAGTATCTGCCGCTGCACTTTGGGGTTATAGAGCTGCCAATGGTGTCGTATTAATTAAAACAAAAAAAGGTAAAAAAGGTAAAATAACTGTAGATATAAACTCTAGTGTTTCTTTTGACAAAGCAAATGTAAAATTCGAAACTCAAGATGTATATGGGCAAGGTACTGGAGGAGCATGGGTAAGAAATAATTCCAACTCTTGGGGCGATAAAATTTCTACAAGAATTGGCGGTGCTGACATTTTTGATACTTCAGGTTCATACTTTGTTTCTAATAATGGTAATACTATATATCCTGTTGCTGCTGGAGGGAAAAACAGTACCGCTAACTTCAATGACTCAAATTATGATGCAGTTATAAACAAGGGTTTCCTTATAGACAATCATGTAAGTATCAGTGGAGGCGGTGAGAATACGAATTTTTATTTAGGTGTAGGAAATTCTACGCAAGAAGGTATTATTCGAAATTCAAATTATGAAAGAAACAGTTTAGATTTTTCAACGGAATCAAAAGTAGCCGAAAAAACTACGTTTAAAGGAAAATTTAGTTATTCAAAAGTAACATCAAATAGAATTCAACAAGGTTCAAACACAAGCGGACTTTTATTAGGATTATACCGTGGACCAGCAGATTTTGACAATACCGATTTCATCGGAACAAATTTTAATGCCGCTGGAGTTGCCTACCTAAATAGTCAAAGAAGTTATCGCGCTGGTATTGGAAATTCGGCAGCTAATAAAAATGTAGGTTATAATAATCCGTTATGGACAACCGACAAACAATTAAACCCTAATACCGTAAACAGATATCTTGCTGGTTTTGAATTAAAACATGACGTCAACAATTGGCTGTCGTTATTAAGCAGAGTTGGAATTGATGGCTATAGTGACAAAAGATCAACATTATTTCCCGTAAACTCAAGAGAGCTTGTTGGCGCAGGTAGTGCGAATGAAAGTGTTACTGATTTTCATTCCTATAATGTTGATTTCATGGCATTAGGTAATTTAAAATTAAACACCAACATTGGCTTAAGTTATATTTTAGGATATAATTTCAGTGAAAGTAAATACGATCAAAGAGGCGGTTCTTACAAAAACTTTCTAATTGATTCAGATATATTCTCGTATGATAATGCTACAGTTGCTGATAAAACAACTTTCCTAAACAGAACGTATTCAAAACTAAATGCAGGCTATATTTCTACGTCTTTCGATTATAAGGATTTTGTATTTTTGAACTTGGGCGGACGATTCGAAACCAGTTCAACTTATTCTCCTAATACAAAAGTTTATTTTTATCCAACAGCTGAGTTTGGTTATAAATTTACCCACAACCTAGAGAATCCTATTCTAACAAATGGAAAGCTAAGACTAACTTATGGTCAAATTGCTTCCGTACCAATTGAATATCAAGGAACTACCTATCTAAACGGTGCGTCTTCGGTCAACTTTTTAGGCTTCGGGCCTCAATATGATTCTGGTGCTTATTCAGGTTCTTTTCAACAGTCAAATAGTGGTGGAAACTTAAATTTAAAACCTGAGTTGAAAACAGAAATCGAGATTGGTACTGATTTAGAATTCTATAACCGATTAAAATTAAGCGCAACCTATTATACAAACAATACTAAAGACTTATTGATATCAGCCCCATTATCAGGCAGTTCAACTTTCACTAGTCTTTATGGGAATTACGCTAAAATTGAAAACAAAGGAATTGAATTAGAATTTGACGCTGGAATTCTCTCTTCAAAATCAGAATTTAAATGGAATATTTATGGTAATTGGAGCACCAATAAAAATGAAGTTACAGAACTTACAGGAACAAATTCTTTATTTCTGAATGGATTTACAGGATCTTCATCAAGAGCCGTTTTAGGACAACCCTTAGGAGTACTATGGGGTGGTAAATTTGAAAGAGATGCTAACGGTAATTTAGTACTAGATGCCAATGGTTTTCCTACTGCATCAGATACTGAAGGAGTGATTGGCGATCCAAATCCAAAATGGAGAGGTGGATTGGGAACTTCTATCGAATATAAAAACTTCAAAATAAGCACCTTATTTGATGCTTCTATCGGCGGTGATCTTTGGGATGGTACCAATGGCGCATTAAACGTTTTTGGTAAATCAATGGAAACCGGAAACGAAGTTACCTTAACTGCTCCAACAGTAAACTATGCTGGAGATGTTATTCCTGCAGGAACTACTGTAAGAGGAAATCTTAAGGATTTTGGAGGCGGAACCGTTTTACTCGATGAATCATGGTATTCTGACCTTGGTGGTGGATTTGGTCCTGTTTCAGAACAATTCATAAAATCAGCTACATGGATCAAATGGAGAGAACTAACCTTTTCCTACAAGCTAGATTTAAAAGGCAAAAATATTCTCGGATTTGAAAGCGCCACTTTTTCTGCAACTGGAAGAAACTTATGGTTATGGACAGAAGACAAAACTTTAGGACAAGATCCTGAAACCAATTTAACAGGCGGATCAAATGGACGAGGATTACAATACTTTAATAGTCCAAACTCAAAATCTCTTATCTTTAGTATCCATTTAAAATTCTAAAAAATGAAAAATATAATAATAAAAACAATTGGTGTGTCGCTCCTTTTAGCGATGACTTCGGGTTGTACGAGTTTTGTAGAAGATTCGAATGTAGATCCAGATTTATTAGTTACTGGTAATGCAAAAGATTATTTCCAAGGAATACTCTTAGCCAATCAGTTTTTTCAAAATAGCGACCAAGCTAGAACAGCTATGGTGTGGCTAAATCAAGCCAATGGCGAAGACAGACAATACCTAACATTAAACGATTGGAATAATTCTGTATCAAGCGAATATGACGATGGCTGGAATATAGCATATGCCAATTGCATCACACAAGCTAAAATAGCTGAAAAACTTTGTGATAGAGAAAGCAATAAAATGCTGAAAGGTGCCATTCAAATTATTGATGCCCATTGCATAGGAACCATTGCTTCTCTTTGGGGAGATGCTCCCTATTCAGACATGGATATAACTGGCAACAATCTTACGCCAACTTATGACAGTCAGGCTTCGATATACGCACAAGTTCAAGCCCTCTTAGATGATGCTATTGCCAATTTAAATTCTCCCGGAGTAATAGATGCTACTGCTGATTTTTATTATGGCGGTGATCAAGACAAATGGATAAAACTTGCTTATTCACTTAAAGCAAGGTTTTATTTGCATACCGGAGATTATCCTAATGCAAAAGCAAATGCATTGTTAGGTATTTCGGATGCTAGCGGAGATTTAAAAGCTGTTTTTGGAAGCACTGGATCATTGCAAGATTTCAATCCTTATTATAGTTTCCTTATTTATGAAAGAGATAGTTATATGTCTGGCGATAGCTATGCATACAATATATTGAATCCTACGGATGCCATCTACAGAGGTAATGCAAAAACAGATGAGTCTGCTAGATTTGCATTCAATTATACTGATCTTTCAGGTGATGGTTATTTTGACAAAGCTTTAAATGTTTACGGCACTGATTATGGTGGAACTAACGGTAAATTTGGAAACGATTCCGCAATGCCCATGGTAACTTACGGAGAAATGTTATTAATTATTGCCGAAGTTGATGCTAGAAGTTCCTTTGCATCGGGTTTAACTTCATATAACAATTACCGAGCATTATTAAATACAGGCTATTCTATCGGAATCGACAATTCAGGTTATGAAACCGAAACCTTTAGTTATGCTGCATACGATGCCGCAGATTTTGCTGGTGGCGGTATAGAAAACAGTGCTGCTTCTTTAACAGATCAAAATGCGCTGTTAAGAGAAATTATGCAAGAACGCTATATCTATTTTATTGGAAGTCTAGAGTGTTTTAATGATTTTGGAAGAACCGATAATATGGCAGAAATCGAATTGAAATCTGGAAACAGCGGCACACCTCAAAGATTTCTCTACCCACAAGTGGAAGTAAATGCCAATCCAAACACACCAAATCCAATTCCTTCAGTTACAACTAAAACACCTATACACTTGTAATCTTTTGCAACTGTTTTAAATTTAAAACCATCCCAATTTCGGGATGGTTTTTTTATATCTTTGCGCCATGGAAAAAGAACATTTAATATTCGGAATACGCGCTATTATTGAAGCCATTCAATCAGGAAAAGAAGTCGATAAAGTATTCATTCAAAAAGAAATTTCAGGCGAATTGATGAAAGATTTGATGAAAGTCATGAAACGTGCCAACATCAACTTCTCCTATGTTCCCGTTGAAAAACTGAACCGACTTACTCCCAACAACCACCAAGGTGCCGTAGCCACAATATCTCCCATAGGTTTCATGGATTTAGAGCAGTTGGTAGAAGCCACTATCGAATCTGGTAAAAAACCTTTATTTCTTATCCTCGATCAAATTTCAGATGCACGTAATTTTGGAGCTATCATTAGAACTGCTGAATGTACTGGTGTGAATGGCATCATTGTTCAAAAAGCCGGCTCTGCTCCAGTGAATGGCGATACCGTAAAAACTTCTGCTGGTGCCGTTTTCAATGTACCAATTTGTAAAGTAGAACACATCAAAGATGCGATATTCTATTTGCAAGGTTCCGGAATCAAAACCGTAGCCGCAACTGAAAAAACAGACCAAAACATTTATGACATTGCCTTAAACGAACCTGTGGCTATCATCATGGGAAGCGAAGACCGTGGTATCAATCCATCGGTATTGAAAATCGTAGATGAAAAAGCAAAATTACCTATGTTCGGAACCATCGGATCCTTGAATGTGTCGGTAGCCTGTGGTGCTTTTCTATACGAAGCAGTGCGTCAAAGAAGTTAAAAATTCAGCATTTAGTAGTCCTTTCTTATATGAACTTATATGCCTTATATGGTTAACCAAGATTATCATTCCTGGACCATATAAGGCATATAAGTTTTAAAGAAGTTTTGTGACGATTCGAAATTTAAATTTTTCGTTTTATAATGTATTTGTTTTCAACTGCATCATAAACCACATCATATTCTGAGGTTGTAGTATCTATTGTTGAAGGCAATTCCTTAAAAACTTCAGGCGGTGGCAAATTGACGAAATTCCCGTTTTCATCAAAGCGTTGCATAAACTTATCGTCCTGCGGATTGTAATCTTCGCGCTCCCAATCATACCGAATCATTTTTTTGTATTCCGGTGTTTTGAAAGTCACGGCAAAAGCAAACCCAACGACCAATCCGGCGAGATGGCCTTCCCAAGAAATACCTTCTTTAACGTTTGGAAAAATATACCAAACCAAACCTCCATAAACCATCACAATCATCAGCGACAAAGCCACCAACCTGTAATACTTAGTGCGGATGCCTTTAAAAAATATAAAACTGACGAGTAAGTAAACCAATCCACTGGCACCGATATGGTAAGACTCTCTTCCAATAATCCAAGTGATGACGCCAGTGAGTAACAGCCCGTAACCTAAAACTGATAATGTTTGCTCGCGATAAAAAAACCGCAAAGCAGCAATTAAAACCAAGAGTGGAATCGAATTGTTGTAAAGATGTTCGATGTCGCCATGCACAAACGGACTAAAAACAATACCCCGCAAACCTTCAAGAGTGCGTGGATAAATTCCGTAACTACCCAAATCGATTTGAAAGCGAATGCCTACCCAGAAAACAATCCACAGCAATAATACCGATAGAAATGGAAGTGTAATTACGGAGGTGGAGAATTTGAAATGTTGTTCTTCCATAGTGGTTGTCGGTTGTCAGTTGAGTTCCCCAGACTGTGCTCGAGATGACAGATTTATATTTTGATTCTGCTTTTGCAAAAATGTATCCAAAAGAAAAGACGTGCTATTTTGTCATATAAGTTAATGTGGTTATTTGGTTATTTGTTGATTTGGAAAAACAAAACACTAAATTTGGCATTGCAAATATCAAATAACCGAATAAACAAATCCACAGATAAACAAATATCATGGAAGCACCTTTAGCCGAGCGCATTCGCCCACAACATTTGGAAGATTATATCAGTCAGTCGCATTTGGTTGGACCCAACGGTTCACTTACGTTGCAGATTGAGAAAGGCATCATTCCCTCGTTGATTTTTTGGGGTTCGCCCGGTACCGGAAAAACAACTTTAGCGCAGATTATTGCTCAAGAATCTAAACGCCCTTTTTATGTTTTAAGTGCCATTAATTCGGGTGTGAAAGACATTCGAGAGGTGATTGAAAAAGCGAAACAAAGTGGCGGATTGTTTACTTCCAAAAACCCCATTTTGTTTATTGATGAAATCCACCGTTTCAGCAAATCGCAGCAAGATTCGTTGTTGGCTGCCGTTGAAAAAGGTTGGATTACCTTGATTGGTGCCACCACTGAGAATCCTAGTTTTGAAGTGATTCCGGCTTTGCTGTCGCGTTGTCAGGTGTATGTTTTGAATCCGTTTACCAAAGCAGATCTTGAAACTTTACTAGAACGCGCGATGACGACGGATGTAATTTTGAAAGAGAAAAAAATAACATTGCGTGAAACAGAAGCGCTGTTGCGACTTTCAGGCGGCGATGGACGCAAACTATTGAATATTTTTGAACTTGTCGTAAATGCTTCCGCTGCAGATGAGATTTTAATTACCAACGAGCGTGTTTTGCAAATCGTGCAGCAAAATACAGTATTGTATGACAAAACGGGTGAGCAGCATTACGATATCGTTTCTGCTTTTATCAAATCGATTCGTGGTAGCGATCCGAATGCAGCGGTGTATTGGTTGGCCCGAATGATTGAAGGTGGCGAAGATGTGAAATTTATCGCACGCCGCATGCTCATTCTCTCGAGTGAAGATATCGGCAATGCCAACCCGACTGCTTTTATTATGGCAAACAATACTTTTCAAGCGGTTTCGACGATTGGTTATCCTGAAAGCAGAATTCTTTTGAGTCAATGCGCGATTTATCTGGCGACTTCTCCTAAAAGCAATGCGTCGTATATGGCCATTGGCAATGCGCAACAACTGGTTAAGGAAACAGGCGATTTACCGGTTCCGATTCCGCTACGCAATGCGCCTACCAAACTGATGAAAGAATTGGGTTATGGAGATGAATACAAATACTCGCATGATTACGCAAACAATTTTGCGGAACAAGAATTTTTACCGGATACAATTTCAGGAACGGCTTTTTATGTTCCAGGAAATAACAGTCGAGAAAATGGCACAAGGGAATTTTTGAAAAACCGTTGGAAGGATAAGTATGGGTATTGATTTAGGATTTTAGATTTGGGATTTAAAACTTAATGTTTATTTTTTCCGAGATTGGTTTTTCATCTTGATAATATTCGAAAAACCATTGGTTGTCTTTGGAAATTAAAACACCAGTGACATTTCCTTTTATGGCGGTATATATTTCTGGATTGGATGTTTTTAAAATCCTCATGATTATCTTCTGATTTACATCTAATAGGTTATAACCATTTGCAGTGGTTACGGCAGAAAGCAAATCATTTTCCTCTTTAAACGGTTCATTTACTATGGTTGTTGTATTTTTTTCATTGTTTTCTATAGGTTTATATTGATAATGCAATTTTTCGAAAGACTTAAAAGCCTCACGCAAAGCTTGATTGTAAGCAACTTTTAAATCGTTTTTTCTATTCTCACCAATATCAGATTTATAAACCAGAGCATTTTTACAATCTTTTAAAGTGACTTGTACTTTGGTTTTCAAAAGACTTCCTGAGCTCAACACATCAACATAAAGTCTATTGCATCTCGAATCATTTACTGTTTCTGGCAATTCATCAGTATTGTAATACACTTTAAAACCATATTTTTCTAGTAGGAGTTTGGTCAAGGTATTTAAACGAAACTCATCTGGCTCATTCAAAAATTTAAATTTAGTAGGTACAATAACGTATTGATATTGATTTACACTATTTTGTGCCGACAAAAAGTAAGTTACGAACAACATTACAATGACAAGTCTTTTTTTCATATTAGAATATAATTTTAAGTTGGGCTAAGGTATTGATTTGATAGATATCTTTTTCTACTTCTATTTGATTGGGATTAAAAAAAATGGCTTTCATTCCAAAATCTAAGGCACCTTTTACATCAGCTTCTATGCAATCGCCGATCATGATGCTTTCTTTTTTATGGGCTTGCGCCAAATGAAGGGCATGCTGAAAAATAATCGGATTGGGTTTTTTAGCACCCGCCATTTCTGAATTGGTCACCGTTTTAAAAAACTGAGACAAATTCGAATTCGACATTTTCTTGAATTGTACTTGAGCAAAACCATTGGTGATGATATGCAATTCATATCGTGTTTTAAGGTACGACAAGGTTTCTAGGGCATCGTCAAAAAGATGGTTGAATTCAGGTAATAATTGAATGTATTCGTGGGCAACTTGATCGA
>ERZ724517.1854-NODE-1854-length-11384-cov-2.958425_pt1 | contig 11384 bp, 20 predicted proteins | sample MGYA00376050_ERZ724517 | MGnify/ENA primary metagenome ERZ724517 (study PRJEB28724, sample SAMN07190886) | activated sludge metagenome | isolation source: activated sludge of sewage treatment plant in Hong Hong | place: USA: Christiansburg, Virginia | collected... | reverse complement strand
ACTTCCGCAACCTCTACTCTGTGGGTCTCAGCCACGCTGACATCATATCCGAGTACCGCAGGGAAAATGGAAAAAGCTACGGTGGCAGGTTCGGTAATCGGAAGGCTGAAGTATACGTCAATAGAAAATAACTCATCCAGCAGGGAGTCACCAAGTTCGTTGAACTGCTGGTTGCCAACGATCCTGAAGCTCTTGTGTACGTCGTCTACTTCAATAACAACGTAGTGGTTCCAAGAGCAAACTTCGACGGTTATCAGACAATCAGCGACACTGATACAAAGTTCCCTGATGAAATGTATGAATTGGGAAGGCAGTACGCCGCTTCAATCAACATTCCTCCCATCAAAGATTCTGCTGCTAAACTTCTGAACAGTTTGGTTGGAACACCAAATGAAGGTCAGACCGCACTCGGACCCGCACTGGTCTTCTGTTACGGCATCGCAAGCGAACTGGGACTGCCCTTACACCAAATGTACTGCATAGCTTAACCCTAGAAACATCATCACCGATGGCAGTTCAAACGTGGGGTTCGGAGAGACATAGACGGAAGACTCAAACACCAAGTAGCTCTACGAGAAGATAACTCTGAGGTATGGTGTTAACAATTCGTGCATGGTTAACCTCATTGGCTTTTCGGACGAAAAGATTGGCTTCGATAAACTTTCTGAGGTAATCTTCAAGACAAATGGCCTCGCATTCCTCGTGGATATCGTGTAAAACGAGAAATCACAGCGTTCAGTATCTGTGCCGTCCCTGGAGAAGTACTTAAACGAGTTCAAAATCTATATCGACCGAGCTCGCAACTGCCTTACAGACTTCCGAGCTAGTTTGGTCGTCGACAATGCCGACATTATGCTCAAAGTAGAACCATCTGATATGAGCTACCTCGCACATAACGAGTATCCCAATTGCATAGATCTTGCATTGGGGCTCTCCAATCAAAATAGGACGTTTGGAGTGTTGTTTGAAGGCGGCATGGAAGAGAAGAATGCTCCCTTGAAGTTCAGTCTGGTCTTTGATTTCGTGTTCAACGGTGTTCGCAACACCCTCGTCACTGAAAGGTTCATAGAGGTTCGGAAAGGCACGAAGTAACTTGCCTAACAGTAAATGCTGAAAGGCCTTTAGGAGGAAATTCGGTGTCTACGTTTCAACCATAATGCTGGTGTTGAGGAATATAAGAGCATGAAAGGTACCAGTTGACTAATGTAGACATGATGGAGCGTAATCCGAAAGTTGTCAAAGAAGATCAGATGGAACTCATTACAAAGGAACTTTAGCGGCTGGAAATAATGGAGAAGAAGCGGGAGGCAACCATCGGTAAGGACGGCACTACAATTAGGCGAGCGAGGCGCGCAGCCGACTATGATTAGGCATGAATGTTATCAACTAAACACTATACTGACTCTCAACTTTATTGGTCTTGCCGGGTCGGACTCACCCATGTCCCTAAAGCAGCTTCAAGTTGCCACTCGGCAGCAGACAGACACCAACGTCGCACGCCGTTTTTAATTATAATTGAGACAATGCGATTTCTATTAGCTATCGTGTTGCTCTTCCTTGTTCGAGGTTGCGTTCATGACGAGTTCATCAAGACCGTAACAAGGGTCTTCTACGACGACACACCTTAGCACAAGGGTCGCCTGATGCAGAGCACCTCCAGTAATGTCGGAAGGTACCCTTTTCAGCCATACAGCCTTCGAATATTCGCTGACTACACAACAATCGTGAGCACTGACCTCCCCACCATTAACATGATCAAGAGACTGGTGAACATTAGTACACTCGTGTTCTACAACATGCTGACAGTGGACAGGTTGGAGACTCTCTATTATCCAGCCAATGTCAGCCCCAACTGTAAGATCGAAGCTAATAGTAGGCAGCACGATTACTATTCCAGACCAATATATCAGGAATGGAATACCGAAGACAGACCTCGCCATCATGATCAGTGATGAGACCAATCCGGATGGTGCAGTGTATATTGCAAAATCAGCAAGCTGCGCCTACCTCGCATCCAACAACCGACCTATCTGGGGTGTCATGATCTGGAACAGCAAGAACCTAAAATTCGATCAGGAAGGTTTCCAGGAGATCGTGTTTGTGTCCCTTCATGAAATCACTCATGTGCTTGGGTTCTCAGCTCTTGCATACGACTTGTATCCTACTGGCAATCCAGTCATTAAGAACGGGGAATTGAACTACCTGAATAGCTCGAGAATCAATTAGGAAGTGGCGGCACATTTCGGGTGTAACTCTAATGCGGGTTTAATGTTGGAAGATCAGGACGGTACGCTGCTGGCATCACACTGGTAGAGAAAGGTAACGTACAATGAATTCATGACGGCATCCAACAGCAAGAACACCTACATCTCGAGATTCACACTCGCACTCTTCGAGACTATGGGATGGTACCCTACTGTGAACTATGACTACGCTGAGAACAATCTATGGGGAAAGGGAAAGGGTTGCGACTTCCTTAACCTTAACACATGTAGCTACAGTTCGGAGTTCTGCACTAAGGGCTTTGGATGCGATTTCGATTCAACTGGCATTGGCTCATGCCGCACTGACATCTTCAGCAACGACTGCTCGATGCAGAAGCACTATACCAACACAATATGTTTGGATCCTGCCTACCCACTCAAGAATCTGAACATTAAGATGAATGCTCTGGAGGTTGGCGGGTGGAACAGTCGATGTTTCAACTCTGACATGAGACAGAGAGGGCTGAATGCTACCAGTCTCAACTTTAGGTGTTATGCAGCGACTTGCTCAGCTGATCGACAGTCTCTATTTATACAGGTTGGGCAGAGTGTGTTGGTATGTCGCACTCCAGGGCAGGTCCTAAAGGCCCCACTCTCACTAACAGGAACTCTGACATGCCCGAACAGCTTCGCTCCTTACTGCTAATCCAAACCCACCTGCCAGAACAACTGCAACATCAACGGTATCTGCATCAATGGGCAGTGCCTTTGTACTGGCAGCACAAAATTCACACCAGGCTGTTTGGTTGTGTAACTAACACAACAGCAAGTAGGAGGCACAGGTGGACTTTTGCGCAGTGTATTGGTCTCTACAACTCTTAATGCTCCCGGCACATCTGCGAATAGTGCTGTCTGTTTCGACAACTTCGTAGTCCAGCCGGAATTTGGAGAATGTGTTCCGTGTTCCGATGTGTACAACTGCCGCGATTGCGATTCGGGTGGGTGCAGGAAATGCGACAATGGCTCCCCTACGTCTAATGGCTATTGCTGATTGTGCATATTCGCCAGCGGAATGTTAGATAAAGCATGTTTAAATTGGCTCGGACCCTTGAAGTATAATTTCTTTTATTGTTTGAATGGAGCATCCCAGCCTACAGCTCAAGTAGTTTCGTGCACTCGCACACAAGTCGGCCCAGCTCGGGGGTTGCCAATAGCTCGTCCGGCTGGTCGAGGTGGTCTTCAGCAATGTCGAGGTACAGCCATGTACAACGCAGATGCTCAAGAACAGTTTTCGAGAGGGGCATCACCCGACCGATGTGCACCAAAGCAGTGATGCTAAGCAAATCATGGATTTCTACCGGGAGTTCCCGAAGGCTAGCAATAACTCGCAAGTGATCCTCACAAGCTTGGTAGGCTACTCCACCTATTTCAGGACGGACTGTTAGCAAAGTTGCGTGGCGAGGCTGAAGTCAAGGCCTTACTTAAGTCTAGTCAGGAACTCAGAGCGTTGTTTCTTGCCATGCTCTATCCGTGCTTCTACGAGTTTGAGCATAGTTTCGAGCTCATCAGACTCGCGCATGTTTTGCACTTCGTCTCGCCGGAGATGCGCAGGACACTGAGCCTATGGCTATGTGATATCTCCGCAGAGGAAATGTTGCCGATGGTGGAGGGAGTACAAACAGTGCTTTCGGTGGAACTGCTGAAGCTGCAACCCGATAGTGGCGAGTCTGATATCGAGGCCGTCTAGCACTACGTGTTGATCTACTGCCGGTTACTGGAGTTGTTGTTCCGAAGGTATCACTAAATGCAACTTAGCAACTGCATGAAAAAGCGAATGGACCACTCCAACTTTCAGAATGCTCAGCTCACCGAACACTTTGACCCACTGATGCAGGTAAAGCTTACCATGCGCAAAATAGGTCGTCTAAACTTGGTTCAGTTCTCATTTCTCTTCGACCTCGACTACAAAAATGTACTTGTCACTCCAATTTAGAAACTCATTGAATACGAGTCCAAGCTTGAGCAGATGATTAACCTTGAGAAGGGTATCCAAAGCCTCAATCATGGGCATCTACCGATGCCCGACAGTCATGGCAACTACACCATTGACAACGTGCTCTATCTGCACTTCGAAATTCATAGGGAGAACATGCTGGATGACTCAGTCACCAAGCTTGCGCAGGTCAAGCATGGACTGAAGAAGCCATTGAAAATCGCGTTTGTGAATGAGTAAGGCCATGATGAGGGAGGCGTCAAGAAAGAGTACTTCCAGCTGCTCACCAAAGAGATTTTCAATCCCAACCTCGCAATGTTCCTACCCAAGAACAACGGGAGGTACTTCTGGTTCAACGGCGATTCACTGGAAGCGCCAATTATCTTTGAATTTGTTGGGATGCTGTTGGGGCTGTCAATTTATAACTCCATTCAACTGGATCTCCACTTCCCGCTGTTAGTGTACAAAAAGCTGCTGGAAGATGACCTCACTAAAATCGACTACTTCGAAGAACTTAAGGAAGTGGAACCAGATGTGTATAAGGGGATTAAGCAGATGCTAGACAGCAAAGAATCCTTGGCTGGACTGGACCTCACCTTTGAGGTTGAGACGGAGAGCTTTGGGGTCAAGACTCAGCACGATCTTAAACCTGGAGGATCGAAGATTGCAGTGACCCACCACAGTAAGTTCGAGTACGCTCAGTTGTATTCTGAATGGTTGCTCAACAAGCATGTTGAGGCAAAGTTCCGTTCCTTCAAGAAGGGTTTCTATCGTGTTGTGACCGGCACTATGATCAAAGTTTTCTTCCCATAGGAACTCCAGAAGATGATCTGTGGTGAGGAGAACCTTGATTTCGTTGCAATGCAGAAGGGCACTGATTATGAAGGGTTCACTGAGCATTCCACCATCATCAAATTCCTCTGGGAGATACTGCATGAAATGACCATCGAAGAGAAGAAGGCTTTTCTATTTTTTGTGACTGGAAGCGATCGCGCTCCAATCAAAGGCCTTGGGGAGTTGGGTCTGTTAATTCAACGCCAATCACCAGATACCGACAATCTTCCAACGGCCCACACCTGCACCAATGTATTCCTACTTCCCTAGTACTCCAGCAAGAACAAACTCAAACAGAAACTGATGCTTGCTCTCAAAAACAACCACGGCTTTGGGCTGATCTGATTGGGTGTATAGTCACTAAACGATGTGGAATGAGTTTGTGATAATGGCTAAAGGCCGAAAGAATCAGGTGGCTGCTCGTTATTAATGGTGAGCCGGTTCGGCCTCAGAGCTCGATACTGCTGGCGACGGCTGCGATATAATGATGCGGTAGTCTCGGTGCTCTTCAAAATGATCCGGCAAATTATCGAAGTCTTTAGGGATTTCCAACCTCTCAAGTGGTTTTTCCTCCCCACTGCGTGGCTCTTCCGAACGGGAATGCTGGTCATGATCCTCCCGAACCTTCTTGCGCAGCTGGTTGAGCTGTTCGATGTGCTCGGAAGACTCATCTACGAGATTGAAGGACCTTTTGCGAGTTTTCTTTTCGACCTTTTCCAATGTTTCTGCAATTTCTTGGTGGTAGGGATAGTCAACTAAGTCTATAAACTTGTTGTTGGCAATGTAGCGTCTGTACTTTCGTCTGAATATCCCACCAACTACATTAGGTTGAAGAAGAAGGATTCGTCCTTATCTCCCTCCTCCGACAGGTTACTGAACGATTCTACAAGGTTGGCCACGGATTTGAGATGCGAGTTACGGCGCTGCAGCTTCATCAGCTCCTATTTGGGCTACGAATCGGAGGATTGCTTGCGCTTCTCAATGCTCATTTGCAGCGTGTCACTCTCCTGTTTCAGGCTGTTCAGCAGGGTGCTCACATTCACCGATTCTACGTTGAAAGGCTTAGTTACTATCCTCGCGACTGTTCTTTCTGACGAGCTTGATCAGCTACTGAGGGCTTTCTTCGAAATCTTCATCCTTTCCGTTTTATTCATCGGAGGCCTCTTTGCTTTCGTTTTGATTGTTCTTTCGCTCCATTTTCCTTTGTTCCCGGTCCAAACGGTTGAAGAATTTTTGTGCATGTGATCGTACTTGCGAAGCTGTTCTCGTCCCTACCACCTTCTCAACCATCTTCCAGTTCTTGCCGTGGGTCAACAGTCCTACTTTTCCAAAGGCTTACCCTGCATAAATCTTTAGTGTTCTTCCTGGGTCCAGCGTCCAGTCTCTTTGTTGGGGTCCCTTTTGCCTCGTTTTCCCATAAATCCAAAACGATCAATAATAATTGGAGTATTGGTGGAAGGATCATTAATGACTTTCAGCGGGGATGAACTGTTAAAGTACCTCGAAGAGACGTCTCTGGGAAGGTTCGTGCAGTTCAGACCCAAGTTGCTTGAGAGAATCGGTGAGGTGATTCATTTGTGTTCGAGTAAGTGTTAAAGTCTCAAGTAGCTCTTTATTCCGCTCGATGAGCAGCAAGGAGCTACTCTCAAGGCTGGAAATCTTATCGTTAAACTGGAATGCTGGATCCAATGACTTGGATACTTGCTGAAGGAAGCCAGGGAGGAACCCTTAATTACGACCTTTTTGTGGGCGGATGACCTACTCTTTATTCAGCACTCTCTGCTTGAGAATTTGTTAGCACGGTTGGGGTTGCTTTAAAGGCTTTTGGCTGAGTTCTTCGATGCATCGTTCAAGCTGCTTAATTGCTTTATCCTTCTCACCAAGATCGATCGAATGTCGGAAGATTACCTGATCAAGCCGTTACCTTGCCTCCTTGCAATCCTACTCCCTGTCAGTAAGGAGTGCTTCCAAGTCGAAGACTCTCTCTTCGACCTTCCAGATATAAGCTCGCAGTTCCTGTTCAGTTTCGTTCAGTAACTGACGAAGTTCTGACTCCTTCTGTCTGTATAGTCGGTTGGAGTCTGCAATCTGATGTTCCCTCGCCAAGCATTTTTCACAAATGGGAGGGGTAACTATTCCAGACTCACTTGTGCTCAACTTCACAACCTCCATTGAATCTGTTTTGATGGGAAGCTCCGAAATCTAGTCGACACCCTCACCGAACTGTTCGTGCAGGGACTTTCTGAAATACATGACAGCATGCTCAAACTTGCTGTTTGGGCTCGACGGCAACGTAAATCTCCCCTCGGCATGCTTTGGTGAACCCTCATCATCGATACTCAATTTTTTTTTGAAGAAGGATTTGCACACTTTAACCTACTGCACTGGACTTCCCGCTCTGCTCAATTAATCCCTCCCGAAGAAGTACTCCCTGAGCTCTGGGTTGCTGCGATATGACGAATCAGAGCTACCACTTTCGTCTCGGTACTTGAGTGTTTTCATCAGCGTTTGAAAGCTACTAAGTAACATCCGAACGTACGTTGGATCAACATTGTTGTTAATCCTTGTCAGCTTCATTCCCAACTCGAGACTACTCTTCCTGTCCGGACACTTTTACAGCGAATAAGTTCGAATATAGCTGCTTGCACCTTCCTCAGTCGTTAGTTTGAGCTTTTCCAGTTCAGTCGTCAGGTCAATCTTCACATGCCCAGCTACCAGCAGCTGATCTGGCCGGTTGTCAGATCGAATGTGAACTGATAGGTTAATCTGCATGAAGCCAATCACTACTTTCTGAGGGTCAAACTCCTTGCGTTGGCTATCTTAAACAACACGCACTTGTAGCACCAGTGGTTTTTGAAAGTGAACGGTCCCGTTGTCAGCTCGTGCGAGTTCATCGCCTTGAACGACATCGTTCTTTCCGCAGGTCGCACTCAAGTAGAAAGCGCATTGGAATTTTGTGGAGATCTGCAATTTCGATACGTTCAGCTGCAGCTCGTACAGGAAGTGCTTTCGAAGCGGCGCATCCCTTTCTTTCATTTAATTATGTACAATTATTCCAATATCAAGGAGACGGCTCTGTAACTGGCACCAACCCCGGGAAGCTGCAGCGGTGTAGGTCATTCGGGTTGTAGCGGATGCAGATTGGCACTGGGTTCAGCTCGCGGGCCGGCTGGTTTGAACGAGCCACTTCGTTTTTTGCACACTGAATATTGGCTTGAGAGCTTAACGGTTTGATGTTCGGTGTGGGAAGAAGAAGCCTCAATCGTTTTTAGCTCTTCCCAATGGAATTGTTCTGTCTGTGATCTTCCAACAACCGGTTGAGGTTCTTCAATTGGTCTGCAGGCCGGCATTATTTATCAATTGACGCTTAGGAACGATTACTTTATCGGCGGTCAAGCTTCATTTCAGCTCGCTATCCACTGCTTATCCTTTTGATGAGCCGTTCGGATGCATCCTGCCGGCGCTTCTGAGCGATTCTATTGTTCTATTTCAGCTACTGGGAGTTTTGCTGGCATTTCAGCACATGAGCAACATAATTACTCTGAATGAACTCTCCTCCACAGATACGGCATGGCCGGCTTCTCATTGGGCACAGCTGCTAATGGCACGGCAGTTCAATGCTTGGTATTTGCACTTAACAGTAGCGACAGTAGATTAGTCGCATATTGCAGTTTGCTTCATGCCGGATACTTGATGGCAGCAGACACTTCGCATTGCAGGCACGGTGATGGAGGGCCTATATATCCTCTAAAGTAGTACCCTGTGAGATTAGATATTTTTGTTGTCGACGAGCTCCAAACACTCTGTGCAGAGCTGACAGTTTCTCTCGCAGTAGCTTTCGTGGGTCTCCAGGTTACTCGTTGGAACTGGTTTACGACAGTTTCTGCAAGGAGATGTTGAGGAGACCTCCATAACTTAGCCTATATTTCTATAGAGAAAATGACATGGAGTCGCTTACGAAAGAAATATACAGCAACTATCACACAGAATTGTTGTGAGATTCAATGAATTTTTCATCGGGTCGAGCATCGCATTCCGATTGCGGATGCAGTTCGTTCAGGTCCCTAATCACTTGCTCTTATGACAGATGCTTCGAGTTCTTTCTCTCCCGGAAGATTGAATGTTTGACGTTTTATTCGTACTCTTTAAAAGAACTGTTTTCCAGCAGATAGATGTCATCCCTACTGCCGAAGATCTTTAGTAGCTGGTTCTCTACGAACTTGAGGCAGCGCGCCGAACAGTTCACGAGAGTTCCACCACAAAGCTTCACCTGCGACAATGCCAAAACGTAGGCAATGTACACGTCGAATTGCAGTACCGGTAGAGTAAAGATGTTGAAGAATACGATCATCAGCAGGGGGTAGTATCGTGAGCGTAGCTTAAACGGCATGCAGCAGATCTGAATGGACTTATCCTCAGCATGACAAACCCTCACAAGGTAGACGATGAGAATGCTCCACAGACTGCAGGAATATGTGCTCTAAATGGTCTCCGTGAAGTCGTGAATCACGTTGACCAGCATTGTGAAGACCAGCTGCAGCAGTAGGTTCTGCGTGAAGAAGTCAACCGTTATGAATGCAGTGGAATATGTTTTCTCGAGGTTGGGCATCAGGTAGTACAGGTTAATCATTCCAATGCAGTAATGCAGCATGCCGAGAGACACGTAGGGAGCAGTGATGATTCTCCAAAACTGGAATTGTTGCAGTGACCTCACCGGATAGTTTGCAAACCAGTCCAGCAAAAGGTCGGTAAACATTCCAGCCAGTGCTATCACGTAGCTAAACAGGACCAGTAGCTTGAAGAAGAAGGGCAAGTTACGCCAAAACACCATGAAGTCGAAGTGCGTAGGCGGTGCCTGATCCATTTCGATCTTCATCTTGCCCTTGAATTTTCTTTTTATAGTAATGAAGTTCCAAACAACCGAGCATAAATTTGCTCCTGGGGAAGAATGAACAATAGAAATAATTTAAGCATGAAGCCTTCGTCATTTGGCAGGGGTTGTCTTGGCGGCACCTCCGTTGACCACTCCGATACCAGCACCTCCGACACCCACGGATTTTGCATTACTAATCTTGGTTATTCCAACGCCAGTTCCTCCCACTCCGGAAGCGGGGCCCTTACCGGAATTGACTCCAATTCCGGCACCTCCAACTCCGATGGCGCCTCCTTTGCTGATTTTAGATGTGCTGGAATCTTCTTGGACAAGTTTAAGAGCAGGAGCAACCTGGCTACTGACTTTCGTGAGATTCACCTTGTTTGGGGCAGAAGCAACAACGACGTTGCCAGTAGTAACCTTACCCTGGACCTTAGCAGCACCAACACCTGTTCCTTGACCTCCAAGCCCAACTCCTTGACCTGCAACTCCTGTGACAGATGAGCCTCCAACTCCATTTCCAGCTCCTCCAACGGCAGCACCATTTCCAGCATTCTTATTAAGGCTTGCACCTCCTTGACCTGTACTGGCTCCTCCAATTCCAACACCATTTCCGGCCAATCCATTCACACTGTTCCCACCGGCTCCTTGACCAGCACCTCCGAGAGCTGCACCAGTTCCTCCGTTACCCAAGATGCTAAGACCACCTTGGGCGGTTCCTTGACCTCCCAGGCCAACACCTTGCCCTCCAACCTTATTAAGGCTGGCACCTCCTTGACCATTTCCTTGACCTCCAGCAGAGACTGCGTTACCAGCTCCAACTAAGCCATTTCCTCCAAGAGAAGCACCATTTCCTCCAATTGAAGATCCGTTTCCGCCGCTCCCTCCCAAGCTTAATCCGCCTTGACTATTTCCAGTTCCTCCTTGCGAAATGGCATCACCCCCAACACCACCCAAACTGCTTCCTCCTTGAGCTTGAGCGTTACCGGCAATAGCAACACCATTAGCACCGTTAGTAAGAACGCTTGAACCTCCGACACCATTTGCAGTTCCTCCAACAGCCACTCCATTGGCACCATTGACATTGACGCCATTTCCTCCGAATCCACTTCCAACACCTCCAATTGCAAGACCTGACGCAGAAGTTCCAGCAAGTGTCGAACCTCCAACTCCGCTGGCTCCTCCTCCAACACCAATACCAACACCAGCTACTCCGTTTAAGCTATCGGCTCCAACACCAGTTCCGGATCCTCCCACTCCCAATCCTTGGCCTGACTTGCCGACAATGCTTATTCCTCCGTTTCCGCTTCCAACTCCTCCTGTTCCAGCACCAGCACCTCCGTTACCATTAAGGCTTGATCCTCCTTCACCAGTGCCAGCACCTCCAGCACCATTTCCAGCTCCACCTTTCCCGGTAACTCTATTTCCACCCGTACCTTGACCGCCCCCTCGCTTTCCAACTCCACTTCGTCCATTTCCC
>ERZ724517.1842-NODE-1842-length-11416-cov-3.182642_pt1 | contig 11416 bp, 8 predicted proteins | sample MGYA00376050_ERZ724517 | MGnify/ENA primary metagenome ERZ724517 (study PRJEB28724, sample SAMN07190886) | activated sludge metagenome | isolation source: activated sludge of sewage treatment plant in Hong Hong | place: USA: Christiansburg, Virginia | collected... | reverse complement strand
ATCGGATGGAAAAATAGACAATGTAAAGGTTCGGGAAAGCAAACACGAATCGCTTGACAACGAGGCCATCAGAGTGATTAAAGCAATGCCTCTTTGGAAACCAGGCCTGCAGGATGGCACTACCGTTGAAGTAAATTATTCGCTGCCTATTATGTTTCAATTGTACGATTAGGAGATGCTTTCATAAATTCTTCTTCACATAAAGTTCTTAACTCTACGGGATGTTCTGCTCTCCTGCATCCAGTAGCAGAGATAAAAATGGTTCTCTGAATAGACTGAAAGCATGCCATTATACAAATTCTGTTTTCGCAGAATCTCCCCCTTGGGACTCGGCGACTTTCTGAAGGAAGTGTTCTCCCATCTGGTGCATGAATGTGCACGAAAACTATCAAAAGAATGAGGCGAAAGAAAGTAGGTCGGCCACCTTTTGCATGCAAAGGAAGCCATTCCGCCACAAACGGGATTGGCGAAATCATAAACAATATTAAGTAAAACCTAAATACAATTTGTGTTGCTCCGTTGCATAATAGGAACGAATCCATTTCTAACAACAAAAATAATTACACAAAATTCGATATACATTTTGCGTTATACATTTTGTATAATACAAATTGTATAGTATATTTGTGATATGGAACAACCAACGAATCCATTTGGAATAAACAGATACTTAGGTGTTGAATATTTTTGTGATAGAGAAGTAGAAACCAACATGCTCCTTTCTAATATTGCACAACAGAAACATACTACCCTATTTGCCTTACGAAGATTGGGCAAATCGGCATTGATACATCATGTATTTCATCTACTAAGAAAAAAAAGAAATCAAAAATGTATTTATGTAGACATCTATGCTACGCAAAACCTCAAAGATCTCACAAACCAATTAGCAAAAAGTATATATACTCTTTTTCCAGAAAAAAAAGGCATAGGAAAATCCTTTTGGGAATTTATAAAATTGTTTCGACCTACACTAAGTGTAGATGAATTAACTGGTGCGCCGGAGCTTTCACTCGATATTGCACAACCCAAACAATTAGAAAAAACGATTCCTCAATTGCTTACATTCTTAGATCAGCAAAATATAAAAATAGTCATAGCCTTAGACGAATTTCAGCAAATAATGACTTACCCTGAAAAAAATATAGAGGCAATCCTACGCACTGTAATGCAACAGTTAAAAAATGTTACGTTTATTTATTGCGGTAGCAACCAAACTATAATGCACGAAATATTTAATAGTGCCAAACGTCCATTTTATGCAAGCTGCAGTAGTTTACACCTAGAACAAATAGAGAGAAAAATGTATCATGATTTTATCAAAAAAATGTTTTTAAACTATACATACAAAATAGAAGACGATGCTATTGAGTACATATTAGATTTTACAAATGGCTATACGTACTATACACAGCGACTGTGCCATGATGTATTTGAGCAAAAACAAAAAACAATAACACGCGAAACTATTAACCATGTAATACTTTCCATTTTTTATGAAATGAAAGGTAATTTTTTTCAGTATAGAAATTTACTGACTCCCACACAATGGCACTTACTAAACGCACTTGCATTGGAAGAAAGAGTAACACAACCGTACACAAAACATTTTATACACAAATACAATTTAGGAAGTTCCGCTATTGTAAAACGAAGCCTAGAATCATTGATAGAAAAAGAAATGGTGTATAAAAATGGAGATACAGAAAACGTACACTATGCTGTGTATGATAAATTTCTCATGCGATGGCTACAACGAAAATAAAATAAATCGTTATGACACAATGAACGAAATACTTTGAAAAACGAGCTCCAGCTGACAGGAATGAGCAGTAGGAAAGTGCGTTAACCTCATGTAATAGGTTGAAGACCTAGGAAGCCAACGTGCAAGGGCAACACTTCATTACCGCGCCGGACTGGATAATTCTTAACCTAACTTTCAAGTTGGAACATTAAACGAGGTAATTTAATCGTTATCAAAAATTATTAAATTAGAAAATCTGAATCGATAAATATTAGAATTTTGATTATAAAACATAGATTACAACAACCGACCAAAAATATGAATGAATCACAAAGCTAAAAGATATAGAAGGTAAAATATCTATTTAATTGTGTATTACAATTTTTCCGATTTCATCAGCACAACTTTCAAATTTACATCGATATTGATAAATCCCACTTGCAATATCTTGTATCTGAATCTGCACCTTGTTTCTTTCTTTGACCAGTTTAGTAGTTAAAACTACTTGACCAACACTGTTGTAAAGCACAAAATCACCATCAGTCCCGCAAGTATAATCAATACTTATGTTGGTAGAAGCAGGGTTCGGATAAACCTTTATCGCGGTCTCATTTCTAATTTTATCTAAGTTGAATAGGTTCGCATTGACCACATTACCTGCACCAGGCAGTATATTCTTTTCATCAGTACTACCACCATTTTTATTAGCTGTCGGAGGTAAAAAACCTTCCCAGGTACCACAACTTGGCATAAAAGAACTCCCATTATTGGTAAGTTGAAAACCATTCAGTGGTTGAATACCTCCTGACTGTGTAAACCATAAATTACACCCGACAAAAGAAATATTTGCATCAACAGTACAAATTCCGGAAATGTAAAAATTTCTGTCAATAATGTTACCATTTACATCTCCGAATTCATTTAATAGTTGACTGGCAGTAGGAGAAATTTTTAGATGGACGTCATTCATACCCACGACGCCTGCGCCACCGGGGGTGCAACAAAAGTCGGCGCTAGCAGGATTCACCAAATCAATTTTAGTAGACACACTGCAATAATTCATATCGTTTGCAGTTACAGTATAAATTTTAGATGTAATAGGTGCAAAAACTCCGGTTAAATTACTTAATTGCCCACCAACGGGATATAATAAACGATAAGTGATAGCCCCAGTACCGCCGCTGGCCCATACTGAAATATTTCCAGTGGCTCCACCTCCGGGACATAGCACATTTGTAAAATAAATAATACTCCAGTAAACTGCAGTTGCGGGTTCAGTAACAGTTATCGTAGTACTATTTGTATTACCAATAATATCAGTGGCGGTAATTGTATAAGTTGCAGCTGCTAAATTCAGAAAGCTACCTGTTGTATTGGTAATATTCCCTGGCATCAAATTATATTGGATGATTCCCTGGGGTGAGGCTGTGGCTGTTATATTAATACTACCGGTTGATGCACCTTTACATTTTACATGAACAATGGTTGGGCTATTCAACTTTAAATAATAAATAGGCCTGATACCAAAATGACGTTTCATTTGTTCTTTTGATTCACCACCGGTGTATACTTCATTCTCGGTAACAATACTAATTGGGTACTGATTAATTATGAGCGGATCGCTCACATTCTGCAAATTATTCAATGTAACAAGCCCATTGTAATTATTATTTTGAGTAAAACCTACGCTACTACAATTCTTAAAAAAAAGTTGCAAATAATTAGGCAAATTTCTAACAGCGTATGGTACATATAGGGCATATGCTGGAGAAAATCCAGAATTATTAACAAAATGACAATTTTCAAATCCTATATGCGCATTCGAATAAAAAGAGGTATCAGCAGAATAGGAGTATCTTAATCCATTAAAGGATGAAATCCCAGCATCAAAAATAAATTTGGTATTTTTAAATTTTGCATGGGTAGGTGCAAAAATATAATTAGCTGACGCACTATTGCCCGTTTTAAAGTGAAATTCACAGCTATCAGTAACTAAATCACCGCCATTATTCCCAGAAAAAAGTGTATGCGGTGCTTGTACTATGGTGTTAGTAAGTAATACATGTGATTGTAACGCAAAGAAGATTTCAACTTTTTTATTAAATATACAATTGTCTATCCAAGCCCTATAAGAATAAGAACTATCATATCCAGTTTGGTTTACCAATATTTCATAATCAATCGACTTTGTTGAACTATCTGGTGAATTAGTAGTAACGATATTTTTTAATCTAATGACATTTGCTCCCTTTACTAGCGTATGAGTTCCCCTATATATATTTTTCCCTTCACAATTATTCATGGTTAGATCCACATTTCCCTCTTGTAAAACCGCATCGCCTGGACTATTTTTAAATTTACAATCATGAATAAATATTTTTAATTTACCAGACCCACCAGACGTGTAACCTTCAATTGGTATTGGAATACCGTTCAAAGTATGATTTAGACTGTAAGCGATTTTCGTTGGTACTGCTAATCGTATCAAGCTAGTATTTTCAAACAAGTTAGGATTTGCTTGATTATTAGCAATTGTCTGCATGCCATCAATTGTAATGTTACAAATTTCAATAGGTCTACTATTAATATCACTTGTAGCAAGAAATGTATACCATTTATGAATACCTTGGCCAAATGTCCAGTATGTAGTGAGTATAGATGAAAAAAGATTAGGACCAACTAATGGAGTATATCTTTGTAAAGTTGTCGTGTAATTAATTGCTCCTTGCAACCGCACTCCTTCAACTAGATGAATTTCATCAACTTTATAAACATAGTCACCTTCTGGAAATAATAATGTACCCGTCCCACCATTATTGGTAATGTAGGTCTTTATTTCGTTTATTTTTCCTTGAATTAATGTATCATCCTTGCCTCCTGTTGGCAATGGGACCATTACTGTTCTATAAGAATCTTCAGCTGGAGTTTTATATATTGGAACCTCTATAACTTGTAAATTCCTCGGTATTAAAGGATTGAACAAATTCCAAGTAACGTTTGCTCCTATGCGTACATCACCGTTTGCTCCATTTATGTAAGAATTTATGACCCCTCCTGTTATTCCCCAATCATAACGCACATATGGATTAATTCCCGGTACTGAATAAGTGCCACTTGTTACATTATCCGGTCCACTGATAATCTGGGCATTTACTGAATAGCAACACAGAATGAATAAAATACTTTGAATAATTTGCTTCTTTTTCATAATAGGTGTTTTTAATATTTCAAATTTAAACAATGATTACTAAAAAACCCTGCACATTAACAAAAGAAATAGCTGACTTGTTGCCCAGTCATAATACGTGAAGCAGTGAATTGAGTGTGATATTCTCCCCTACATTCTATCTGGTGCGGCTATGCCCAACAAATTTAAACCATGTGCTAGAACATGTTTACACAACAAGCATAATTGTAAGCGAAACTTCATCATGTTGGCATCATCAGCTTTTAGTACAGAATGGTCTACCAAAAAAGCATTAAACTCCTTGGCCACCTGATACACAGCATTGCATACAATGGAAGGATTCATTTCTTTAGCAGCCTGAAAAAGAATGGCCGGATATTGTTCCAGTAATTTAAGCAGGTTTTTTTCGGTACGACTTATTGCAGGTTTTACATCCCATGTTAAATGCTCAATAGTTGCTTTACGTAAAATGGAACTGATCCGTGCATGACTATACTGCACAAAAGGTCCGGTAAACCCGTGAAAGTCGATACTCTCCTCTGGATTAAATATCATTTTCTTTTTAGGATCTACACGAAGTAAATAAAATTTCAAAGCCCCCAAACCCAAGGTATTATAAAGTTGCTTAAGTTCTTCACTGCTGAATCCATCTACTTTACCCAATTCTTCAGTATTCTTTTTAGCAATACCCACCATCTCATCTACCATATCATCGGCATCCACTACAGTACCTTCCCTGCTTTTCATTTTGCCGGTAGGAAGTTCCACCATCCCGTAACTCAAATGTTGAATACCATCTGCACATGGTTCTTTCATTTTTTGCATGATTAACTTTAACACCTGCATATGATAATTTTGCTCGTCGCCTATTACATACACCGATTTGTCGGTGTGATAATCGTTGTATTTGAGCATGGCGGTACCAATATCTTGCGTCATATACACCGAGGTGCCATCACCGCGCAACAGAAGTTTTTGATCAAGTCCGGCATCCGTAAGATCAATCCATACCGATTGATCTTCCTTTTGAAATAATAGTTGATTCGCCAATGCTTTTTCTACAATCGCTTTGCCTGAAAGATAGGTTTTGCTTTCGTAATAAATATGTTCAAAAGTGATTCCCAGTTTTTTATACGTAATATCAAAACCTGCATATACCCAGCTATTCATGGTTTGCCAAAGCGCAAGGGTCTCCGCATCGCCAGCCTCCCATTTACGGAGCATCTCTTGTGCAGCTAACATAATGGGCGCCTCTTTTTTCGCAACTTCCTCATTCATACCATCCGCAATCAAAGTGGCAACCTGCATTTTATATTCATCGTTGAATTTTACATAATAGTCTCCAACAAAGTGATCACCCTTCACATGTGCTTGCTCAGGCGTGGCACCATCAGCAAACAACTGCCAAGCAATCATACTTTTGCAAATATGAATGCCCCTATCATTAATTAAATTAACCTTCACCACCTCATTACCTACATTCTTTAAGATGGCAGCTACTGCATGTCCTAGAAAAATATTTCGCAAGTGACCAAAATGTAATGGCTTGTTGGTGTTGGGTGACGAATACTCTACCATTATTTTCTCTTGGGCCCAATTGGTCATCCCAAAATGTGGGTTCGCATATTGACTTGTGAGAAACTCAATAAAAAAATCATTGTGTATCGTCAAATTCAAAAAACCTTTTATCACTTCAAAGTCAATCACTAAAGGCTCGTTGGCCTGTAGATAGGCCCCTAACTCCTGCGCAATTTCATCAGGTTTTTTTTGCAATAATTTGGTAAGTGAAAAGGCTACAAACGTATAGTCGCCCGAAAACTCCGCTTTGGTTTCGTTAATAGACAGGTCCTCTAAAGACACCTTCTTATCATATAATGCCTCCACTGTTTTTTGAATGGAAGTCTTCAGTATGGTAACAATATTCATCTAAATCAATTAATTTTTCGCAAAAGTACATTATCATCTTCTTGAATGTTGAAATATTCAAAAAATGCTTAGATTTGCTCACCATGAATAAAATCAATTTTCTTATAGTTGCCGGCCTACTGTTAGTTACAGCTTGCAATAAGGATTTCAGTGTAGGAGCTGACTACAAAGATATAACTGCTGTTTTTACATTATTATCTCAGTCAGATACCGCCCACTATATCAAAATCACCAAGGGATATTATGATGAAAAGCAGGACAACCTCCTACTGGCCCAAAACTCAGACTCTATCTATTATAAAAATTTGGAAGTGCAAATAGAGGAGATTAGTAACGGAACGGTAGTCAAAACCACTCCATTAACTCGTGTTGATCTAAACCTTGAGGGGTATAAGAAAGATAGTGGAATCTTTGCCGCAAGCCCAAATTACGCCTACAAACTTAAACAGGCATTAAATAGTAGCCGTACGTATAGACTCAGGGTAAAAAATCTAAACACCGGAAAAGAAATTGTAGGTGAAACCGACATTATTGATTCGACCCAATTAAGATTTCAAAATCCATTCATCAATACCCAACAACTGAATTTTGCTGTACCCTTCGAACTGTTCAATTTTGCATGGAATGCACCAGCCAATGCCGTATTTTTTGACATCACCTTACGATTTTGGTATGAAGAAATCAATACCAACACCTTGGATACTACCTATCAGTACAAAGATATTCCCTTGGTGAGAAATGTGCTAGGATCTGGTGGAGGCGCCGTAACCGCGTCCATGAAAAACACCGATTTTTATTTGTCGCTATTTAGCGAATTAGGAGTCCCACCTGCTTATATAAGTCGTCGAGTAGACACACCAGATTTGATGGTTTTAGCTGGTGGACAAATTTTAAAAACCTATATCGATGCCACTACCGCGCAAGGTGGTATCACCTATGATCAAATAAAGCCAAATTACACCAATTTAAAAGGAGAGGATGTATTGGGAATTATTTCTACACGTGGCATTAGAACCTTGAAACAAATACCATTTACAAAGGCTACTATGGATTCTATTAAATTAGGATTTTATACCAAGAAATTGAATATTGTAGGCGAATCGACAAGGTAATTTTTCCTCGGTTTTAATTATCAGGCCCAATCCTTAATAATCATTTCAGCTAACTTTAAATCAATCGCTTGTGTGATTTTGATATTTTCACGCAAGCCTGCTACCAAATTTATTTTTTTACCCAGTTTTTCCAACACAGAAGCATCATCTGTAAATAAGGGGTCGTAAGCTTGCTCAAAAGCGGATTTGATTAATTGGGAATTAAAAACCTGCGGGGTTTGAATCGCTTTATACAAACTTCTATCTATACTGAAATTTTGCTCCTTGTCTACATAGCGCAAACTATCAATGACCTCTGTAAATGGTATGGCGTTACCTTTGTCGGATGCAACACTTAGCAAATCAGTAAGCAAACGCTTGTTGATAAAGGGTCTGACTGCGTCATGAATAAAAACAATGCCCTCCCCCACTTGTGCCAAACCATTCTTTACCGATTCAAACCGGGTTTCTCCACCAGCAATAATTCTTATTCGGGAACAATCGACAAAGTATTGGAGTATTTCTTCCTCTTTAAATGGATGACTTTTTGGAAGAATCAATAGAATCTCCACATCCGGAAAGCTTTGCAAAAAAGTGTGAACGGAGTAATAGTATAAAGGCTTCCCATTCAGAGGCAAAAACTGCTTTGGCACATCCGATTGCATTCTTGTTCCCGCACCGGCAGCTACAATGAGCGCATATTTTTTCATCATTCAAATGTAAGATGTTTGCGACAATAAATAGTACTGTTGCAATACAGCCCTCAAAAAAAAAACCGCTCCTTCTGGAACGGCTTTTTGCTTAAAGTATTCTGTCTTAGTATCGATACATATCACTTTTATATGGACCTTCCTTAGGAATACCCAAATAGGCGCTTTGTGCATCTGTCAATGTTTCAAGCTCAACACCAATTTTTGCAAGGTGCAATCGTGCCACTTTTTCATCAAGATGCTTTGGAAGAACATACACTTTGTTTTCATAACTGGCATGATTGGTCCAAAGTTCTATTTGTGCCAAAGTTTGATTTGTAAATGAATTACTCATAACAAAACTAGGATGACCGGTTGCACAACCTAAGTTCACCAAACGACCTTCTGCCAATATGATAATATCCTTGCCTTCAATATTATACAAATCTACCTGAGGCTTGATTGTATCTTTAGTGGAACCATAATTTGCATTCAACCAGGCCATATCAATCTCAATATCAAAATGACCGATATTACAAACAATGGCTTTATCCTTCATCAATCTAAAGTGCTTTTCAGAAATTAAATCACGACAACCACTTGCTGTAACCACTATATCTGCTTCTTTCACAGCGTCTTCCATTTTTTTCACTTCAAATCCGTCCATGGCAGCTTGCAAAGCACAAATAGGATCAATTTCGGTTACGATTACTCTCGCACCTGCTCCACGAAGTGACTGAGCACTACCTTTACCTACATCTCCATAACCACCTACTACTGCTACCTTACCAGCCATCATCACGTCGGTTGCTCTTCTGATAGCATCTACCAATGATTCTTGACATCCGTATTTATTATCAAATTTTGATTTGGTAACGGAATCATTTACATTAATAGCGGGAATTGGCAAAGTACCTTTTTCCATTCTTTCATATAGGCGATGAACTCCGGTAGTAGTCTCTTCACTTAAGCCTTTTATATGCTGAATCAACTCAGTATATTGATCAAAAACGATATTGGTTAAATCGCCACCATCATCTAAAATCATATTTAAGGGACGATCTTCGCTTCCAAAAAATAAGGTTTGCTCTATACACCCGTCTGCTTAGGCCTGCGATTGGCCTTTCCAAGCAAATACACCAATACCTGCTGCGGCAATAGCTGCTGCAGCATGATCTTGCGTAGAAAAAATATTGCAAGAACTCCATTTAACTTCTGCCCCAAGGGCGGTTAAGGTTTCAATTAATACAGCAGTTTGAATGGTCATATGAAGGCAGCCGGCAATGCGGGCCCCTTTTAAGGGTTGTGCAGCTCCAAATTCTTCTCTGATAGACATTAGCCCGGGCATTTCAGCCTCAGCTAAACGAATTTCCTTTCTTCCCCATTCAGCCAGACTGATATCAGCAACTTTGTATGGAAGACTTAAATCGATGTTTGATTTTGTTATTGTAGACATATAAAAATTTTTGCAAATCTACAATATTTTATACTTTCAATTCTTATTGCATCTTAGTATTTTCCTATAAAGTATCGTTAACTAGTATTCTTTAGGGAATACCTTGCTTCTGAAACGTTTGAAAAGACTGCTGGTTATGAATGATACTGTGATGGAGCAGTTGCAGAAACGCATGATACCTATTCTTATTATATAAAAAACTACTATCTGGGCTAGTAATGAGGTTATTTTTTAGGGTACTGTCGGTTCTATAATCATAATAGCCATTGACCTTATCTAATTGAGCTGTTATTAAATAAGGGGATTGCAACATATAAAATTGGTTATTGATAGAGGCATAACAGAATGAAGCTGTAGTACTATCAAAAACGCTATTGCCAAAACTGAAAAATGGTTTATCATAGTTCATATAATCCAATATGGAAGGCATAATATCTAGTTGCTGCATTAAGTGATGATCAATTCCTTTGAGGGAGGCATCGTTTGGCGAATAAAATAAAATAGGAATGGAAAAAAGTCCTAGGCCCTGATTATAATATCCAAGTGAATCATTATATGCCAAAAAATTATGATCTGCCGTAATAACGAATAGAGTATTGTCAAACCAAGCTGTTTTGGAGGCGGATTGAAAAAATGTTTGCAATGCCCTATCTGCATAGGCAATCCCTCTTTCAATTCCTTTTAGTTGTGCAAAAGGCTGATTCTGGTCTTTCTTAGGAATGGCAAATGGTTCGTGCGAACTCAAAGTAAACACAGTGGAGAAGAAGGGTTCCTTTTCCTTGGACAAAGTACTTGAAAAAAACTGCAAAAAGTTTTCGTCCCAAATACCCCAGGTTCCGTCATAATCATCATCATTGCCATACTCCTTTCTTCCAAAATATTTATCAAATCCTGCATTTTTACAATAGGAATCAAAACTCATGGTACCGTTGGTTCCGCCATGAAAAAAAGAGGTAGCATAACCTTTTTGCTTTAATAAAGACGGTAATGCATCAATTTGATTGGTTGCAAAGGGAGAAAGTGGAAAGGGATCGTTCATAAAGTAAGGGATGCCTGATATAATGGCCGGTATACCATCTGCAGAACGATACGCATTGGCAAATGCAAAATCGAATGTTCGGCTAATACCCATTAAACTATCCAAAAAAGGTGTAAAACTTCTTCTTCCCCCTATCCCAGTAAATCCTTTACCAAAACTTTCAAGAATAATGACCACCACATTCTGATTTTTGAACGCTTGCCGTTCACCTTGAGTGCCTGCACCATAATTCTTGATTGGGTTGTAGTAAGTTTTCAATTCTTCATTTGTAAAAAAATTCAAAT
>ERZ724517.1839-NODE-1839-length-11425-cov-7.679947_pt1 | contig 11425 bp, 2 predicted proteins | sample MGYA00376050_ERZ724517 | MGnify/ENA primary metagenome ERZ724517 (study PRJEB28724, sample SAMN07190886) | activated sludge metagenome | isolation source: activated sludge of sewage treatment plant in Hong Hong | place: USA: Christiansburg, Virginia | collected... | reverse complement strand
ATTGATCCTAATATGTTAGATAGAACAGAAGTTATTTTTGGACCCTCTTCTACCATGTATGGTAGCGATGCTTTAGGAGGCGTGATGAATTTTTACACCAAGAATGCTCAATTTAGCAGTGATGATAAGTTACTAGTGAAAGCGAATGCTATGGTGCGTTACGCTTCTGTTAATCAAGAAAAAACAGGGCATTTGGACTTTAACATAGGCGGAAAGAAATTTGCCTCACTCACTAATATTACTTTTTCTGATTTTGGGGATGTGATGAGTGGCTCTACAAAACTTAACGGTTATTCAAATGCATGGGATAGAAATTATTTTCAGGACAGAATAAATGACAGAGATACGATGACTGTAAATAAAGACAATAATCTGCAAACTGGAAGTGGGTATACACAAATGGATATCATGCAACGTTTTAATATTAAAACAGGAACTCATACTACTCATAATTTAAATTTCCAATATGCTACTTCAAGTTACTTGCCTCGCTACGATAGGTTAAATGGAGATTATGCTGGTGGCAAATTTAGATGGGCAGAAAATGGGTATGGCCCACAAAAGCGTTTGTTAGCAGCCTATACCTTAAACTTCGATAGAAAAACTGTTTTAACAGATAACGTTAAAGTAATTTTAGCCTATCAAAAAATCGATCAGGATAGATTCGCAAGAAGATGGCAAAAAACAGCGAGAATTTCGCAGCGGGAAGATGTAGCTGTTTTATCTGCCAATGTAGACGCTAATAAAGTAATTAAAGAAGATCATGAGTTACGTTATGGTTTAGAATTTACGAATAATGATGTAAAGTCAGCGGCAGATAGTACAAACATAGTGGCAGGTGGCAAAGGAAAAGCACAAACGCGTTACCCTGATGGAGGAAGTCAAATGAATACCTTCGCTGTATACTTATCCCATGCTTGGGAGGTAAATGAAAATTTTGTAGTCACAGATGGTATTCGTTATACAAATACAAGCTTAACGGCTAACTTTGCAGACACTACGTTTTTTAAATTCCCATTTAAAACTGCTAAACAAAATAATCAGGCAGTGACAGGAGCCTTAGGTTTTACTTGGAAATCGGATAATGACTATAAAGTAAGTTTATTAGCTAATACTGGCTTTCGATCTCCAAATGTAGACGATATGACAAAAGTATTTGAGTCGCCATCAGGAGTTATTATAGTTCCAAACCCCGACTTAAAACCCGAGTATTCTTATAATATTGAACTTGGTATTAGTAAAGTGATACAAGGAAAATATAAATTTGATATCACTGGTTATTACACCAGCTTAACCAATGTTTTAGTGGTTCGTGATTTTACATTTAATGGTAGCGATTCCGCCATATATCAAGGAGTAAAAAGTAAAGTGCAAGCCATGCAGAATGGAAACAGTGCCTATATTCTTGGAATAAACGGAGGCATTACGCTTGATTTTAATGAGCACGTATCCTTTAAAAGTGTTTTGAATTACACCTATGGAAGAGTAACAGACACGAGAATTGATACCGTTATTCCACTTGATCATATTGCACCGTTATTTGGACAAACCAGTTTGATTTACAAAACAAAAAATATTGACGGAGAGTTTTTTGTTCGTTATAATGGTAAAAAATCACTAGCAGATTATGGCCCCGCTTTTATATCTACTGAAGATAATTTGCAATATGCAACCGCTAATGGCATGCCAGCTTGGTTTACGTTAAATATCCGTTTAGGATTTAACATTACTAAATCGTTGCGTTTAAATGCAGCTTGCGAAAACTTAACCAATAATCGTTACCGTACCTTTGCTAGTGGTATTAATGCACCAGGCAGAAACTTTATAGTGAGTTTGCGCTATAAGATGTAGATTGATTTACCTAATTTATTATTGTAATAAAAGTGCTCCTCAATTTGAGGGGCATTTTGTTTTTTAACGACAGAGTGCTGCCCCTTCTATGATAGTTTGTCTATTTTTTCTATATTTGTTAATAAGCCTAGTTTTTAATTTTCAAATTTATAGCATGAAATCATTCCTTTCGTCAATTCTTTTTTTAGTTTTTATATCATCTACTTTAGTAGGTCAAAAAAACACGACGTCTTCCTGGTCAAAAAAGTTTGGCTATCAACAATCTTTTATAGAGAATAAAGGGCAATTTGTTATTCCAAATTCATTTGGTAATCCTTCTCCAGTTTTATTTGCGGTTGACCATGGAGGAACAAAAATCTATTTTACTGCAAAGGGCATTACTTATGCTTTTTTAGAAACTTCTAGAAAACAAAAAGATACTAAAGAAATAGAAAGAGAGCGAGAAGAAGAGTTTAAAAATCCAGAAGAACATGCGCGACACGAAAAGGAAGAGCATCAGCTAAAAGTAAAAGCCGATCAAGTAACCATGTTATGGCAAAATGCTAATCCAAATGCAGAAATTTTGGCAGATGAAGTAACGACTGATTATCATAGTTATTACTTTAAACAATCATCAGGTGCATACAAAAATGTTTCAAATATTAAAGGCTTTAAAAAAATTACTTATAAAAATATTTATCCTAATATCGATATCGACTATGTGTTTCATAAAAAAGGTGGTCTAGAATACTCTTTAACTTTGCACCCTGGAGCTGATCCTTCGAAAGTAAAAATGGTATATGATAGCAATGTCGATTTAAATAATGCAGGGGAAATAAGAATCAGTAGTAAGTTTGGTGACATTATTGATCATGCACCCTTAACGTTTTATCTAGACAATAACGCTTCGGTTATTGCCTCTAGTTTTACGAAAATAGGAAAAACAGTTTCCTTTCAATTAGCAAATTATGATAAGACAAAAACGGTAGTGATTGATCCTTGGACACAAACGCCAGCATTTACAAGTAACTGGGATTGTGTGTGGGAATGCGAAAAAGACGGGGCAGGAAATGTATACATGATCGGTGGTGTAAATCCTATGCAATTATTAAAATACAATTCTGCGGGGGCTTTGCAATGGACATTTAACACACCTTATGATACAACAGCTTGGTTAGGAACCATGGCTACTGACTTGGCAGGGAGTTCTTATGTTTCATTGGGATCTATTGCTAAAATCTTAAAGGTCAACAATACTGGCTCCTTAGCATGGGCCAATAGTGGCTCTTCTTCTCCAGGTGCGTCGGATGAATATTGGACTATTGCTTTTAATTGTGATCAAACTAAATTGATTGTTGGAGGAACGACATATATTTCTACGTTAAAAGGTGTTATTTTTGATATTGACATTAGTACTGGTGTTCCAACTCATACACAAGTTGTTGCTATGGGTTCGATGATGTCATCACCACCTTCAATACAGGAAGTAAGATCTATCACTGCTGGAAAAAACGGGAAGTATTATTTTTTAACACATGATACGATTGGTTACATCAGTCAAAATTTTTCTGCCTGTACTTCTGGATCGACTTTATTTAAAACTAATAGTAAATATGCGTTGGATTATAAATGTGAAAATTTCCGATACAATAATTCCGGAATTGCAGCCATAAAAGCTAATCAAAATTTTATATATACTCAAAACGGAACTCATTTACATAAACGCTCGTTAGCAACAGGAGCTATTTTAGATACAGCGGTCATTCCAGGTGGGGCTTCCATTAATTCCGCAGGAAGAAATCAAGTTCGTAATAGCGGAATTGATATTGATGATTGTGGAAATGTGTATGTTGGTTCAATTAATGCTGTTATAAAATTTGATGCTAATTTAAATCAATTGGCAGCTTATCCAACCAGTTATATCGTGTATGATTTGCATGTTACTTCAGGCGGCGATATCATTGTGTGCGGTTCCACCGGCAATTCATCAACCCCTTCAAGAACAGGTTATATTGAAACGATAAATGTTGGCGCTTGCGCATCAATGAGTGTAGCTTGTTGCGACGCATCCATTTGCTCTCCCAATAATTTTTGTTCAGTAGATCCCGCAGTTTCACTTCAGCCAGTAACAGTAGGTGGCACATGGACAGGAACTGGAATTACGAACACGAGTTCTGGAATTTTTGACCCATCAATTGCAGGAGCAGGAATTCACTATATTAAATACAGTTTACCATGCGGAAGTGATTCTATCGCTATTAAAGTATACGCATGTAGTACTATTTCTGTTTGTATTAATTCTGGGTCATTAACTGCATTTGGTGGAAATGGAACTTACTCTTGGGCAAGTACTACTACATCAATTAGTTGTGCCAGTTGCCCAGGAGGTAATTGCATACCATTTGTTTGTGCGGGAACAATTGTCCCAACATGGACCGCTTCGGGGATAACCATAAATACTCCTTCTGCGGCAGTTTTTCCAATTAAAGTAACGGATGTAAACACAAGTACAACCTTTACATTCAATACACTAGCTGCAATCCCAACATGCAGTGTTACTGGTATCAATCAACTTATTCAGGGAAATAACCACGCTACTATTTATCCAAATCCAAATAACGGGGAGTTTAATATAGACTATGCATTTGAATTGGGTGGACAAGAAATTGTTTTAATCGATATACTAGGAAAAGAGGTTAAATACTTTGATTTGGAAAACACGAAGGGTATTAAAAAGATTAATATTTCCGATTTAAGTAATGGGGTTTATATTTATAAGATTCAGAATAAAAATGGTGTTTTATTTAGTGGAAAAATAAATCTAAATAAATAGAAACTTTTGCTCTAAAAATGTAGCTATATTGTTTTAGATTTTCTGAAAATCTGATGATTGAGGGGCTACCCCCCTAACTTAAAATTTGTATTTTTTTGATATTTGTTTGATGTCCAAATAACACAAACTTTCAACCTATATACATGAAAACACGTTTACTTTATTATTTTTTCCTTCCTATTTATTTGCTAGTTTTTTCTTTCGCAAATTTGCAAGCGCAAAACAAACCAGCTGGTTCTTGGTCAAAAAAACTAGAACGTCAAAAGTCCTTTATTGAAAATAAAGGACAATTCACCATCCCAAATTCTTTTGGAAACCCTAGTGAGGTATTATTTGCTGTTGATGATGGCGGCACTAAAATTTACTTTACTAAAAAAGGGATTACCTATACTTTTTTGGAAATGTGGAAAAAGCCGAAAGATGAGAAAGAGTTGGAAAGAGAAAGAAATGAAGTAATCCTTGATGCAGAGGCACACGAGCGTCACGAAAAAGAAGAGCGAAAAATAAAAACAAAAACTGATCAAGTTACCATGTTATGGCAAAATGCCAATCCAAATGTAAAGATTGAAGCAAGTGGAGTGACAGATGATTATCATAGTTATTATTTTAAACAAGCAAACACACAGTATAAAAACGTGTGTTATATCCGAGGTTTTAGAAAGATTACGTACAAAGATATTTATCCCAATATCGATATCGACTATGTGTTTCATGAAAAAGGCGGCTTGGAATATTCGTTAACACTTCATCCAGGCGCAGATCCTTCACAAGTAAAAATGTTATATGATAGCCATGTTGACTTAAACAATGCAGGTGAAATTAGAATTAGCACAAAGTTTGGAGATATTATTGACCATGCACCTTTAACATTTTATCAAAACAATAACGCATCGGTTATTGCCTCTAGCTTTACAAAAACAGGAAAAACAGTTTCTTTTCAATTAGCAAATTATGACAATACCAAAACGGTTGTGATTGATCCTTGGACACAAACACCTGCTTTTGCAACCAACTGGGATTGTGTGTGGGAATGTGAAAGAGATGGTGCCGGAAATGTTTATTTAATTGGAGGCGTTAGCCCTATGCAATTAATTAAATACAATGCAGCAGGCGCTATCCAATGGACTTACAATACTCCCTATGATACTACAGCTTGGTTAGGAACATTTGCAACAGATAATGCTGGTAACTCCTATGTAACACAAGGTTCGGTGGCACAAATTGTACGAGTATCTACGGCAGGAGCTGTGGTATGGAATAATACTAGCCCTGGCGGTATATTTGGTTCAACGGAGTTTTGGAACATAACCTTTAACTGCGATCAAACGAAATTAGTAATTGGTGGAACTGGAGGCTTTGTGCCACCTCTTCCATATATTTATGAAATGAATATGGCTAATGGAAATGTAATTAGCAGTTTGCAGGTAACACCAGGCGCTTTAATTCCAACTCAAGAGGTAAGGTCGATTGCTCCTTGTGGCAATGGTCGATATTATTTTTTAACCCATGATACAATTGGATATATCAATCAAAATTTTAATGCTTGTTCAACACCAAATGCTGCCATTTATAAAGCGACAAACACATATAGTTTCGGATATAAGTGTGAAAATTTTAGGTATGATAATACGGGCATTATGGCAATTAAAGCCAACACTTCTTTTGTATATGTAAATAGAGGGAATCGTTTAGATAAACGTAATTTGAATACAAGTGCTATTATCAGTTCGGTAGCAATACCAGGTGGAGGTTTTACAGGTGGTTTTGGCGGGAATGCTGTTCAAAATAGTGGAATTGACATTGATGATTGTGGAAACGTTTATGTAGGATCTAAAAATGCAGTCATTAAATTTGATGCAAATTTAAATCAGTTAGCGTCTTATCCAACAACATACAATGTTTATGATGTGCATGTAACAACTGGCGGAAATATTATTGCTTGTGGTTCAACTGGGACATCTGCCACAGGCTCACGTTCAGGAACCATCGAGCATATTAATGCAGGAGCTTGTGCAACAATTACATTAACATGTTGCGACGTTAATATTTGTCAAGTGCCAAATCAATGTACAACTAATGCTCCATTTAATTTACAAGCAGCAACTGCTGGAGGAACATGGAGCGGAACAGGAATTACAAATGCTACTACTGGCACTTTCAATCCTGCAACAGCAGGTGTTGGAACACATGTTGTTACTTATAGTTTGGCATGCGGGGTTGGTACAACAACAATTAACGTGACAGCTTGCGGAACGGTTTCATTATGTATTAACTCTGGCTCATTATCAGTCATAGGCGGAGCAAGTACTTACACATGGTCAAGTACAACAACATCCGTCAACTGCTCAGCTTGTCCTGGTGGAAATTGTATTCCATTTGTATGTGCAGGCACAACCGTACCAACATGGACGGCTTCTGGAACAACAGTAGCAGCGCCTTCTGCTACGGTATTTCCGATAAAAGTAAAAGATTTAGGAAGTGGAATTACTTTTACTTTCACCACATTAGCTTCTATTCCTCCTTGCACAACAACTGCTTGTCCTACACTTACGATGTCTGTAGCCTCACAAACAAACGTTAATTGTTTTGGTGCAAGCACGGGTACGGCAAACGTTAGTACAATTGGAGGTACCGGTCCATATACTTATACTTGGTCGCCAGGAAGTTTAACTGGAGCGAGCCAAACAGGCTTATCGGCTGGTACATATACTATTGCCATAAAAGATGCTAACTCTTGCGTAGGTACGGGAACAGTAATAATTACGCAGCCTACTGCTTCATTAAGTGCTGTAATTTCTGCAACTACTCCTGCTGGTTGTGGATCAAGTACAGGAGGCGCTACAGTAACAGCTAGTGGCGGAACAGCAGGTTATACATACTCTTGGGTTCCCAGCGGTGGAACAACAGCAGGCGTTTCGAATTTAGCTACAGGAAATAATACAGTTACAGTTACCGACAGTAAAGGTTGTACAAGAACTGCCGTTGCTACCATTAGTTCTGCTAGTGGACCAACTTTATCGGTGGTGTCTCAGGCAAGTGTGAATTGTTTTGGAGCAAGTACTGGTTCAGCATCTGTAAATCCAACAGGTGGTACAGGACCATATACATATACTTGGACTCCTGGAAATTTAAGTGGCATTAGTCAAACTGGTTTAGCAGCTGGAACTTATACCGTTAATGTTGCAGATGCTAGCGGATGCTCAGGCACAACGACGTTAACTATTACTCAACCAGCAAGTGCGTTGTCAGCTGTTATTTCAGCTACTACACCAGCTAGTTGTGGAGGTAGTACTACTACTGCAATATTTTGGACAGAGAATTTTGGAGTGGGTTGTAATCAAGGAGCATTAGCATCTGTTTATACTGGTACCAATGGGGCTTGGGCAGTAACTAATACTGGCGTAAATAATCCTTCTGCAAGTCAATGGTTTGTAAGTGCTACCGAATCCGGTATGGGAGCAGGAAACTGTGGAGACGGTTGTTTGGGAACAGGCACTACCAATAAAACATTACATGTTGCCAATGTATCTACTTCTCCGGCGGCGTTTCTTTTTTGTCCTACAGGAGATTGTGGAGCAGCTTATGATACTGGTATCGGTGCAAATAATGTGGCTGCTGATAAACGAGCTGAATCTCCAACGATTAATTGTACTGGTCAATCAAACATTACACTTAATTTTAATTACATAGAAGGAGGACAAACAACTATTGATGATGCTACTTTATGGTATTTTGATGGTGCAACTTGGACTCAAATAGATAATATGCCAAAAACAATTGTTTGCGGCAGTGGTCAAGGGCAATGGGGAACAAGAACAATTGTTTTACCTGCCAGTGCCAATAACAATGCAAATGTGAAAGTTGGATACAGATGGGTAAATAATGATGATGGTGCTGGATCAGACCCTTCGTTTGCAGTTGATGATATTACATTATCTGCAAGTTCTGGAGCAGGGGGAACTGGTGGCGCAACGGTAACCGCTAGTGGCGGCACAGCAGGTTATACTTATGCATGGTCTCCAAGCGGGGGAACAACAGCAGGCGTTTCAAATTTAGGTGCTGGAAGCAATACGGTTATTGTTACAGATAGTAAAGGTTGTACGGCGACTGCTATTGCAAATATTACTTCTACAGGCGGACCAACGCTTACAACCGTTTCGCAAGCAAGTGTTACTTGTTTTGGTGCAAGTACTGGAACTGCTACAGTAGCTGGTTCTGGTGGAACTAGTCCTTTCACTTATACATGGTCTCCTGGAAATTTAACAGGCGCCAGTCAAACTAATTTAGCGGCAGGAATATATACTATTAATTTAATGGATGCTAACTCTTGCGCAGGCTCTGGAACGTTAGTTATTGCTCAACCAACCAGTTCGCTTAGTGCAGTTATATCTGCTACAACTGGAGCAGGTTGTGGTGCAAGCACAGGGGGCGCTACGGTAACAGCAAGCGGTGGAACGCCAAGTTATACATATGCTTGGGTTCCTAGTGGAGGAACAACAGCAGGAGTATCAAATTTAGGAGCAGGAAATAACACGGTTGTTGTTATAGATGCAAATAGCTGCACAGTATCAGCTGTCGCAAATATTACTACAGCAGGAGGGCCAACGTTATCTGTAACATCTCAAACAAATGTAAATTGTTTTGGAGCAAGTACTGGTAGCGCAACAATTAATGCTACTGGTGGAACAGCTCCAATTACGTATACTTGGTCTCCAGGAAATTTATCTGGTACAAGTCAAACAGGTTTAGCTGCTGGAACTTATACTATCAATGCATTAGATGGAAACTCTTGTGCTTCTTCTACGACTGTTTTAATTACTCAGCCAACAGCATCTTTAACTGGAGTTATATCTAATTCAACAGCGCCTGGTTGTGGTTCAAGTACTGGAAGTGCTTCAGTTACTGCGAGTGGCGGTACACCAACATATTCTTATAGTTGGAGCCCAAATGGTGGAACAACGCCTTCTGTTTCAAATTTATCTTCTGGCAATAGTACAGTAACTATTACCGATTCAAAAGGTTGTACGCAATCAGTTGTAGTATCATTAGCTTCTGTTAGTGGACCAACATTATCTGTTGTTTCGCAAACAAGCGTTAGTTGTTTAGGCGCTAGTACCGGTGCAGCTACTGTTAGTGCAGCTGGTGGAACTGGACCTTATACCTATACATGGTCGCCTGGAAATTTAGTTGGAGCAAGTCAATCATCCTTAGCAGCTGGCGTTTATACGGTAACTGTTAGAGATGTAAATTTATGTTCAGGAACAGGAACTATTTCTATTACCCAGCCAACCGCAGGAATAACAGGAACAATTACTACAACGCCAACAGGCTGTGGTAATAGTATTGGTAGCGCAACAGTAACTGCTAGTGGTGGTGTGCCAGCTTATACATATACTTGGGGACCAACGTCAGGATCTGGAACATCCATTTCGGGATTAGGCGTTGGAAGTTATTCGGTTATTGTGGCTGATGCGCAAGGTTGTTCAGTAACTTTGAATACATCGATTAGTACATCAGGAGCAGGACCTGCATTATCAATTTCGTCTCAAACAAATGCTGCATGCGCTTCATCTACAAATGCAGGCGCTTCTATTTCTGCAACTGGAACAGGACCGTTTACATATAGTTGGACACCAGTTGGTGGAAATTCAGCTACCTCTTCTGGGTTATCTGGAGGAACGTATACTGTGTTTGTTGCTGATGCATCTTTATGTGTAAGTACCATTACAATAAACATAACACAACCGCCAGCTATTGTAGTTACGGTAACTAATACAACCGCCAGTTGTGGAAACTATGATGGTAGTGCAACTGTAACAATGAGTGGAGGTACAGGTTCTTTAACACCATTATGGAGTGTAAATAGCAATAGCGCAACTGTTACCGGTTTATCAGCAGGAACTTATAGCGTTTTGGTAACTGATGCTACAGGTTGTACAGCTTCTGCTATTACTAATGTAAATTCAGTAGGCTCATTAACGGTAAATACGTCTGCGGATGTTACAATTAATGATGGAGAAAGCACTCAAATAACCGCATTTGTGCCAAATGGTGCTTCTGTAGTTTGGACACCGGCTACTGGCCTTAGCTGCGCTACATGTTCTGCTACAATTGCTTCACCTACTGTTACTACAGAATATTGTGCCTATACAACCATTGGTTCTTGTGCCGACACATCTTGTGTTTTAATTACAGTAGAAGTAGATTGTGAGAGTAAATCAGATTATTCTACTCCAACAGCATTTAGTCCTAATGCAGATGGTATTAACGATGAGTTTTGTTTAAAAGGCTGGGATGAATGTGTTACCACGTTTTATATTGGAATTTATAACAGATGGGGCGAGAAAATATATGAATCGGAAGATCCAGGTTTTTGTTGGGACGGAACTTTTAAGGGCAATCCATTAAATTCTGCGGTATTTGTTTATTATATCAAAGCAACCGTAAAAGATATTGGGGAAGTTGTGAGAAAAGGAAATATTACATTAGTTAAATAAGAGAAATGATGACAAGATTTATTATACTAGTAGTTGGATGTTTACTGTTTCAAACAGCAACATCACAAGATTTTCATTTTTCTCAATATAACGAAAATCCATTATTGGTGAATCCTGCTTTGGCGGGTTCTAACCATGTTATGAGAGGTTCGATTGTTTATAGAACTCAATGGAGTGCTGTTGCAACACCATATACTTCTTATGGCCTATCCTTTGAATCAAGATTTAAAGCAAGTAATTGGGAAAAAGCAGATGCTAAAAGAGG
>ERZ724517.1834-NODE-1834-length-11442-cov-3.163959_pt1 | contig 11442 bp, 9 predicted proteins | sample MGYA00376050_ERZ724517 | MGnify/ENA primary metagenome ERZ724517 (study PRJEB28724, sample SAMN07190886) | activated sludge metagenome | isolation source: activated sludge of sewage treatment plant in Hong Hong | place: USA: Christiansburg, Virginia | collected... | reverse complement strand
AAACAGTACTTGGATGGGCTGGTAAAAAGATGGGTGTGAAATTTGCAACACCGATCTTCGATGGAGCTAGCCTTGATGAGATCGAATCATACATAGAAAAGGCAGGTTTACCACCATACGGACAGACTTTCCTTTACGATGGCGAGACAGGAGACAAATTCCACCAGCAAGCAACGGTTGGCGTAATTTACATGTTGAAACTGTCACACATGGTTGATGATAAGATGCATGCCAGATCTATCGGACCATACTCACTCATCACTCAACAACCTTTGGGTGGTAAGGCACAGTTTGGAGGTCAGAGATTTGGAGAGATGGAAGTTTGGGCGCTTGAAGCTTATGGTGCAGCCAATATCCTTAGGGAGTTGCTTACCATTAAATCTGATGATATCATCGGTAGAGCCAAGGCATACGAGGCTATAGTTAAAGGGGACAATATACCAGATTCTAATATACCTGAATCATTTAATGTATTGGTTCACGAACTTAGAGGTCTTGCGCTTGATATTAAATTTGATTAATAAAACAATTCTTTAAACGTCATATAATCACATTAGTATGTTAAAAAGAAAAGGTGTAAAACCCACCAAAGGATTTGAATCTATAACGATTAGTCTGAGTTCGCCAGATGAAATTTTGGAAAGGTCTTTTGGGGAAGTATTAAAGCCGGAAACCATTAATTATCGGTCATACAAGCCTGAAAGAGATGGTTTGTTTTGCGAAAGAATTTTTGGACCGGTCAAGGACTACGAATGTTATTGCGGCAAGTACAAGAGAATTAGATATAAAGGTATAGTATGTGACCGATGTGGTGTAGAAGTCACTGAGAAGAAGGTGAGAAGAGAGAGAATGGGCCATATTAAATTGGTCGTTCCAGTGGTTCACATCTGGTTTTTCAAATCTTTACCGAATAAGATTGGATATTTATTGGGTTATTCATCCAAGAAACTTGAATCCATCATCTATTACGAAAGATACGTTGTCGTACAGCCTGGTATCAAGGAAAATGATATCTCGAAGCATGATTTGCTTACAGAAGAGGAATATTTTGACATCCTAGATACATTACCAAAAGACAATCAACTATTAGAAGATTCAGATCCTAATAAGTTTATTGCCAGAATGGGTGCTGAAGCAGTCAAAGACTTGCTTGAAAGAATAAATCTAGATGAGTTATCTTTTGAATTGAGACATCAGGCAGCTAATGAAACTTCTCAACAGAGAAAATCTGAAGCGTTGAAGAGATTGCGTGTAGTTGAAGCATTCAGAGATGGTCAGAAAACAACGGATAACAGACCTGAGTGGACAATTATCCAATATTTGCCTGTCACTCCACCAGAATTGAGACCATTAGTTCCATTAGATGGTGGTAGATTTGCTAGTTCGGACTTGAACGATTTGTATCGTCGAGTTATTATTAGGAATAATCGTTTAAAGCGTCTTTTGGAAATCAAAGCTCCAGAGGTAATCTTGCGTAATGAAAAAAGGATGTTGCAGGAAGCTGTGGACTCACTTTTTGATAACTCAAGAAAGTCTAATGCGGTTAAAGCTGAAGGTGGTCGTTCTTTAAAATCCTTAAGTGATGTACTAAAAGGTAAGCAAGGGCGTTTCCGTCAAAACCTTTTGGGTAAAAGGGTAGATTACTCAGGCCGTTCGGTTATTGTAGTAGGTCCTACCTTGTTACTTCACGAGTGTGGTATTCCTAAAGGAATGGCAGCGGAATTATTCAAACCATTTATTATCAAGAAATTGATAGAAAGAGGTGTAGTAAAAACCGTGAAATCCGCTAAAAAACTTGTAGATAAGAAAGATCCTGTTATTTGGGAGATTCTTGAAAATATCCTCAAAGGGCACCCAGTAATGCTCAACCGGGCTCCTACGCTTCACAGACTTTCCATACAGGCATTCCAGCCGAGATTGGTAGAAGGTAAAGCGATACAGTTACACCCGTTAGTGTGTGGTGCGTTCAATGCGGACTTTGACGGTGACCAGATGGCGGTACACGTTCCACTTGGTCATGCTGCAATACTTGAGGCGCAAATGTTGATGCTTTCAGCACACAATATGCTAAACCCTCAGGATGGATCACCTGTAACACTTCCTTCTCAGGACATGATTCTTGGTTTGTATTATCTTACAAAACCTAAAAAATCTACTGCTGAAGTCAAAGTAAAAGGTGAAGGCAGTACTTTCTATAGTGCAGAAGAAGTGGTGATAGCTTTTAATGAAGGCGTTATTGATTTACATGCAGTAATAAAAGTTAGGTCAAAAACAGATGATAGTGAAGGTAACTTGGTTATCAAAATTATTGAAACAACCGTAGGTCGTGTTATCTTTAATCAGAGTACACCAGCTACTGTACCATTCATCAATCAGTTATTGACTAAAAAGAGTCTTAAAAAGATTATCGGTGATATTATCATTAGAACTGATTTTACTCAGACAGCCAAGTTTTTGGACGAAATCAAAGATTTAGGATTCTTCTGGGCGTATAAAGGTGGTCTTTCGTTCAACCTTGGAGACCTGATCACACCTAGTATCAAAGAACAAACATTGCTCGAAGCTCAAGAAGAAGTGGACGAAGTTTGGGAAAATTACAATATGGGTCTGATCACTCCAAATGAAAGATACAATCAGGTCATCGATAAGTGGACATTTGCGGATAACAAAATCACTGAAAACCTGATGCGTGAAATCGCACAGCATAAGCAGGGATTCAACTCTGTGTTCATGATGCTTGACTCAGGTGCAAGGGGATCCAAGCAGCAGATCAAACAGCTTTGTGGACTGAGAGGATTGATGGCTAAGCCTAGAAAATCAGGTGATACAGGTGGAGCGATCATCGAAAACCCAATCTTGGCAAACTTCCTTGAAGGATTATCGGTACTTGAATATTTTATCTCTACGCACGGTGCGCGTAAAGGTCTTGCGGATACAGCCTTGAAAACGGCGGATGCGGGTTACCTTACTCGTAGATTGGTGGATGTGGCGCAGGATGTGATTATCACTGAAGAAGATTGTAATACGCTGAGAGGTATCAATACTGAAGCGCTTAAGGATAATGAAAATGTAATCGAGACATTAGGTTTAAGAATTATCGGAAGATACTCATTGTATGATCTGAAAGATCCTGTAACTGATGCGCTTATCCTAGGTGCAGGTGAATATATTTCTCCTGATATTGCCAATAAAATAGAAGAAGCAGGCATCGAGATGGTGACCATTCGTTCTGTACTCACTTGCGAAACTAAAGTAGGTGTTTGTGCTAAATGTTATGGTAAAAACCTAGCAACTGGACGACGTGTAGAAACAGGTGATGCCGTGGGTATCATTGCTGCACAGTCTATCGGTGAGCCAGGAACACAGTTGACACTTCGTACATTCCACGTGGGTGGTATTGCATCTGTATCTAAAACGGAATCAGAGATTTCTACTAAGTTTGATGGTGTTATCGAATTCGATAATATCAAGGTAACTGAGCAGATAGAAGGTGGTACTAAGCTTCAGGTTGTACTTTCGCGTTCAGGTGAGATCAGAATTGTTGATCCTGAAACTAAAAAGGTGTATAACTCTTACTTTATACCTTATGGTTCTAACCTTTTGGTAAAAGATAAAGACAAAGTGACGAAGGGTCAGACAATATGTGAATGGGATCCATTCAATAATTTGATCATTTCTGAATTTGGGGGAATTGCCCAGTTTGAAGATATCGAAGAAGGTGTAACTTACCGTGTAGAGCGTGATGACCAGACGGGTTATGCTGAGAAGGTAGTAATCGAATCTAAGAGTAAGAAGAAGATTCCAGTAATCAAAATCTTATCTCCAGCTGGGGAAGAATTGAAAACATACAACTTACCAGTAGGCGCTTACATCTCTGTAGATGATAATGCTGAGGTAGTACCAGGTCAAAAGATCGTAAAGATCCCAAGAAGTCTTGGTAAGATCCAGGATATCACGGGTGGTCTTCCTAGGGTAACCGAACTTTTCGAAGCTCGTAATCCTTCTAATCCAGCTATCACAGCTGAAATAGATGGTATCATCACCTATGGTAAAATCAAGCGTGGTAACAGAGAGATATTTATCGATGATGAGAAGACAGGCCAAAGAAGAAAATATCTAGTAGGCTTATCTAAACACTTATTGGTACAGGAAGGTGACTTCGTGAGAGCTGGTATGCAGATGTCTGATGGCGCTGTCGCTCCATTGGATATATTGAATATCAAGGGACCATTTGCAGTACAATCTTATTTGGTAAATGGTGTTCAGGAAGTATATCGTTCACAAGGTATCGCAATCAATGATAAGCATATCGAAGTAATCGTACGTCAGATGATGCGTCGCGTAGAAATCTTGGATCCAGGTGATACAACGTTCTTGGAAGGAGAAGCAGTGGACAGACACGAATTTAATGAACAGAACGACTGGATTTATGACAAAAAAGTGGTTACTGAACCAGGTGATTCGACCAATCTCAAGGCTGGTCAAATCGTTTCTATCAGACAATTAAGAGAAGAGAATTCTAACCTTAAGCGTAATGATAAGAAAATTGTTGAAGTTAGAGATGCAGTTTCTGCTACATCAAGTGTCATCCTTCAAGGTATCACAAGAGCATCGTTGGGTGTAGAAAGTTGGATATCTGCGGCATCGTTCCAAGAAACAACAAAAGTATTGAGTACAGCTGCTATCTCTGCAAAGAGAGACTCGCTTTCAGGACTTAAGGAGAATGTCATCGTAGGTAAGAATATTCCTGCGGGAACTGGATTGAGACACTTCAAGAACATTGAAGTGGAAGCGATCAATGAATATAATGTAATGTAATACAGAAGATTATAGTAAAAAAGAAAAGGGCAATTTCGAAAGATTTTGCCCTTTTTTTATGGTGTAATTTATGATGAGACTACATCAAACTTATAAAGATTAAGTGCTTATTTTTTCATGTAATAGTCCACCCAAGCTGTCAATTCAGCGCCATGTAAATTTTTGGCAAGGACAATACCTTCTTTATTAACAAGATAATTTGCCGGAATAGTCGATATTTTTAACAAATCAAAAAGTGGCGAAACATCACCTTGTAGATGAGATGCATGAAGCCACCGGTCGGCACCATCTTTGCTTATTGCATTATTCCATCCTTTATCTGATGAGTCTAAAGCATAGCCAATGATTTGAAATCCATTTTGATGATATTTATCCCATAATGGGACAAGGATGTTTCTATTTTCTTGGCGGCAAGGTGCACACCAAGATGCCCAAAGATCGATCAGGGTCAGTTTGTCAGCTAATAGACTATGGAGACTAATCGTATCTAAATTTTTCATTGGCATTGGGAAATCAGGAAATTGATCACCAGGTGTCAATGATAGGGAAGCAGATTTTGCACAAATCTGTTGTGTCCAAAGATGATCTGGTGCATTTTTTGTAAGATTTAGGCAAGCACTTTTTACAAGCTCTGGGAGCCTTTCATAATCACCATTTGGGCTAATCCACCTTAAAGCCAAAGCAGTTACAAAAACACTTTTATCATTTTGAACGGATTCTATTAGTGATTTTTGAAACTCAAGTTTTGCTTTCTCAGCTTCTAAAAGTTGGTCTTCAGAAGCGATTTTGCTTTTTGCTTTGTACTCGTCATAAAGAAGAGAACGGTTTTGAATAAGTTTTATAATACTCTGATTGTCAATAATTTTGCTTTCGATACTTGCATTTTTTGTTAGTTGGTTAGCTACAGAATTTATCTTAATATTTTCTTGAGCTTGAAAGACAAATGGAATATAATTTGAACTGTCCGGAACATCATTTTCCAATTTCGTAGGATATTTTTCGCCATGTTTTTGAATAGTAATTAGGTATAATTTCTTTTCTGATGACGCTGGCATTTTGGTAAACTGAAAATTTCCCTTCTGATCTATAGTCGTAGAATCTATGACTTTCCCTTCAAATGATGACAATAAAGATCCAAAATTAACAGGATCAATAAGGTAAATAACTGGCCTTTTTTGTGAATTTACCATATCAATATGACCTGAAACAGGGTATCGGCTACAAGCTGAAAACAGGGTTACAACTAGAATGGCATAAATAGAATGTGCGAATGTCATGACATAAGGAATTGATTTGCAAAGCTAACAAATCCTTTTCTGGTAAAGTTAACAAATGTTACACAATGGCAAAAGCACTACAAATAGATCTAATTGTGATTATCTTAATCCTGGATTTTGATCAAAAACTTGTTTTTCTTACCATTTTCAATCATGAAATACATATTGTGTAACAAATCTGCTGAAGTAACCATATGTTCGACTTGTGTCACTTTCACTTTATTTATCGAAATGGCATTACCTTGAATTGCCTTACGTGCTTCAGTTTTTGAAGGTAGTATTGTGGTGACAGTCAATAAATCCACAATATTAATTCCTTGACTAATATCTGATGCAGAAATAGCTTTACATGGTATTTCTTCGGCAATTGTGTGTAATTCATTGATGCCCATTTCAAGTAAAGTGTCCGGTCCAGCTTGATTTCCAAACAACAGCTGACTTACTTGATACACTGCTTTGAAATCTTCATCACTGTGTACTCTTCTGGTCAATTCTTCTGCTAATATTGCCTGCAAACCACGTAGATCATTAGCATAGGTTTGTTCGAGATTTTCAACTTCTTCCTTAGATTTAAGTGTGAAATACCTCAAATACTTAGGCAAGTCTGCATTATCTGCATTGAGCCAAAATTGGTAAAATTTATAAGGACTTGTCAATTTCGGATCTAACCAAATATTGCCTTGTTCTGATTTGCCGAATTTGCTGCCGTCGGCCTTGGTAAGTAGTGGCGTAGTGACCGCATAAGCCTTACCATCTATATTGCGTCTGATAAATTCTGTACCTGATGTGATATTGCCCCATTGATCGGATCCACCCATTTGGAGCACACAATTATATTGGTCAAACAGCAATTGAAAGTCATAAGATTGAAGAAGCTGATAACTAAATTCTGTAAATGACAATCCCGTTTCTAGACGATTTTTTACGGAGTCCTTGGACATCATATAACTGACAGTCAGTGTTTTGCCTACATCACGCAAGAAATCTAGGATATTCATATTTTTGTAGAAATCCAGATTATTGACGATGATAGCGGCATTCGGACCTTCAAAATCTAGGAACTTTTTGATTTGTTCTTTTTGGAAAGAAAGATTGGAATCCAATTCGTCATAGGACTTTAGATCTCGCTCTTTGTCTTTGAATGATGGATCACCTATACGACCCGTAGCGCCGCCCATGAGGACGATAGGCTGATGACCAGACAATTGGAATAACTTCAGCAGCATGATCTGTACAAAGTTGCCAATGGTCATACTTGGCGCTGTGGGATCAAAACCAATGTAGCCCACCACTTTTTTGTTTTGCATCAACTCATCTGCTCCGGGTGTCATATCGTGCAGCATACCTCGCCATCGGAGTTCTTCTATAAAATTCAGCATATTATATCAATTAGTATGATCAGGTTGAATATTCGAGCAAAAAACCCGTACTTTTACCCTTTTAAAGCGCAAAAGTAGGATTTTTATATGGATATGAGATGTGTCAGCATTCAAATACAAGCAATATTTTCTTAAAAATGGCAGACACCTTAATTTTAGTAGATATTTTATTAAAACTTTCTGAAAGGTAATATGCGTGTTGAGCATTTTATAGCAAAACGAATGGCATTTACCAATAGTGCTTCATTTACAAAGATCATCATCAGGATTGCGATCGCTGCTATTGCTGTAAGTCTTACGGTGATGATTTTGACTACGGCAATTATTACAGGATTTAAAAAGGAAATTACAGATAAGATTTTTGGGTTTTGGGGACATATTCACATTACAGATAGCAATATTAATAGGAATTTTGAACTGACGCCAATAGATAAAACAGCAAAATATTACGATCAGATCCGTGAAATAGACAATCTGGAGTATCAAGCAGAAGCCGAGATATTTGGGTTTAAAATCCCAGACAAAGTGACCGATAAAGTGACTTTTGGTGGCGTGAAAGGTGTACATCCATACATCATTTTACCAGGATTGCTAAGTACTCGTGATAATTTTCATGGAGTTCTGCTCAAAGGTGTAGATGCTGCTTATGATTGGGAAAAAATGCAAGAATTTATTGTTGACGGTTTGCCTATATCATACAAAAAGGATTCTACTTCAAGCGATCTTCTTATCTCAAAAAACATTGCAGAAAGGCTACATATCTATACCGGAGATAAGGTAGTTTTGAATTTTAAAATTGAGAAATCGCAGATAAAAAAAAGGTTTGTAGTTTGTGGTATTTACAATACGGGATTGGAAGAGTATGATAAGAGATTCGGTATCGTGGATATTGCGAAAGCACAGGAAATTTTAGGATGGCCGGCAAGTGATGTGCAAGGTATGGAAGTGGTCTTGGATGATGTGCGAGATCTGGATATTATATCTGAATATATCTATTATGAAGTATTACCACAAGAGTATTTTGCCGAAACTATCAGATCTAAGTTTCCTTCAATCTTCGAATGGCTCAACCTACAGGATATCAACGAAAAAATCATTTTGCAATTGATGATCATCGTGGCAATTATCAATATGATTACGGTGTTACTGATTCTTATACTTGAACGCACACAGATGATCGGAATTCTCAAATCACTTGGAATGAACAATTGGATGATCCGCAAAATATTCATATACAATGCAGGTTACATTATATTTTTTGGACTGATATTTGGCAATATTTTGGGCTTGGGCGTTGCATTTTTGCAAAAGCATTTTCAATTTATAAAACTGGACGAGGCAAACTATTATCTTAGTACGGCTCCGATTGAAATCAATTGGTGGACAGTTTTGTTGCTAAATATTGCGACATTGGTTGTAACGCTGATTTTTTTTTTTTTTTTTACGATGTTGGATACTAGGATCACACCAGTAAAGGCACTTAGGTTTGAATAATAAATTTTTACACTTTTGAGCCGAAATAATAGCTTTGGTAAACAAGTAATAGTCAGGTGGAAAAGACTTGGCAAGCATTTAATTTTCCCATTTTATAAAGGAAATCCAAATGATTTTATACCAAGCAGCATCTTAGAATGGATGTCAGATTTATGGTTTTATATCATGGATGTACTTGGCATACCTGAAGTCTATCAACTCATAATCAGGCTTATAAAATGGAATACCCGAAAACTCAATGATGCAGAGATTAATACAGCGAGACTAGTATTCGGCACAAATTTGAACTATGAAGTGATCAGGATTGATGATGCTGCCCGATTTGGCACTAAAAAAATAGCTGCCGCTTACGTCAGTTTTAATACAATCAATTACAATAAAAAAATCAAGAAAGAAATCTTTGTCCATGAGTTAGTCCATATCTGGCAATACCAGCATTTTGGTAGCATTTATATAGCAAGAGCCATCAAGGCACAGTTTAGTAAAGCTGGCTATGATTACGGTGGTGTTTCACATCTGTATCATCATATGCTGAAAGGTGGCAAACTTATAGACTTCAATTTTGAGCAACAAGCAGATATCATAGAAGATTATTACAGGATTATGATGAAACCACAATCTGCTTCGCCCTTGAATCACAGCATTTATCAGTATTTTGCTGAGCAGTTGGTGCGGTGAAAGATTAATCTAATCCTAGAATATGGTTTTATAGAAATGCCCTAAAACAAGATTATAAACTTTGTATTAGGGCATTTTAATTTGTATTAAGGTTTTTGCATGGCACCAAGTATCGCACCCATGACGGTAAATAAAACTATGCTGTAAGATCCATCTACCATGGTCAAAGAAGATGGATTTGCTGCAAACATATTGCCTACCATGATATTCATCAAATGTGTCACACCAACAGCCAAACCGACCATCGCACCGCTTTGTAAATTCCTAGCATTGAGTTTGTTTAGTAACCAGTTCATGATGAAAGCATAAATAAACATAAAGATAACATTTACAATCATCGGTGTAAAACTCATGTCCATTTCAGCACCGTTTTTGTACATTATTGTACTGTCTTCATTGGCTGTGATGCCATTACCAGCCATCCATTGATTTTGAAAAATAGCGCCATACCATAGAAAACCGATAACCATAGTTGCTACGACACTGGCTAAAATTGCCATCCAATTGATTTTGTTGTCCATTTTGATTGATTTTGATTATGAATAATAAAACTAAAAATACTTTTGAATCGATTATTAATAAGTTTAGGGCCAAATATTCAATAAATAATGACTATCTCTTTTTACTGGCTTTCGCCAATGGGTTAAACTCGAGACAGAGATCAACCCAAAATGCTAAATCTTTTTGTGAATTAAACCCTGATTCGTCCACATAGACAAAACCTTTCATTCTTTTGCCTGTAAAATCCATTTCGCGGCAGCCAGGTCTATCCAAGACAGACTCGTATGTTTCTGGATTAAGTCTACACATGAGCTCGTCTTTTACGATGCCTATGCACATTTTTTTGTCCACCATAAAACATAAGCCACCAAACATCTTCATTTCCGTCACATCATCACGGTCGGCAAGTAATTCTCGTACTTTATCGCTAAGTGCATCATTAAATGCCATGTTAAATTATTTAGATGGTGTAAAATAGGGAATGAGTGCCGAAATACCTGCAATCAAGCTGATAATTGCAGCAAAAGGAAAGAAGAATATATATTCGACAGTACCGAAAAAGATAAATCCGAGACCAATAATAAGTGCGATCAAATTGACCAATTTTTGATTGGTTTCTGTATGATTGGACAAGATCCAAAATAAGACAATACTCATAGCCAAAAGACCTATCAGGATGATACTATACCCATTGAAATAATCAGCCATACTATGTGTTGCACCCATGAATTCGGAACTATAATTTTTCATGGTATCAACGACATCTTTCATTTTGGGATCTTCTGGTTTGTCCCAACCCAAATGTCCCATCGTATGACCCAAAAGATGAATCAACACCAAGATTGCGGATAAGCGGAAGTAATATTTGGCTTTCATTTTTATCTGTGTTGGTCTATCAAAATATTGTTTCCATCTGGATCAGTCAATGTAATATATTCTGGGCCAGATGTGATTGGATCTGCTTCTCTGGTCAGTTCTACACCAGAAGATATTAAATGTGTTTGAATAGCCCTGACATCATCAAAATTCTCAATATTTTGTGCATTTTCGTCCCAACCAGGATTAAATGTAATGATGTTTTTATCGAACATACCCTCAAACAATCCGATGATGGCGTTTCCGTTTTTAAGCACGATCCACTTATGATTGATGTCGCCACCTTTGTAGGTAAATCCCAGTTTTTCATAAAATTCCTTCGATTTGTGGATGTCTTTTACTGTGAGACTTATTGAGAAAGATCCTAATTTTATATTTGTCATTGTTGTTGGTTTATGTAATATTATTTTACTTTAATA
>ERZ724517.1828-NODE-1828-length-11467-cov-3.011392_pt1 | contig 11467 bp, 19 predicted proteins | sample MGYA00376050_ERZ724517 | MGnify/ENA primary metagenome ERZ724517 (study PRJEB28724, sample SAMN07190886) | activated sludge metagenome | isolation source: activated sludge of sewage treatment plant in Hong Hong | place: USA: Christiansburg, Virginia | collected... | reverse complement strand
GTTGATCTGGAAAATCCAGAACAGATCCAGTTCTTCAAGGGTAAAAGGATTCGGACTGTGGCATGTGGTGATTATCATACTATGGCTCTCACAGAAGAAGGAGAGCTCTATGCTTGGGGATAAGGCACATGTGGGCAATTGGGTACTGGTGATAAGGGCGATATCCACACTCCCAAACGAGTCAACATAAACTTTAATAACAACCTGTGTATTGATGACTACTTTTCAAGGGATTTGGGGAAGGAAAAGCCAAGGGTGGAGAAGCTTGCCCTCGGAGGTAAACATTCACTTATCCTCTCAAACAAAGGCCATCTCTACGTTTGTGGGTTTGGCTCTCAAGGTCAGCTAGGACTTGGCAACAGCATGAATGTCGAAAAATAGCCGACCCTCGTGACGAGCCTTGTTGGAAAGTAATGAATACATCTATGCAGACGAATCATAATGATAGCTGCGGGAGGTGCTCATTCCATTGCCCTCTCTGATAAGAACAATGTGTACAGTTGTGGCCATAATGCTGATGGACAGTTAGGCCTCAACGATGAAAAGAGCAGAGTAGTGTGGACTCATGTGACTGCCTTAGCTGGAAAACGTGCGACCCGAATTTATGCTGGTGGCTCTCATTCATGGGCAGTGCTGGGTATTTTATTAGGTTAATTCAGATCAAAATAGACCGGTCATTGACGACTACTAACCTCCCTCACCAATCAAGATTGGTAACAACAATTACAGTGAGGATATGGGTCGTTCAAATGAAATCCCAAAAGTGGACAATCGCAGCGCCGTATCTAACCTTACCTTTATTGAGGCCTTGGAGGATTTCCCTCCACAGACCAACATCACACACACTCCAAAATCAGTCTTAGAGGTAATATACACCGAAGTAGACATGCACCATCGTTTTATTCGCTTTACCTCAAAAGACGAACTGCGAGTGGGTCAGGCCCTTCAGCAATTCCTCAACTACTGTTATGAAACCGAGAAAAGCCATTTGAAATTCCACCGAATCCAACATGATTCGGACCTGTACGATCGAGACGCCAACGTGATTGCCTAAGCCGACCGAAAGGCCTGCACGATAATGATGGTAAGCGACTACAGCGATACCACCAACAAGTAGAACATGAAGGCCGACAACCGAGTGAACATCCCGATCGGCGAGATGTCAGTGCTGAAAGAGCACCAACTGAAAGTGGACGGGAGAATTCCTCCGCACTACCGTTGGTTCTTCAAGTTCGGGGAGTTGTTTGACGGACTGGTCGACCGCACGCGTATCCTTGAGCTACGACCACGAGCGGCGTGATCGCTGAATGTTGCTGTTGCTGCTCTTCGCCATAATTATTAATTATCAATGAGCGGAATACGAATGAACTAGGAGGGTCTACGCTCCTTTGCTAGCGACGTGGTGCTAAGCTGGTAGCAGTACTGCTTCAAGAAATGCGTAACCCGCTACTAGTAGAAACTCACTGATGAGCAGTACGACTGTATTAGTACCCTCCAGCCTATAATTCAGAACCCTGCTTCAACAAGTATGTGCAAGCGATGCAGTTCTTGGTCCCCCCTCGAAAGTGATATGTCGCAGCCATAAATCTATATTATCCGTGGAGAGCATGCAGGAACGCGTGTTGGTAATGGACAACGGTACGGGCTACACCAAAATGGGGTATGCCGGCAATCTTACACCATCCTTCGATATCCCCACACTCATCTCTGACATGCCGACCAATTCTCCAGCGGCACTCATCAATAGCAATCGCAAGACTAACGCTACACTCGACTTCTTCATCGGTGAAGAGGCGAGCCAGCTCTTCCAAACTCATCGGGTGGTCAACCCCATCTCTGGAGGTATTGTTCGTGATTGGGACCTCATGGAGAGATTTTGGCATCGCTGCATCTTCGACTACATGCGTTGCGATCCAGAACAAACTGTAATGGTTCTCACTGAACCCCCACTCAACCCACCAGAAAATAGAGAGCAGATGGCCGAGATAATGTTCGAGACGTTCAATGTCAAGGGTCTGCACATAGGTGTACAAGCAGTACTGGCACTCATTTCCTCCTCTGGACTCGGCAACAAGCTCAGTCTTACCGGCACAGTATTGGACTCAGGTGACGGAGTAACCCACGTAATTCCAATATCGGATGGGTATGTTATCGGTAGCTGTATCAAGCATATTCCACTGGCAGGATCCAATATCACACAGATGATTGGTGATGTGCTACAAGAACGGCGCTAGAAGTATCCTGTGGAGGACACTAAAAAAATTGCAAGAGCAATCAAGGAGAAGTTTGGCTATGTAGTATAGGACGGCAATTTGCTGGGCGAATTCCAGAACTTCGACAAGCGCAAGAGCGATGCTGCATTAAAGAAGAAGTATGACAAGTACATTGAAGGCTTCTACCCAAATAAGGAGCAGTATAAGGTGTGTGTCGGCTACGAGCGATTCCTGGGTCCATAGATGTTCTTCCATCCAGAGATCATTGACGCAAAGTATCGCCAGCCCATCGACGAGGTCATAGATAATGCGATCCAACTATCCCCAATCGATACTCGTCGTGGCCTGTACGAGAATATAGTGCTGAGTGGTGGCTCAACTCTCTTCCCAGGGCTCATCCCTAGACTGCAGCGCAGTCTTGATGAGCGCATGGAAAAACGGCTCAGTAAGTACCGTAAAATCCAGAATAGCTAGTCAGTGGTACTGTTTAATGTTACTCTTAGCGTCCGATAAAGATTACAGTGCAGCAGAACTGCTACCAAAGATATGCTGTCTGGTTGGGCGGTTCCATCCTCGGTGGCATGTCAACGTTCCCCAAGATGTACCATTCACGAGAAGACTACTTCGAGAAGGGTTCAAAAATCGCAAGACACAATGCGGTGTTCGTTTCGGGTATGTGACAGATGGCAGTCCGAATTGTAGTATTAGCAGTGTCGTATGAGTACACAAGAGGATCCAAGGATTAAACAAACCACCCCACCAAGGAATTCTTCAGCATCGGTGTTAAAGTTCGTTAATGACTACAAGAAGGACATGGAGGGTCTCCGTATCCGATCCTTCTATCTGTTCCACCGGTGCTCACACTCGTGTGTGAAGGATATCGAAGCGAATAACGACAAGGTATAATCCTGCCTCAAAAATTGCGAGAAACGACTGGAAGACTTCTTCAGCGCAAAGAAGACTCTGATGCCAACAAACTTCGAGCGAGTGTACGGCGGTTTGTCAATGGTTGACCCAGCAAAGCACAAGGAGTACATCAAGGAGAGTTGGTAGACAAAACACAAACTGGACGACTACCTGAAAGTGCTAGGCAGAAAGCAGGATGAGCTGTTCGATGCATGAACAACGACATGTGTATACAACTCAACTATGATTCTACGAATTGTTCAGGAAAGCTTATGGCGGCGGTCGATGTGGTCCTTCAGCTTCTTGTCGTCACCGAACTTACGACCGCAGTCTATGGTTAAGCGAAATGTACTCTTCACTGGGCAGACGAATGAATCTTCCGGTAGGTTGTTTAGAATCAGGTTTATTAGGGTACGGCTCTCCTGCAGGTTATCTTGCTTGCCGCCAGGGGTATTAGGCTTCTAAGTGGATTGCTGTTGTACCATCAAGAGGTCGCATTGCCCTCCGAGTCGTTGCAATGCCTACTCAACTTCCTTGAGTAATTGTCCATCGAGATTTTATGTGCCTCCCTCCACAACGCTTCCTAGGCATCTTAGGCCAATAGCAACGATGTCGAAGTCTTATTGGCTGCACTCCTTGAGCACCTCGAGGACAGCACAGACAATATCGAGCTTGTACTTGGCCTTGAAGTCTGTCTCGGTGAGAAGGTTTATAAGTACACCCAGTGAGTAGTAGACAATCTCCTTTGAGCTGCTCTCCAGCAAGATCAGCGTGGCCTCATGCAGCTTCGCCTCCACAATAAGCCGAACAAATTACTTCGTGCGGGACAAATTCGAGAGAACTCGAAGCCCCTCACAACAAATTTCTTCGTTTTCCACCTGCACAATAAAGTTACCCAACAGTGGTACCAGCTGGGACTTAGTTGTGCGATAGTCTAGGTTCGACATGAGCACCTCCCTGTCATAGAACAGTGCATTTGCCATGCAGCTGAGGCTGCACACAATCAGGTCGGCATGCTGAGCAATGCTGCATTTCTTCTCTAATAAATCCTTGAGTTTCTTCATGAGGTCTTTGAAGTGGACACCTCGGTTGAGGTAGATGTCCTGCCCTATTTCATTCACAGTGAAGAGGTTAGCGAGCAGTCTAATGATCTTGACAAGTGCCTCTACATCAGACTCCTTCTTCATTGCCTGGTAGTCCCATGCTGCCACACTGATGCCCATCTTGTCGATCTCGCTCTTTCCCTGAAGCTCGCTACGGGCGTAATGCTCAAAGCAGGCATATACGTCTCCGAATGCACCGAACTCGAAATAGATTTAATTTCGAATGTCCATCAAGAAGGAAGTCATGTTGCTGCATTAGATGATAAAGATACGCAAAAATGAAGGCAACTCGAATGACCACATAGATATTGGATCGGTACTCACGGAAGAAGCTGACCAGGTTACGTGTGCAAATTTTCCTAGCGTGAATGCGATGGCAGCACTCTTAGAGCGTAGACAGCTTGGAGAATAGCCGGAGAATGTTCAAGACAATATCGTTAGAACGTGGAAACAGTTCGATAAGACGGGTCCAACCCTCGAAGCACTCTGATTTCAAAAATGCTTTTGAGGATTTTTAATCGGCTGCGAGATGGCGATGCGCTGCTGTGATCTGTATAAGCATCTTTGTGCCAATACTGGTGATGTTTTTGTCATCCCAAATCATCAGATAGCGGTGCAGCAGGGCCAGACATTGCTCTTCAAGGATCTTCCTGCGTAGGTCGATGTTGGCGCTGCAGTTCTTCACGAAGTTAAGAAGGAGCAACACGATGTCCTCAACAACGTCCGTCTTCTCTTACTTAACGATCACTGGCTGCGTTAGCAGCACTTTCGAATCCCTTTTACTCAAAGAGGCAAGAGGCAGAGGAGTTCTTCCCTTTGACTTGGGCCGCTCATTCAGAAGCATAGCTGGTTACTTAGTCTATTCAACCTTCTTGAGTGACCCTTTCCTCTCAAACAGCGACCTTCTGTCCTTCTTAGCATTGTTAGTTTCCACATACCCGGCAAGCGAAGACAGCATCACAAACGCAAACTTCAGTACAGCAGCCTCAGCGACTGCCTTATCGTTTGCAGTTTCCTGCGAAATCTTCACCAGTGTTTCTAGAACAATTCGACAGTTCACTAGGGTTTGTTTCGGTGCTACTATGTTCTCGTAACTATCTGATCGCTCAGCAACCGCACAGATGTTTAATCGCACCAGAATGCTCATGCATCCCTTCACCATCTTCAGCCGGAGTGGTACTGGGAGCTCCTCAGAGAACAGATGTTGTGTGAGACCCTGCAGTACTGTCTCCCTTTGGTATGCTGACTGCATCTATTGAGGTTGACTGTCCCAAAGTTCCACGACTGCTGCGCACTCATCTGCAAGCGATGCCAACCCACCTTATGCGACCTCTGCCTGAAAGATACGAATGAGTTGTGAGAACCTGTCTGTAAAGTCATCGCTAGTTGTGGAGGTAGTCGACTAGGCTTGCTGCTTATCACCCTTCGTCCGATCGGTTTCTGCATAAACCAAAGAATTACTCTTCTCAACCAGGAGCTTCCGAGACATTGTAAATTCAAACGCTCTGCAGCAATATTTATAATTCAGTCGTGAAGGGTCAAGTTCCATCAGTGCCGGCGGTCAACCAAGATCCATTTAATTTTATCCAGGACGGGTTGCTCCACGAACTCTGGACTGAGGTGGCCTAGACATTTTTCCAGTGTAATGAATCTGCCCGGAGATATTACTTTACCCTGGTATGCCGCGATGTTCTGTAAATGCACCAGCATCAGCTTCGAGAAATGAGCCATACTGTCGTGGACTGTCTCGTAGATATCCTCCATGCTCTGACGTCCGGTCGTGGTATTCAAAAAGCCCAGCTCAAGGGTAGCTTCTGCTGTGTTGAGCTGAGTATTTATTGATCTGATAGCCTCCTGTATCTATTCCTTTCGTTACGATCTGCCAACCGGTGACCTACCTAACTTGGTGCAGAAGTTATGCATCCAAGACACAACTGAGCACATCGAGCCTTCAATTGTAAGGATATCTTTGGCCAGGATCTACCTGAGGTACCGATCGCTCTCCTTGAATAACTTCAAGAGTAGGATGATGCAGCTCCAGACGGCTTCTAGACAAGTCATTTCTGTTGATAGTCGAAGAAACGTAAAGGGGGCGGTTTTGGAAGCTTGTTAGTTTTGCGGCCTATCGAAGACTGCCTTGTTTAGACTCTCTTCGAACACTGATCGAGGAACGGCAATTTCGCGAATACAGTAATTCGATATCACGTTGAAGATCTTGAGCGAAACGGGAACAAGTTGGTACCAGCCGTCGAGTTAATGGAATTGCGCATCGGAGACCATAATAGTGCAGAGCACCGAGCTAATGAGGGCGAGTTCATCAAGATGAGCGGGAGTGTGCCAATCGTTGGAGAACAGACCCTAGCTTGTGATGGTATTTGCCCGATCGAGTATAAATTTGATGAAGATAGCAAGCTCGATGTTGTTACCGTCCTGCATGAACATTTCTCTGGTGATAAGCAGCAGCCAACACCACTTCAGATGCTTCTGACTTCTGTGGAAGTTGGCGTAACCTTGCATATTGCTCAAGTCCAGCTCGTATAGCAAACTTCTCAATTTGCAGGCTACTTCCTCTACCGGAAGACCATTCCTCAACTGCTCCATCAGGTACGTGCAGCTGGTGGCAAAACGTTTGGTGTGGTCAATCAGGAAGCTGTCGATCGCTATATTTATTACACAGCTCAAGAAACCCCTTGTGCGTGGTTTGCCGCTTAGCAAGGAAAGAAGCTCTGTCGATGGCCCAATTCTATCAATTATGGACTCCTACAGAGCTTGGATGTTTGTTGGCTGATGATCAGTATCGCGACCCACCGAATAGAGAGCCTGAGCAGCAAACACCTTGCCGGGAGTGTTGATATTGTTCAGCCATTGTAACTTTTGGGCTATCTTTTGAGCAAGTTTTATGTTAGAGTTGAGACGAACCGAAGCACCGATCATGAAGTAAATTGGCTCCGGGAAACTAATTTGCTCGTAGCTAAGGAAGTGTAGTAGCTCACCCAGAAACGCCTCCAGCTACTATTCGGACCTTTAGATCATTCGTTTGAGATCGATGAGATCAGTCACGTTTTCATTCACAATGGTAATATATAGCCGGCACCAGTTAGCGAAGGCCAGAGAGTTGGCTAAGACGATCGCACCTTCTTCCGAGGAGACTGCCTTGATATTGATCTATTCGATGAATTGACTAGTCAGCCACATTCCCTTCTGCTTGTCGAGCAGCAGTTCATCGTAGTTGGGTTGCCGAGTCAGCAGGACACACACAGTCTGGCGACTATAGATTTTAAAGAACTGTGAAAGCAGCACCTTCGCTGACTATTGAGATTTTTTGCTGGAAAGCAGCGTGCTGAGTAGCAAACAGACGTTGGAGATGAGCAGCAGTTGATGAGAATCCATGACTTCCCTGCTGACATCCCTCTTCCCGAAGCATAGAAACTTGCTGAACGTGCACTAGAGGATGTTCAAGAGGGTCCTTTCGTTGATGAAGAAGTGGCAGGTCTGCCAGAGAGTCGAGTCCTTAAGGATCTACAGCATAAGTATCAGCAATTTGTTGGCTAGTGGAAGGTTTTTTATGCCGTCCTCACTCAACACTCGATCGACCGTTTAAGCGAGTTCTATATGAAGTTTGTGAATGATCTCTCTTCCAAGGAGCTTGTTACCATGAACCAGCAACGTAAGCAATCGTATCAACCCATCGACCCTTTCATCTGAGCCAACCGATAGTGCGATTCTGCTGCATTCGATCAGTCTCTTGAACGAGTAGCAGTCTCGGTTTGGCCGATAACCAGATTTTGTTTCACCGTCTGGCTCTATGCCTGCCAAAGAACCAATGATGTCGCAGGCCATCAGAGATACGTCATCGCTGATTCCACTGCCCCGTAATCTATCTGAATCCAGTGCCATGAGTTCAATAAGCACCTCCACAAAGGTACACTACGTTGGACGCTCCAGCAGTTCTCCAGCCATCCGTGTTGGCATGATTGACGATTGGGCATGCTGGTTTCTCTAAAATTCTTGCATCTTTGGGAAGAGGCCTCGCCCTGGCCTAAATTTGTCCCTGACGTTATGTACTAGTCGAGGCTGATGGTTCCTTGGTTCTTTAAAGTAAAGCTGAAAGCATTTCTGAACTACTTTGAGACAAGCAACAAGCCGATTGACTTTGCCGACTGAAGACCCCTCCTTGCTCAGATAGTTAGTCTTGATGAAGCATCTGCTCTACCCTTCGCTTGTAACTTGGAGTGTACCGGCATCGACGATGACACACTCCAAGAATTTGGGAAGGTTGTCAAATTGTTTTGATTCTGCTTTATCTCTCAGGAATCTCGTTAGTTCATCCTCCTCTCCGTCGTAGCAGCTAACCAGCAGCTCCAATCCATAAATGTTGCTGGTCGCATTTCTGGAGCTGAACAAGAATTCGAGAATGTTGAGCACCCAATCTTCTATCTTTATATTCTTGGAGCTTGCCTTTCTGAGCAGTTGAACATGCTTGGTGAGTGCTTGTAAGTACTCTTGGTAGAGCAGGCCACTGATGGATTCTTCTGGAACCAGCTCAAAGTTAATAGGCGGGCATTCCTGAATACAGCCAACGACTTCGTCGGTCATGGCACCGGCTTATTCGAGAATACTGTTGAGAGCGTTGAACACCGCCACATGAATTTTGATGCTGCTCTGGTGGAGAGGACTTAGACGGTCGACTAAGAGTTTCAACACACTGATGTTCATATTGCGCTCAATGATGCCAGTCATCCATGGTTCCAGTTCAATCATCCGTGCCAGCATAAGGACTAATGGGCCTAACAGAGTATCTCGGTACTTTTAAGTAAGTGTCAAAATGATCTTCAAGGCCGACCGGTTATCAGACTACCCACAGAGCCATCCGATGTTATTCAGAAGTTCTTCGGAGTGGGATCTCCCTTTTTCGCCAAGTAACATTGTGAAAATCGCAAGAATCTGTTCCACATATCTCTTCCTCATGAGTTCGTTCAAAGCAAAGGTGATAGAACTGTACTGTTTACTATTGATGTTTCTCCAGAAGTCACAGTGTTCACTCTTGAAAACCCTGAGCATTGTCGTCACCAAGAAGGCACACTCCCAGGATTCTTCGAAATTGCGATGATAGCACCAAATCTATAACCAGTATTTCCAGTGGCCACCTACTAAGTTTGGAGCAAGTTACTATCGACATGCAGAAAAGGTAGAGTTAGGTTGGAGACAAGTGCGAATGGCTGGGGCAATTGCTCTGTATACTGCCAGTCGGTGGTTGTCCAGAGAGTCCATGAGAGATGGGTGCCGTCGATAAAGTTCCAGATCCTATTCATTACGCTGACCGCCATTAAGAGCCATTGCCACACTTTTCAAACGAAGCAGCCCATTGATAATCTGTCGGTAGGGTGAGCTGGTAACATTGCGAGTATCTTCTATAGGCTTGCTAACCAGGCGAATGATATGGCTTGGTTCGATAATGCTCGATGCCCTGGAGACCATGAGAGCAAGCAACTCGAGACACTTCGATTGGTCGCCTTCGGCATAGTCTTAGTTGTAAGATTTTCCTCGTTGCTCATCCTACCTTTGTTTAAGGCAACCCAATGCAGACTAAACTGCTCGTGTGAAGTATTCAGATGGGAACTCAACGCAGTCCCCTTCACAGATTTCTTTGAAAATTCCGAGCAAAGCCGAGGTCTCCTGCGCATACAGTTGGGTGACACCTGCAACTATGTCCTTCATCAACTTGGAGTCAAAGTTTGGTTCCCCTTCATAATTAAACCTGGTGTTTCTCCCGAACGCTTAGATGTTGAGTTCAAACAATCTCGGATCCTCGACATTTGGTCGGAGAAACTCTCCTCCCTTAGCCTTGAGATAAATGCCGAGCAGATACAAAGCAGCCATCAGATTGATGCGAAGTTCTTTCGAAATCTCACTAACAGCGGCTGAAAAGAGGAGTTTTGGAGCGTCGTGGACACTGTCGAGTGTTTCAAATCGATCCAAACCAAGTACCTTAGTCCGCTTCTTCAGCTATTCATACTTGCTGTTCTTCTACGCGCTTGGACAGAAGAATAGCAGCGTCTCCGACAGCCTTTACAAGTCACTGTCGGCAGGCAATACAGTTTCATCTCGGTGTTCTTGGATATGCCGATACAGCGATAGGTTGTCATTAAGAGGTGGCAATCTCTGTCCATTCAGTCTTACACGCTGGATCAAAGAACTTTGTGGAGGTTGACGTTCATTTCTAATAGACCTATTGTCTTCTTTAATGACAATTCTTCGACTTAGCTCATTTGACGGTGGTTGGTAAGGTGCCATTTGGTTTCCGTCGATAATTCGGTTTAGAGACCGAGCTCGTTCTTCCACAGTGGCTGATTGTGCGGGTGCTGATTCATTGGCACTATGCAAAGCCACCCAAGGTGTAGGCTGAACACTCAAGGATTGCGATTCCTGTGCTTGAGCAACACGGGGAGGAGGTGCTTATTGAACTGAACTTTGTGCTTCCTCGCCACTAAAAGGAGGTGGTTGTACTTCCTTTAATTTGGCGGGAGGACTCTATCGTGGCTATGAAGATGCCGAAGCAGGTGCCACATTCTTCTCTTCTTTCGAACCCACTCCCTTTGTCTTCATAACTTTCTCATACGCACCGTCCAGATTGATTATTCGTTCTCCAAACATCTTGAGAACGCTATCCTTTGCGTCGATCCTTTCAGCTTTTCGCTACTGAGGCTACATCTCTTTGATCTTGCCTTCCTTCTTGATTGGTGGCTTAGCTACGTTATTCTGTGGAACAGTATTAGAGGTTTGTTGCTCGAGGTGCCGAGGTTTTGTTGAGAAGCGGGTTTCGCCAATGCTTGAAGCTGATCCCTTCCCGTAGGGTCCCTCTTTCAGTTGATTACTTGAACCAGAGTCCATTGCAACACCTTGTGCTGGATTCGGGTACCCACGAGGGGCAGATTAAGGCATTGGCGAATACCTGGTCTGCTATGGCTGCATTTAAGTTAAAATATTGTTTGAGAAATTTGGTTTTGTTACTAACTCAATTACAATGGACAGGTGGGGTCATCGGAACGTCAAGATGGTCTGTACTCCTCATTCTACCACTGGCCGTACCGATCCAAAGTTCTTTTGCCTCTTAACCTGATTATCGGAACTTGGTGATGATCACATTTCACAAAGTAGATTCAAATACTTCAGCAAATGCCTCAGAAGCAAATACTTGTCGTATTTCATATATGCCTGCAACAGCGATCGCAGATATTATAAACC
>ERZ724517.1826-NODE-1826-length-11477-cov-3.808790_pt1 | contig 11477 bp, 9 predicted proteins | sample MGYA00376050_ERZ724517 | MGnify/ENA primary metagenome ERZ724517 (study PRJEB28724, sample SAMN07190886) | activated sludge metagenome | isolation source: activated sludge of sewage treatment plant in Hong Hong | place: USA: Christiansburg, Virginia | collected... | reverse complement strand
TTAAAACGACCGAAGTTCGCTGGCGCCAACACGGTCTGCTGGAACCAATTGCTGCTGATAGCTTCAGGTGAACGACCAGATTCAGATCGCAGGTTCTGAAGCACGGAGCTTACCGCGTAGTAGACCTCCGCCTGATTTCCCTCCGCGATGTCAGGCGGCCAAAAGACAAAGCCAGGTTGCACCTCAATTGGGTTCGCGGGATCATTGTCAACGAATAGATCGTCCACCAGTGCTTCGTTGGACTCCAAGCGGCTGCGTCTCGCCTGCAGCCACGCTTTTACAGCTCCAGTCGCATTGGTCAGCGTCGGATCTTTGAGAAAATCTAGCTCGCGTGCCCAGGCATTGCGATTGTCAGAACGCGGCAGCACGAAAGTGTCCAGCGCCGCGAAATCGTGACGAACCGCATGACCAGTTTGCGTCAGTGTGGCTTTGATTGTTTCCAGTCTGCTGAGGCTGGTGACCTTCGCGAGGCCCACGACGAATATCTGCGGAGCTTCCTTGCAGTTTGTTCGCAAGTCGTGGCTGATATCCTGAAGAGACCTTCCGCTTTCGATGACGAGAGCGGCGATCAGGACCGGGTCGGAGCCAGTTATGGTGTCTGCATCTTTGGCCGGTATATAGTCTGGCGAAATGGCTCCTCCGCTTTCCGCCACCAATCGCTTGGCGAACGGGACAGAGTGATCGTCCAGGTACACGACTTTGCGAAGACCAGCCGGTACGACCCGGCGCGCGGCGTAGTTCAGGCGCTTTCCGAATTCTTTGTCTGCGAGCAAATCTGAATCTGACACTAAAAACAGACGCGGACCTGGATTTGTTGTGCCCTTGCGACCCACCCGCAAGATTTTCTTCTTGCCCCCATAACGAGCCAGCACGTCGGCGAGGCCTCTCGGCGCGTGCGGCTTCTTCAGGAGAATAGGGTCGTTCTGAGGGCCCGCGAAATCGAACTGTTCCCCATGGAGAGGAATGGGGCTCGATCCGTCGCGGCAAAGTTCGCAGCTCGCAGCATGAAACCTCCGCGACGCTAGCAATCCGTCTGGATTATCGTCGGCATGTTTGCGGAGATCGACAACAACGGGGAAAGGCGCAGGATCATCATCGTGAAAGAGCACATGGATCACTCGTCCGGCGCCGAACCTTTCTTCCTTTCGGAGAATTGCCCGACCCAAACCGCCACTTGACGAGGCAGAGATCAAGACAAAGCCGTCTGCAATGCGATCGAACGTGTATCGTTCGAGTCCCTCATAAGATGCGAAACTGTCCGCAATGAGCTGCGGCCTGGCTGGCGCAAGTACACGCAGATGATCGTTCAGGGCGCCGACGAGGGGGAGGAGCGAGGCGGTGTCGATATAGCAGTAAGGCAGCGCATCCGGAACCAGAGGCAGCAGGCAAAATGCCAGAAACGAGATCTCGCTAGGCTTAACCAGTATGTTCGAGAGGCGCGCAAAGCGCTCGGTATGGCGGCCTGATGGATTGCAGAAGTGGTAGTTTGGAGTCGATGCCACAAACCCCTGCCGGTCGTTGAACAGCAGCGTGCCGCCCCGCCGCCGAACCGACGACAGACTAAGATCGCAGGGCTCGTCGTCGCCCCACAACCGTTCTCTCTGTGGCTCGCTTCCGTCAGCGGTAAACAGCGCAAGAGTTGCGTTAGCCTTTTTTCCGAAGCGCTCCTTCAGGCTTCCCAAGACTGAATCGGCTTTGAACAACCGGACTATAGAATCGCGTTCCGTCACTCGAGCGATCAACAGCAACTCGTCAGGCGCAAGCCCATGCTCGATTGCATCCGCGACCTGGGTGAAGAAGTTTGCAGGCTCGAGTGTGTCTGGCAAAAATGCGATCAGTGTGTCGTGCAACACGCCCGCTCTGCGCCAGTTGAGTCGGAACAAGTAGGGATTGTTCATGCGCGCACGCGTAACGGCACAAAGATTGAAACCACTGTGCCGCGAGCAAGCGCTAGCGGTTCGTCCGTCGTCCACACGTTTAGATCCGGGATCTTCTCGTCAGCGTCATTCCATTGCGACGCTGCCAGATCCAGCCATAGCGATAGACGGCCTGTTCGCAGCCTGAGGAACCCATTCTTTTGCTTGAGCAGGCGCAGGACGCGATACAGTCCTTGGCCGAAGCCTGATCGCCCCTTGCTCGTCTGGTTTTTCCCGAAGCAGGTCTGAACGGCCTCCAGCTCCTCGTCGTGGGTCATGCCTGCGATAGGCTTTCGCCTGAAGGTTTCGGCAAATCCGCTGCCGGCGTCGAAGGTCGAGATTTCAAGCAGATTTGTTTGCTTCCCCTCCTGTCCGGCCTTGTCGTAGATCGGAAGGCGTCGGCAGTAGTCCGCCAAGGGTGTGTATTCTCCAACGAGTTCAGCAAGCTTCGCGGGTTCCCCCGCAATGTTTTGGGCATATATCCCCCGAACCGATTTGGGGATGCGACTGCCATCAATTGTGAAGAGGCCGTGATCGTCGGTGTTACGAAAAATCTCGTAGAGTATCGCGCCAATAGTATCGACGTCGTCACGGTGAAACTGCTGCAGCGTTCTGCGCGCATGCGTACCATGTACAGGAAACGTCTTTGTCAGAATACTGTCCACGACGGTAGCGTACGCCACCTGATTTCGAAGGACGGGATCACCTTCAGACTGTCCGCTGTAGAGTAGCTGCGGTGCAGACCTGTTCAAATCGTCGGCGCATAACGTGGCCCATGCCGGTCCTTTCATATGGGACTCGGGCGTCGCACCATAGAGCTGATCAAGCCTGCTGATCGCGTGTCCACGCAGCACATCTGTGTCGAGCGCAAGGCCATCACTGTCGTGATAGCTCTCTGCCAGAACTGACGCGATAATCCCGTGCGGTTCCTGGATGAGCTTGTCGTGGTCGGCGACCGCCTGTTCGCCTTTCTTCCAGAACTGAAGTGCAGGTTGCGCGCGAGTGACGGACCACGCGAGCAGAAACTGTATGTAAGAAGCTTCGCCTCCAGCCGCCCGGTGTCGTGGTTGAAGCGGAAGTTGAATGAACGGGTCATCCGTCTTCCGTGCGAGGCGCGTTAGCCGCTCGATATTCGGTATCGTAAGGGATCTGCCTACCTTCAGCACGCACCGCTCCACGAGTCACTGCTCGGACGATTGTGACCGGCAGTCGAGCTACCATACAGAATTCATACCGGGAACAACTGCCCAAGTTGGCGTTTAGGTGACCGTCCTCGAAACCATCGCCAAACCGAAGCCCGCTCGCCACGATGCCGGCTACTCAGCGGATTCTCACACAGTTCGAAACGCTCTAAAGCTCGCTGCACTGCAGACGCCGCTTGCGAGGCAACGTCGATCGCCTGCCGCGCCCGTCGGTCAAGGGACGCTACGCTCCATGCCCTTGACCGCCTGGCTCATACGGCAGGCGGCTTTCGGCTGGGTCGCGCAAGCGGCCCCGGCTCCGCATCCTGCCGTCGGGAAGCTCTTTGGAGCATCCTATGTCTGTTCAATCGTCATCTATTCAATTGATCCCCCTGAGCAAGCTTGTCGTTTCGCCACGGAACGTTCGCAGGAAGGATCGCAAGGCGGACATTGACGCCTTGGCGGCGTCGATCGCGTCGCGCGGTCTGCTGCAGAATCTCTGCGTCGCCCCGTCCTCCGAAGGCACGTTCGAGGTCGATGCAGGGGGGCGGAGACTCGCTGCGCTCAAGAAACTTGCGCGCGACAAGGTCATCGGCAGGGACTTCCTCGTGCCGTGCAACGTTGTGGCGTTGGAAGAGGGCCGGGAAGTCTCCCTCATGGAGAACATCCATCGCAACGAAATGGACGCGCTCGATGAAGTCGATGCGTTCGCAGCGCTGGTAGCTGAAGGCAAATCTCCGGACGAGGTTGCCCATCGTTTCGGTGTGACCCGCCGGCACGTCGATCAGCGGCTCGCTCTGTCCGGGCTGGCGCCGAAGATCAAAGCAGCCTGGAAGAAGGGCGATGTCACGCTCGATGCGGCTCGCGCTTTCTGCCTGGTGGAGGATCACGGTCAGCAAGAGGCCGTGTACCGCAGCATGGGAAAGCCCATCACGCACGCGGGCTCCGTTCGCGCCCGGCTAATGGATGGCCGGGTTCGTACCTCAGACCGTCTCGCCGTATTCGTTGGCCTCGAGGCCTACGAGGCGGCCGGCGGGAAACTCGTGCGCGACCTCTTCGACGCTGACGCCGTCTTCATCGACAACCCGGCGCTTCTTACCAAGCTTGCCGAAGACAAGCTTGGAGATTCGCGTGCGTCTTGGCTGCAGGAAGCGTGGAGCTGGGTTGAAGTCCATTTGGGCGAAGGCCGGGGAACAGGGCTGGCCTCAATCCGGTTTCATCCTGTATGGCGTGATCCTACGCTCGAAGAACAAGCGGAGCTTGATAGGATTTCTGGTGAGATCGAGAAGCTCGACGCCGAACTCGATGCGTCGTCGATCGACGACGATCCACGGTGGTCGATCCGTGATGATCTCGAGGCTACCTACGAGCTCGTTCGTCAGGCCGGTCGTTACTGGAGTCGCGAGGTGAAGCAACTCGCCGGGGTAGTTCTGTCGGTTGATCGCGACGGCTCGATCTCGGCAAGCGAGGGACTCGTTCGCGACGAAGACGAGAATCACGCCAAAGCTTTCCTGAAGCAGCGCAGGGCAGGAGATGATGGCGCCGAAAGCATTGCTAGCTCGGAGGACGTGGCGCCGACGCGCGTCAGCGCTTTGCCGAAAGCAGTGAACAGGGGCCTCACATTGGCGCGAACGCGAGCGGTGAGATTGGCTCTGTCAGGCGACCCAGATATCGCGCTGGCCGTTTGCGTAGCGACCATGGCGCTTCGCGCAGTTCACCATTCCGAGATGATCGGCGTCTCCATCAATGCGCAGCTCAGGCAAGTCGATGACTTGCCCGCGCTGCAGGATGCGTGGGCGGAGATGGAAGGGCGTCTCCCAGCGGATGAAATCGAGCTGCTCGACTGGGCGCTCGGTCTTTCCAGGGAGAGGCTACTGGCTGTCCTTGCCATCCTCGTCGCCGTTTCGGTTGACCTGGCTCACGAGGACACCTCCCCGGCGGACCTCAGGAAGCAGGTCATCGCCGATCGGCTTGCCCAGCACCTGGATATCGACATGCGGGCCTTCTGGACTGCCGGAATCGATTTCTGGGTCCGGTTGCCAAAATCGACCCTGCTTGCGTCTGTGTCAGATGCCCCCGGTATGGCAGAGCGCAGCAGCAGGGCGCGCGAGGATGCGCTCAAGGCGCATGCAAAACTCCGCAAGGACGAGCTTGCGGCCAAGGTCGCCACGCTCTTCGAAGGAAGTGGACACCTGCCAGAAATTCTAGTCACTCCGGTGGCGGCCGGGTCGCTCGCACTGACCGAGCAAGGTCTTTCCATGATTGAGCAGCCGGCGGTGGCCGCAGAATAATGCTGCGCATCGGCCTCACGCGGGTTCCGGCTCGCGTGAGGTCAAGCACCTCGTTCAGCGGCGCGGAACACATGAGACAGTCCACAAAAGCGCGAGCCCGCGAGCCACAGGGTGCATGAGCCTGCGGATATGCTGCGGCTCACCTGTCAGAGGGCTATTCCGTGCAGAGATTAGCGACAGCGACCTTGTGGAAGAGGTGTGGCGCGGCCACCGCGCTCGATGGATAATGTGCGAGCGCGGATGCAAAATCCGGGTGAGTGAAGGCGGCGCGAAAATGCGCGACTGATTCCCAGACGGCATAGTTAAGGTAGAGCCTACTTGCCCCTACCGCGCGATGGAGTTGCGTGGAGATGTAGCCTGGCTGCTGCTTCATCCAGTTTGCATCCCCTTCCCAGGCCCGCAGGAGCGCGTCCTCGTCCTGAGCATCAACATCGAACACATTGACCAGAATGGCTGGGGACTGCTCCTCACCGAGCTGGTGCTGTATCGGGCAGGTAGGATCCAGCGCCTTGATCTGCAGCATGGCATTTATCCGTTTATTATGACAATGTGTTGTCAGTGTAGTCTTTGACAATGTGCTGTCAATATGGAGAATGATGGGTGGCCGCCGACAAACATTCACCAGGTGGCGCCGCGCTGACCGACCTGGTTCTTGAAGTCTTTCGACTCAACGGCCGTCTTCTGTCAGCGGGCGACAAGCTTGTGGCCGAAGCGGGCCTCACGAGTGCGCGATGGCAGGTGTTGGGCGCGATCCACTATGCGAGCGAACCACAGACTGTCTCTTGGCTAGCTCGAAGCATGGGGCTGACGCGCCAAGCAGTGCAACGCATCGTCAACGACCTCGTGGGTGAGGGGTTGATTGCACTCAAGACAAACCCCGCGCACCAGCGGGCCCACCTCGTGACGCTTACGCGAAATGGACATGCGGCTTACGCCTTGGCGGATCGGCGTCAGACGCCCTGGATCAATGCGCTGGCAAAGGGGCTGGATCGGGGAGAGATAGAAAAAGCGCTGGTTCTGCTGAGCACGATCAGAAGCCAGCTGGAGTCACCAGATGACGGCGAGTAGCTAATGGTAGTGTCCCGAAGATCCGATATCTACACGGAATAGCAAAACGGTGCACTCGAACGGTCAATTGTGGGCGATGACCCGTCGCAACCCAGCACCGTTTCTGACTGGCAGGACTGGATCGACTCAGCCGGATTGCTGCATTCCAAGTTTCGACGAACTCGGGGCCCTTTGCAGACATCTATACAGTTGGCGTCGGGCCAACTCGCGAGCGCTGACAGGCCCACTCAGGTCATCAGCCATCGAAACGCGCGTACCAAGAATGTGTGGCCGTCGTCGTGTATCGGAGCGGCGTGCGCCATGAGGACTTTTCGCGTGGGCCATGCGAGGACCCGTTTAAGAGCTGCACGCGCCGCACGACGGTTCAAGAAAGTGTTCCGAAACTTGTTGGGCACCGCTGGCTCGGACTCGGTCATCCGGTCCAGCTTTGCAACGACCGCGCGCCAGCCCTGAAACCAGTTTGGACTGAAGTGCTGGATCAGATCGGTGAAGATCGCTGAGCCGCTGTTGTGGTGGAAGAACACGACTTCCGTAGTGATCATGTTGCCCCGAACTAGAACTTGGTCGATGTCCTCGCGCCATTCGGCGGGCGGTGCGTCCGTCAAATCGGCGTCGAAAGTGATGTCCTTGCGCTTGGCGCGCAGGCCGGGCGGTGCATAAAGCTTTGCGTCGGGATAAGCGCGCCGCCAGTCACCCAGCGCAAGGTGATGAAGCGAGTTGGGCGCGATGACATAACGCACCTCGCCAAGCGCATCGACCGCCGTCCGAAGTTGATGCGTAAGTGCGACAGGCGACCAGATGAAGAGCGCGCCGCCGGACAACCGGATAATCGCCATTCGCGTCGGATAGTCGAAGCCCGCGACACCAGCAATCGGGCCGTCCGCTAACCATATGTCGTCACCGAAAGATTGCAGCATGGGGCCTCCTAGACGACCGTCCGCGAGGGCAAGCAAGAGCCACCCGCGCGATGGGGTGCCGCAAGAAGCATAGCTCGCGTCGCTGGCCGCTTTTGATGCGGTGGACGGCTCAGTTCGAACGCAAATATCAAGCCTGTCGGGGCAGGAGGATGAAATCTGGCGTATGGCTGGGTTGTGTGGTCAGGCGACCGACCGGCAGCAGCGGTCTTGGGTCATCCATGGATAGGCGATGACTGTGGAGCAGCGTGGCGAGGATAATCTGCGCTTCGGCCATCGCGAACATGGCGCCGATGCAAATACGCGGCCCAGCTCCAAACGGCATATAGCCCCCACCGGATGTCCAGGGTGATGCCTGGTTAGCGAACCGGTCGGGCATGAAAGCTGTCGGCTCCTTCCAGTACTTGCGATGGCGGTGCAGGACCCACGGCGCGATGTAAACTTGGACGCCGCGCCGGACGGGTTCGCCTAGTATTACGTCGTCCTCCAGCGGCTCGCGGATTAGCATCGGCACGGGAGGGTAGAGCCGCAGGGTTTCAAGGAGTGTCATTCGCAGTCGGGGCCAGTTTTCTAGGTCCTTGAGATCCCTGATCCTGTTCGGCGGAAAGGCGGAGACTTCCGCGTGGACGCGTAACTGCTCCCGCTGGTCGAGCGTCAGCAGATAAGACGCCCAGAACAGGAGTCGCGCCGTGGTTTCGTAGCCCGCAAAGATCATGGTTGCCGCTTGATCACGGATCTCGGCTGGGGAAAGCGAACCGCCCGTTTCGGGATCGCGCGCCGCGAAAAGCAGATCGAGCAAGTCCCGGGGCGCATCGCCCGGCGCCACACGGCGTCTGTCAGCGACGATCGAATCAACTAGCGCTGTCCAGCGTTTCTGAAACGCTCGTCGGCCACCGAGGGCAAAGCTGAACGCTGTTTCGGTCCTCGCCAGACCATCGAGGACCTGAGGTCGACCTGGGCCGGTTATGTATTGGCGCACTACATTGCCAACACGATCGCGGTCTTTGCGATCCGGAAGGGAGAACAGCGCGCGCAGAACTGCGTTCAGCGCCACACCCTGGTAGGCGTCGTCCAGGTCGACTGGCTGGTCGCCCTTGATATCATCCATCAGGTCGTTGGCCGCCGCCAAAAAGTGCGGCAGCAAGCTAGACACGCTTGATGGCGTGAAGACCGATGACAGCTGCCGGCGCTGTCGGCGCCATTCAGTTCCTTCTGCCAGAAAGAGGCCATGCCCCACGAGGGGGCGCAGAAGGCGCGGCATGATGGTGGGACGCACATAGTTCATGGCGTTTTCGGCCATGACGTGACGGATGCCCGCCGGGTCGCTAATCAGGACGTTCTCGACGCCGAGCACCTTGTTTCGGCTAAAGGTCAGATCGAAGGCGCTCTCGGGCCAGATTTCAAGGCTGTTGCGTACTGCGGTCAGGGCGAGTCGCAGCGTGGACAACTCCTTGGGATGAACCACCGGGGCGGGTGGGATGACCAAAAACGACTGTTCCGGCACGACTCACGACCCCTTTGCAACGGCTTGGCGCTTGATCTGTGCCCTATGTCCCTCGAAACTGTCTTGAACGGATTGGACGCCCAGCCTAGCGGAAGTTTTCCGGGAAATGCGCGATGTTGAGCGACAAGACGATCTCTCGGATACTTTGGCCCGATCCGGGCCTCCACGGCTGCGTCTTCTGCGTGATCGCCCGGGATACGCTAGGCTCCACTCTGGGGCATTTCGAGCGCTTCAATTTTTTTCCGGCTTCGCCCCTAGCCTGCGTCACCTGGCAGCTCGATGGCGAGTGCCGTTGGATCGGACAGGCCAAGGACATGGAGCACCCCTCACGTGCTCCTCAAATGCCCGTAATCGCCTTCTCTGGAGCGCAGGTCGGATCGCTGGTGAGCTGGAATCCAGGCCCCACCCGCGCCGTGACAATTGCGTTCTATCCTGATGTCTTCTCCGCCATAACGGGGATCGATCTGGCGCTGTTCACAGATCGCATGGCCGATGCAGAGGCTGTTCTGCCGAATGCCATGATGGACATGTGCGAGACGTTTCTCGTGCGCGCGAGGTCGACAGAATTCGAGGCGGCGTTGACGGCTCTTCAACGTGAGATGAGCGCGCAGTGGGTGAAGAGCCGCCGCGCTACGCCGCTCTCGGATGGACGACTCGAGAGCTGGAGCCAGGACTTGGTGCGGCGGGCGAACGTGGCGAGTGTCGGCCAAAGCAAGCGGCAGATAGCGCGACGGGTAAAGTCATGGACGGGCATCAACGCGCGTGAACTCCACAACCTAGGTCGTGTCGAAAACCTTTATGAGAGTATCCATAAGGCGTTGCAGGCTGGAGATCCGATCTGGGCCAACATCGCCGCTGAAGCCGGATATGCGGATCAGGCGCACATGATCAGGCGTCTGCGGCAGCACACGGGGTTTACGCCGGGGCAATTGCGTGCCCGCGCGGCGACCGACGAGGCATTCTGGCCGTATCGCCTCCTCGAACAATATTTCGATCGACCTGAAATGGCGGAAGAGGTGTGAGTGCACCCCGTTTCTGGCCGTGGCGCTGACCAGCAGTTTTTGGGCGAAGAACGTGAGTTCGTAACGTTGGTTAGCCGTGACAGTTTGCTCGTGGAAAGCGACAGGGAAGGGTGGTCGCGGGGCAGGGCCTGTCGATTGCCGAATACCAGCGTTTGAACTGGCCTTCCCCTCTCGTTCGATGGGAGCGCCGTGAGACTGATTCGACAAAAATTGGCGAGCAGTTTTGCCCGCGCGATCTACGGTCTTGGTCGCCATCCTGACGCAAGCACTTCCACAGCTTCAGGCCATGACGATCTAGCCTTGTTCATCGTGCATGCCCCTGTCAGGGACACGTTTGCTTTGTCCGCCCATCACGCGTCCGGCGCATGCCCGCTCAAGGGGCCGAGGCTTCGCGCTGCGCGCTGCAGGCCGCACCAACCCCTTGCGCGGTCACCGCTGCGCTTGCTTTCCGGCCGCTCCTGAGGGGCGTCGCAAACGCGACCCCGGCGGGGCTGATCCCGCGGGATCACAAGGAAGAGCATCATGGATCGCGCATCATTCGAACTCATCGGCAATGTCGGCAAACTCGAGATCAAGCCAATCAAGGGCGACAAACACCTCGCCATCATCTCACTCGCCACCTCCGAACGCTGGAAAGCCGAAGGCGGCGACTGGAACGAGAAGACCTACTGGCACCGCGTCGTCGTGTTCGCGCCCGCGAAGGTCGCATTGATCGAGAAGGCCGTGCAGATGGGCACGCGGCTCCGGCTCGTCGGTCAGGTGCGTCCGAGCTCCTGGGAAGATGAACGCGGCCAGAAGCGCTACTCGATCGAGTTCGTCGTCACCGGCTTCGGCGAGGTCGAGATTCTCGCGCGCGGGAAGCCGAAGGCGGAGGCTGCGTCCGAGGAAGCGCTTGCGGGCGAAGAGGCCCCCAAGGCCAAGCGCAAACGCGCCGCGTGATGCGTCGGACCGGCCGCACAAGCGGCCGGTCCCCATCCCGTCAATCATTTCATTTCGCAGGAAACACTCATGTCATCCGCTGCATCGACTGCGCTCAAGGCGCAGGACCTCGACCAGTTCACGGGAAGCGAGACCTTCTATCGTCATCCATTGTCCGCTGGATGCGTCTATACTGAAGGCGTCCAGTATCTGGCCGAAGCCGGATCAGCCTACTGGCTGCTCGACGCAATCCTCTGTCCTCAGCCGCACGATCCCGCGCTCCGTGCTGCTGAGTTCCAGGTCTGGACGCTGACCGTCGGTCAGGATCGTTCGGCCAGGTTGATCTGCACCGACGGCGACGACGAGCAACTCTACGTCCATCCGATACCGTGGACTGACTTCCCGCTCGACACCGTGACGCTCTGGTTCGCCAACCGGACCCTCTACCTGCCAAGCGAGCACTGAATCCTGACCGCAAGTCATCTGCCGGCGGCATCGCCGCCGGCTTGTCGCTCTTCCCATCATTTCAAACTCTCAAGGAGGTCGTCATGACCGCCAACGCGAACGTGCAATCTCTCCACGACACCGTGACCGCCCGCATCATCTCGGAACTCGAAGCTGGACGTTTCCCATGGGTGCAACCCTGGGCCTCGTCGGGCGGGA
>ERZ724517.1825-NODE-1825-length-11491-cov-8.460126_pt1 | contig 11491 bp, 10 predicted proteins | sample MGYA00376050_ERZ724517 | MGnify/ENA primary metagenome ERZ724517 (study PRJEB28724, sample SAMN07190886) | activated sludge metagenome | isolation source: activated sludge of sewage treatment plant in Hong Hong | place: USA: Christiansburg, Virginia | collected... | reverse complement strand
CATCCTCATCACCGGAGCTTCTTCTGGAATTGGCAAAGCCATCGGCGAATTCCTTCACCACAAAGGTTTTGTTGTATACGGAACGAGCAGAAATCCGGAAAAAATTTCCAATTCGGTGTTTCCTTTATTGCCACTTGATGTTGGTAAGGTGAATACCATTCACGAAGCAGTTTCACATATTATAGCTACTTCGGGTCGACTAGACATTGTAATCAACAATGCTGGAGTTGGCATTACGGGTGCGCTTGAGGAAATTCCAATGTCGGAAATCAAAGCCAATTTCGAAACCAATTTTTTCGGACCGATTGAAGTTATGAAAGCCGTTTTACCAAAAATGCGCCAACAAAAGTCGGGTTTGATTATCAATATTACTTCTATTGCTGGTTATATGGGTTTGCCTTATCGCAGTGTGTATTCGGCTTCGAAAGGAGCTTTGGGTATCATTACAGAAGCGTTGCGCATGGAAGTCAAAGCATTCGGCATACAAATCACAGATGTGGCTCCGGGCGATTTCGCTACCAACATTGCAGCAAGTCGTTATCATGCGCCTGTTATTGCAGGATCGGCTTATGAAATCCCGTATGGCAACACCTTAAAAATGATGGACGAACATGTAGATAGCGGTAGCAATCCAAACGAAATGGCCCAGGCAATTTACATGATTATTCAAGAAGCGAACCCGAAAGTGCATTATAAAGTTGGATTGTTCATGCAAAAATTCTCGATTGTTTTGAAGAAAATTTTACCAGATACAGTTTATGAAAAGTTGTTGATGAATCATTATAAGCTCTAAAAGTGATTAAATAGTAAACATAAAAATGAAAAGCGTAACCGAAAAGCTATACGAGTAAGAAATTATAAAATTTTTAAAAATGAATAAACAATTATTTTTTATTGCAATAGCAAGTTTAGTTACTTCAATTGCTTCTGCAACGGATTTGTATGTTAGAGATTTAGGTGCCGGTGGCGCTTATGCTACAGTAAGTGCAGCCATTGCAGCGGCTTCTGATGGCGACCGTATTATTATTAAACCTAAAACAAGTGGAACAGGTGCTTATGTAGAAAACTTAACAATAAACAAATCGCTCACTTTTGTATCGGAAACCATTTATAACAGATATTTTATCAAAGGCTCTATAAACATCACACCACAAGCAGGAAGAGTCGTTACTATCAGTGGCTTAAGTTCTGGTAATTTTACGATTTATAATGTAACCGTTACCGCACCAACTACAGGTGGGCGAACCACTGTAAATTTATTGAATTGTGATTTGAATAATGTTGACGCCACTCCAGCAAACACTACAACGAATATGTCAGGATGTAGTGTTAGTGGTTATGTTTTCTTCTCGCATGGAAGACTTACCGGTAACAGAATGCAGTCAATCAATGCCTATAATACTAGTTCGGATTCTGTTCTTGCAGCAGATGGTGTTGAAATTATAGGAAATTCTGCTTCTGCAAGAATTACCAATCAGCAATCGAGTTATAGTTTTAAGATCTACAATAATTTTACAGCAAGCATGAATGTTTACGGAAGTAAACCAAGCAGTTCAAATGAAATCATAAACAATACAATATACGATCCTAATGGCGGAGACGTAGCGCCAATTTATATCACAGGAAATGGCGATCCGGGCAGTGGCGGAAACATTGCCATCATGAACAATGCGATTTCATTTGTAGTTGCCCAAACCAATGCTTGTATCCAAACCGATGGCATAGCAACAGTAACGGCATCCTATAACGTTTCTACAAATGCTTTTGTAACCGAAGGTGCAATTACACAAAGCAATAATTTTGGAGCCGTAAATATGAACTTTGATAATACTGCATATACGGTAACAGGGATGAATGCGAATGCTGGGAATCCTGCTTTAATCTATACCGATTTAGATTTAACCAGAAACGATGCGGGTCATTATGGTGGTTCCAACAGTTGGGAAAACTACTGGCCAGCCGATGGCGGAGGTATGCCACAAGTGAACTATCTAGTAACTCCAAGAGCCATTTTAAACTCCAGCACCTTGAACGTTAAGGGTTCAGGTTATTCTAAGTAATTTAAAAAACAATACAGATGAAAAAATTTATATACAGCGTAACAGCCCTTTTAACGATAGTTGTTTGTTCAGCACAGAACGGAATAGTACAAGCCGAATATTTTTGGGATACCGATCCAGGATTCGGTCTTGCCACTCCAGTTTTAGCCACAGACGGAACTTTTAACAGTGCCTATGAGCAATTAAACAAAACCGGAATTACGTTGCCATCGCTTGGATTGCATGTTTTCAATATTCGTCTCAAAGACGGTGCAGGCGTTTGGGGACCAGTTTTCAAAAATGTTATCAGTGTACAGACTACTTTAGGAACGGCTGATTTTGAATTGAAAAACGTAGTAGCTTATCCAAATCCAGTGAAGGATATTTTGAACATTAACCTTGAACAAGATATCACTGCTGTGTCGCTTTATAATGTGCTAGGTCAAGAAATACAGAAGAAATCTTATGGTAGTAAAGAAATTACAATTGATTTCTCAAGTTTACAATCTGGGACTTACTATGTAAAAGTAACTTCAGCGAATGCCATTAAGACTTTGAAAGTGATTAAAGAATAAAAATAATCAGATTAAAAATTAAAAATCCCAAATTCATTTAGTGTTTGGGATTTTTTTATTAATAATGCATTGTTGAAAGGATTGAGCAAAAAAATCTCAGCAACATAAAAACTCAGGTACTCAGAAACTAAAAAAAATTGTAATTTTACGACCGCGTTAGATTTGACATTAAGAGGAGGAAGTCCAGTGGACTTCAGGTATTTTAATTTCAAATTTATAAATAAAAGTAATTGTTAAACCGATACCGCGTTAGGGATAGAAACGGAAATCCTTTTGTGACGGTGTTCGGCACAAAAGATTGGGAGTGAAAAGCCCGACCCTTGTGGTAACGCCCAACCAAATAACCAAATCCACGAATCCACAAATAAACACAACTATATGAAATTTTTTATTGACACTGCCAACCTAAACGAAATCAAAGAAGCGCAATCGCTCGGAATTTTAGATGGCGTTACAACCAATCCGTCCTTGATGGCGAAAGAAGGAATCACTGGAAAGAACAGCATTCTTAAGCATTACGTAGACATTTGCAATATTGTTGATGGCGATGTAAGTGCTGAAGTTATTGCGACAGATTATGAAGGGATGATTCGCGAAGGAGAAGAATTGGCTGAATTGCATGAGCAAATCGTAGTGAAGTTGCCGATGACCAAAGAAGGTGTCAAAGCTTGTAAATATTTTTCAGACAAAGGCATTCGTACCAATGTGACTTTAGTGTTTTCGGCAGGGCAAGCTTTGTTAGCGGCGAAAGCTGGAGCTACTTATGTGTCTCCGTTTATTGGTCGCTTGGATGATATTTCAACAGACGGTTTGGTATTGATTGAAGAAATCCGTTTGATTTATGACAACTACGGTTTTGAAACAGAAATTCTTGCCGCTTCAGTACGTCACACCATGCATATCGTGAATTGTGCGAAATTGGGTGCTGATGTTATGACCGGACCACTTTCTGCTATTTTAGGTTTGCTAAAACACCCATTAACCGATAACGGATTGGCGCAGTTTTTAGCGGATTACGCAAAAGGAAACCAGTAGTTAATTAATAATGAATAATTAACAATTAATAATTGGTTGTATTTAAATAGAAAAGCGGTTCCAATTCGGAACCGCTTATTCATTATTAATTAACTAAAGTTCTTTCTCAAAATGCACATCAAACAAATTCGTAAACGCGTTTTTTATCAACCCGTTTTCGTCTAGAATTAAGGTGCGATGCACTTTCATTATCGCCCAATTGGCTTTTAAATCTTCAAAATTGGTGCAGCGTAATTCGGTGATGTCATTGAATCTGTATTTCTCCAACTGTGCTTTCCAGAGCTTTTGGTCTTTGTCGAGATTGATTCCGATAAACTGATAATCAGGATATTTCGCTTTCAAAGCCAAGATTTTTTTGTGCGCTGCCAACATGTGTGATGATAGGTTGTCTGTCCAGAGAAAGATTACGGTTTTCTTTTTCGTAAAATCATCTGAAGAAATGAGTTGGTTGTTGCGGTCGACCAATTCAACCTTAGGCAATGCGCTTCCTACTTTCAATAACTGAATAGCATTTCCTATTTTCAGAATTTCATTTTTCTTGCTTCGGTCGGTAGAATATTTATGGTAGGTTTCTAAAAATTTCTGGTTGTTGACCATGTTTTGGTCTTCCAAAAGATAGGTAAAAGCAATGTTGTTGAGAATGGTATTTTTTACCGTTTTATTTTTGATTAAAGTATCGGCAATATTGAGTTTGTTGATGTTGGTTTTCAGCGCTAGGTCTAAAGGCGTGAAATGGTTGTGATAATGAATGGTTGCGACATTGTTGAGCAAGTGCGACAAATACATTACAAACGGCGCATAGTTGGAAAGCCGTGCATCGTTATAATTAATGTCTTTTCGGTAATCATAATAATCCTTTGGAAGTTTTTCTAAAACATCTTCTCCAGTTCGCATTTGATGCGCCATTGGGTAAATTTCCTTTTTTGAATAATGGTGAAAATTGAGCGCGGCTTGGGCATAAACATCGAAATCATCGCTCCATTTGATGGCTTCTTTTTTAGTGTTGTAAAATTTCTTTTTCGAAGCGTATGAAGAATCTATGTTTTTAGTGAATGTCGGTATATCATAATCAAACACGTCAAAAATCTTGCTGCGATCGTCTTCGTTTTTCATGTACATTTCCATCAAAAAATTATTCTTTTGATCGCCTCGTCCGCAAAAAACAATCGAATTGTCGAAATCTTTGGCGTTGATGCGCACCATAATACTGTCATTTTTATCGAAGTAAACGGATTGAAATTCAGGTTCGTTTTTGAAAGTATATAAACCAGGAGCTAGCGAATCAAACTTGATAAAAAACCGATTGTTGGCATCAATTTTAACGCTGTCGATGACTTCAGCATCTTTGCAAAAAAGAATGTAAGGATTGGTAGGATTGGATACTTCACCTCCGAAATAGGCAGTGTAATTATCGCTTTTGAATTCTTTGTTACACGAACAAAAAAGAGCAGCAATCGAGGACGTAAAAAGTAAAAGCGTATTTAGTTTTATGCGATACATCTATATAAAGCTAGTCTACAAAAATATTCAGTTGCATTGATTATTACTGTTAATGCATCGTTAAATAAACTTTGCTAATATTTGTGGGGTTTCAGGCAAAAAAATCACACTAATTTTTATACTTTTGCAAAAAATTTTTATAAAATCTGAATACATGTTAACAGTTAATAATTTATCCGTTCAATTTGGTAAAAGAATCTTGTTCGACGAAGTAAATACAACGTTTACGCACGGCAATATTTATGGAGTGATTGGAGCGAACGGTGCCGGAAAATCGACGTTTTTAAAGATCATTGCTGGCGATATCGATCCGACTTCTGGACACATTCATCTGGAGCCAGGAAAGCGTATGTCGGTATTGAATCAGAACCACAACATGTTTGATGAACATACGGTTTTGGAAACGGTATTGATGGGTAATAAAGTTTTGTTTGCTGTAAAACAAGAAATGGATCAATTGTATTTAGATTACAACGATTCGAATGCGGATAGAATAGGGGAGTTGCAAGTGCAGTTTGAAGAAATGAATGGTTGGAATGCCGATTCAGAAGCCGCAGCCTTGTTGTCGAATCTCGGCATTACAGAAGACAACCACTATACTTTGATGGGCGATTTGGATGGAAAACTTAAAGTACGCGTGCTTTTGGCGCAGGCTTTATTTGGAAATCCAGATGTGTTGATTATGGATGAGCCTACGAACGACTTGGATTTCGAAACCATAGCTTGGCTTGAGAATTTCTTAGCCAATTATGAAAATACCGTAATCGTCGTTTCGCACGACCGTCACTTTTTAGATGCGGTGTGTACGCACATTTCGGATATCGATTTTGGAAAAATCAACCATTATTCTGGAAACTATACGTTTTGGTACGAATCGTCTCAATTAGCAGCGAAACAACGTGCACAACAAAATAAAAAGGCTGAGGAAAAGAAACAAGAATTGGAAGAATTCATCCGTCGTTTTAGTGCGAACGTGGCGAAATCGAAACAAGCTACTTCTCGTAAGAAAATGATCAGCAAGTTGAATATTTCCGAAATCAAACCATCAAGCCGTCGTTATCCAGCGATTATTTTTGACCAAGAGCGTGAAGCCGGCGATCAGATTCTGAATGTTCAAGGGTTAAGTGCCTCGGTGGAAGGCGAAAACTTATTCACCAATGTCGATTTGAATATGGCGAAAGGCGATAAGATTGTTTTGTTTTCCAAAGATTCGAGAGCCACAACTGCTTTTTATGAAATATTAAACGGCAATCAAAAGCCAGATGCTGGAAAATTCGATTGGGGCGTAACTACGAACCAAGCCTATTTACCTGTCGACAACCATTCGTTTTTTGAAAACGATTATTCTTTGGTAGATTGGTTGCGTCAATGGGCGAAAACAGAAGAAGAGCGTGAAGAAGTCAATATTCGTGGATTCTTAGGGAAAATGATTTTCTCTGGTGAAGAAGCTTTGAAAACCAGCCGCGTTTTGTCAGGTGGTGAAAAAGTGCGTTGCATGTTGTCGCGCATGATGATGGAAAGAGCGAATGTGTTGATGTTAGACGAACCAACAAATCACCTCGATTTGGAGTCGATTACGGCTTTCAACAATTCCTTAAAAAACTTCAAAGGTTCAGTGATTTTCACGACACATGACCACGAGTTTGCACAAACAGTCGGCAATAGAGTAGTAGAACTTACGCCAAAAGGTGCGATCGACAGATACATGACGTTCGATGATTATTTGGATGATGAGAAAGTGCAGGAATTGAGAGCGAAGATGTACTCTTGAGATAATTAATAATGAATAATTAACAATGAAGGTAGTTCGTCACATTATTGTTAATTTTAGCTTGATAGAAAAAAGGATAATTAATAGTTATCCTTTTTTTATTGATTCCTAATTTTTAATTTTAAATTTGCTCCAGAAACAACACTTCACTATGAGTCAAAAAGTATTGCTCACTGCAAAAGAAGTTCATATCATATTGCACCGTTTGGCCTGCCAGTTGATTGAAAAACACCTCGATTTTTCGAAGACCATTTTGGTAGGCATTCAACCGCGCGGTACTTTTCTTGCGGAACGACTCAAATCAATATTAGAAAACGAATATCAAATCAAAGACATCGCTTTGGGTTATCTCGACATCACTTTTTTTAGAGACGATTTTCGCAGAACCGACAAACCCATAGAAGCCAATAAAACCAAAATCGATTTTGTTGTCGAAGACAAACAAGTGATTTTTATTGACGATGTATTGTATACAGGAAGAAGCATTCGTTCGGCATTAACCGCAATACAATCATTCGGAAGACCTTCAGAAATTGAATTACTGGTTTTAATCGACCGTCGTTTTAGTAGACATTTACCCATTCAACCCGATTATCGCGGACGCCAAGTGGATGCCATCAACAACGAAAAAGTAAAAGTATGCTGGCAAGAACAAGACGGTGAAGATGCTGTTTATTTGGTGCCAACCCAACCCAATCAACAACCAACAACTTAAAAAGATGAGCGAGTTAAGTGTCAATCATTTATTAGGAATCAAATACCTTCAACCCGAAGATATACAACTCATTTTTGAAACCGCAGATCATTTTAAAGAAGTCATCAACCGCCCGATTAAAAAAGTGCCTTCGCTTCGTGACATTACCATTGCCAATATCTTTTTTGAAAATAGTACCCGAACCAAATTGTCTTTTGAACTTGCACAAAAACGTTTGTCTGCCGATGTGATTAGTTTTTCAGCCGCACAATCTTCAGTCAAAAAAGGAGAAACTTTGATCGATACGGTCAATAATATTCTCGCAATGAAAGTCGATATGGTAGTCATGCGACATGCCAATCCAGGTGCTGCTTATTTTCTTTCTCAAAACGTAAAAGCAAGCATCATCAATGCTGGTGACGGCGCACACGAACACCCAACACAAGGTTTGCTAGATAGTTATTCGATTCGCGAAAAACTGGGCGATGTAGCCGGCAAAAAAGTAGTGATTGTAGGCGATATTTTACATTCGCGTGTAGCACTTTCTAATATTTATGCGTTGCAAATGCAAGGCGCAACAGTTAAAGTGTGTGGACCGAAAACCCTAATCCCAAAGTACATCGAATCGCTTGGCGTAACGGTCGAATCCGATTTGAGAAAAGCACTCGAATGGTGCGATGTGGCCAACATGCTGCGCGTACAGAATGAGCGTATGGAAGTCAATTATTTCCCATCAACAAGAGAATACACGCAACAATATGGTGTCGATAAAGCCTTGTTAGATTCTTTAAATAAAGAGATTGTCATTATGCATCCTGGACCAATCAATAGAGGTGTTGAAATCACCAGCGATGTAGCCGATTCGAAACAATCCGTGATTCTGAATCAAGTCGAAAATGGTGTGGCGATTCGTATGGCCGTGATTTATTTATTGGCTTCTAAAATTCAATAAAATAAAGTGCGAGTGGATTATTTCACCCACAAAAAAATCGTAAATTAGCATACCGCTAAATTTTCAAGCCATGAAAGTAGAACAAAAAGGGCACACCGTAACGATTAAAGATACACAAGGCGATTTGGTATCTTTTTTAATGAAAGTCACACACGAATACAAAACTTTCGAAAAACACAATATGATTATCGATCTGAGTATGCACAAAGATCTTACGGTAAAAGCGATTAACAGTTTTTTACCACTTTCCAAAATTCATAGAAAAGCGAAAAAATCATTTGTCATAGTGGCCGATGGTGTCGATTTTAATGAAGTTTCTGATAAATTGTTGCTTGTTCCCTCGATGCTCGAAGCGCACGATATTATTGATATGGAGGAAATTGAGCGCGACCTAGGATTTTAATTAATTGATAATTAACAATTGATAATTGATAATTTTTTTAGAAGCCGGGAACCTGCTGTCCGCTCCCAATTCCCGATTAAGAAAAGCTACGGCTAAAGCCTTGTTTTCTAAAACCGGGAGATTTCCACTACCATCAGGGCTAGGGTTCGTCCATACTAAGAACACTTTTTTATTAGCAATTGATAATATTCAGCCAGACTACAGCGAATTGGCGAAGCAATTATCAATTATCAATTATTAATTATCAATTCGAATGAAGCTCACCATATTAGGTTGCTATGCCGCAACACCAAGAACCATTACCAATCCGACTTCGCAGGTTTTAGAAATTCGCAACCGCATGTTTCTGATTGATTGTGGTGAAGGAACACAAGTGCAACTGCGCAAGCACAAAATCAAATTTTCTAAAATCAACCATGTTTTTATTTCGCATTTGCATGGCGACCACGTATACGGATTGATTGGTTTGGTATCGACATTTATGCTGCTCAACCGAGTTAATGATTTACATATCTACGGACCAAAAGGCATCAAGGAAATCATTACGTTGCAACTGCGATTGTCAAATTCTTGGACGAGTTATGGCTTGTATTTTCACGAATTGGAGTCGACAACCAGCGAAGTAATTTATGAAGATGAAAAAGTAATCGTGAAAACCATTCCATTGAAACACCGTGTTTATACAAATGGATTTTTATTCGAAGAAAAGATTGGCGATAGAAAACTCAATATCGATGCCGTACAGCAGTACGAAATTGATACTTGTTATTACCAAAACATCAAAAACGGAAAAGACATCACTTTAGATGACGGACGCGTTATAGAAAATCAGCTTTTGACTTTTGATCCGATAGCGCCAAAAAGTTACGCCTTTTGTTCAGATACAGCTTATGACGAACGGATTATTCCAAATATTGAGAACGCAGATATTTTGTATCATGAAGCTACATTTTTAGATACGGAACAACATTTAAGCGAAAAAACCATGCACAGTACGGCCAAAGAAGCTGCATTGATTGCACAAAAAGCGAACGTAGGTCAGTTGATTTTAGGGCATTATTCGACGCGTTATGAAAGCATACAGAAATTTAAAGAAGAAGCAGAAACCATTTTTCCAAATGTTTTACTTGCGGATGATGGTGTTTCTTTTGAGTTTTAAATTTCAATTCCATAAGTAAACTCAGTACCTTAGCAACTCACAAACTCAGCAACGTTACCAATGAATGACTTAAGCAATTATAGAAAATCTTACGAAAAAAGCGAACTTTTGGAAAGTACTATTCCTGAAGATCCGATTAATTTATTTCATCGATGGTTTCATGAAGTCAAGGAATTTGGTGGCATCGAAGAAGTGAATGCTATGACTGTTGCCACGATTGGTATGGATGGATTTCCAAAAGCCAGAGTAGTCTTACTAAAAAAGTATGACGAAAACGGATTTATATTCTACACCAATTACAATTCTGAAAAAGGGAAAGCTATGCTTCACAATCCGAACATCTGTTTGTCATTTTTTTGGCATTCGTTAGAGCGTCAGGTGATCATTAAAGGCATTGCTGAGAAAACAGATGACAATGTTTCCGATAATTATTTTGCTTCACGACCTGATGGAAGCAAGTTGGGTGCTATTGTTTCCAATCAATCTGAGGTGATTCCGGACCGCACTTTCCTAGAAAAACAATTGAAAGCATTAGAAAATGAAACAGTAGGCAAAGAAATTCTTAGACCAAAACATTGGGGTGGCTTTTTGATTCGTCCTGTTGCAATTGAATTTTGGCAAGGAAGGCCTAATCGTTTGCATGATCGAATTCGATACACACTGCAAGCTGATTACAGTTGGCAAATTGATCGATTGGCGCCATAAAACTAAATAAAAATGAATTTATAAAGACCGCAATTTGTGGTCTTTTTTTGTTTGTATAAGTTTTCATTCTGACAATCCATTGCCAAAATTCGTACAGTGCTTATTTAAAACCTGTCGATAAATATGTATTTGTAAGAAAATTATTTTACTAAAAGTAAATTTTAAGTATTTCATCGATTTTATTTGGCACTTAAACGATGATTGTAGTAACATTGTCTCAGAAATAACAACACGTTCATATTATCAAAACGAAAGAAGCTTGCCCCACATACTTCTCGAGTTTTAAAAAAACATATTAAAGGAGTTTGCCCCACAATCTACTTTAAACTTAAACCTACTATTATGAAATCAACTTTACTAAGAGCAATCGTGCCTATGGCATTGATGTTCACTTTGATCTCTTGTTCTTCAAACGAAACTGAAGAAACTACTGCTGCAAAACCAGAATTGATCCAAAACTACGATTACAATTCAGACGAATTGCAATTGGCAGATTTGATCAATGAGCACCGCGTAAGTTTAGGTTTAAATCCACTACAATTAATCAATCACGTTTCTTACAAATCAGAAGAGCACAATGCTTACATGATTGCGAGAAAAGTGGTAAATCACGATTTGTTTCCACAACGATCTGAAAACATCATGGAAGTTTTAGGCG
>ERZ724517.1822-NODE-1822-length-11500-cov-3.526606_pt1 | contig 11500 bp, 11 predicted proteins | sample MGYA00376050_ERZ724517 | MGnify/ENA primary metagenome ERZ724517 (study PRJEB28724, sample SAMN07190886) | activated sludge metagenome | isolation source: activated sludge of sewage treatment plant in Hong Hong | place: USA: Christiansburg, Virginia | collected... | reverse complement strand
GAGGAGGGATGAGAAGTTTATCCCGATGCAACCAGAAAGTCCCTCCACCCGCACAAGTTACAAATGTTGAATGCTAAATGATATGTTATTAGTAGAAAACAATATTATTTACCATTCAACATTTACTTTTAACAAATAACTTTTAACAAATAACATACACTAAAGTGAACGTTTCCAGAAACAACATCGACAACTTAAATGCAGTTATCAGCATCGAGTTAAAAAAAGAAGACTACTTACCAATGGTAGATAAAGCCATAGTAAATGCTAAAAACAATGCGGTTATCAAAGGATTTCGCAAAGGACACGTACCCGTTGGCATCATCAAAAAAATGTATGGTAATTCTATCTTATTAGAAGAACTTAATAAAATAGTTTCTGAGGCGTTGAATAAACATGTCGAAGACGAAAAATTAGAAATGTTGGGCCGCCCATTGCCAAAACCATCTACAAGTTTTGATTTTGACATCAACCATCCAGCGGATGTTACCTTTGAATACGAAATAGGATTAGCTCCAGAAGTAAAAGTAACTTCCTTAAATAAAAATACGAAGATTGCTAAAAACGTTATCACGATTGACGACAAAACACTTCAAGACGAAATAGAAAAACTAAGTGAACGTCACGGAAAACTATTAAACCCAGAACGTACAGAAGGAGAAAAACCGGAATACGAGAAAGCTGAATTAAATCAAGAATTATTTGACAAAGTTTATGGGCCAGGTTTAGTAAACTCTGAAGAAGAATTCAAAGAAAAAATAAAAAAAGAATTGAAAGATTATGCAGAAAAATCTGCGGAAAATAAATTCAAAGAAGATCTCTATTTAAGTTTAATGGAAAACACCGAAGTAAACCTTCCAGATGCTTTCTTAAAAAAATTCATCAAAGCTACTAATGAAAAACCTATTGAAGATGCTCAAATAGAGCAAGAATATCCTCAATTTGAAAAAGGCTTAAAATGGAGTTTAATTTCAAGTGCAATAGCCAAAGAAAACAACTTAAAAGTAGAATTTGAGGATGTAAAAAATTTCTCTAAAGAGCAACTTAAAGCTCAATTTATGATGTATGGCGGTGGGCTTACTGACGAAATGATTGAATCTTTCAATGATAACATGATGAGCAAAGAAGACCATGTCAAAAAGTCATACGAAGGTGCTTTGGAGCAAAAATTGTTTACCTTTATCGAAAATCAAGTTGTAGCAGAAGAAAAACCTACTACATTTGATGAGTTTTTTAATAAAAAAACAGACGTTTAGATATGAGAATAGAGATTTGAGACTCTATCTTGTACCTTCTCATCTCTCATTTCTAACAATCTAAAAATCTAACCAAAAATGGACTACGGTAAAGAATTCAGAAAGTATGCTACTAAGCATCAAGGATTATCAAGTATTTACTTAGATAATTATTTACAAACTAACATTACCAATCTAACCCCTAACATCATCGAAGAACGTCCGATGAATGTAGCTGCGTTAGATGTTTTCTCCCGATTAATGATGGATCGCATTATTTTCTTGGGCACAGCGGTAGATGACTATGTGGCAAATGTAATTATGGCTCAATTGCTATTTTTAGATTCTGCTGATAAAAATCGCGATATTCAAATATATGTAAACAGCCCTGGCGGCAGTGTATATGCTGGATTAGGAATTTACGATACCATGCAATATGTAGAACCAAATGTAGGCACTTGTTGTGTGGGTATTGCGGCATCAATGGCGGCAGTATTATTATGCGCCGGAGAGAAAGGCAAACGCAGTGCTTTAAAACACAGCCGTGTAATGATTCATCAACCGATGGGCGGCGCACAAGGACAAGTTTCTGAAATAGAAATTACCTATAAAGAGATTACAAAATTGAAAAAAGAATTGTACGACATCATCTCTTTGCACAGTGGACAATCTTACGAAAAAGTAGAAAAAGACAGCGATAGAGATTACTGGATGACAGGCGAAGAGGCCAAAGAATACGGTATGATTGACGAAGTTTTGATTAAAAAATAACAACACAATAGAACTACTTAAACACTAAGAACACAAAGTTAATAGCGTGTTCTTAGTGTTTTTAATAATAAAAAACCAAAATAGATGTCGAAGAAAAATACAGACAGATGTAGCTTTTGCAACAAACCAAAGAATGAAGTTCAGATACTGATTTCTGGAGTAGATGGCTTTATCTGTGAAAATTGTGTAGCGCAGGCAAAACAAATTTTGGATTCAGAATTGGCACACAAAGGCAAATCCACTTCAAAAATAGCATTGTCAAATAATTTAAAACCGAAAGACATAAGTGCTTTTTTAGATGATTATGTGATTGGGCAAGAGGAAGCTAAAAAAACCATTTCAGTTGCCGTTTATAATCACTATAAAAGATTAAATCAAACGATTACAGAAGATGATGTAGAGATTGAAAAATCCAACATCCTAATGGTAGGCAAAACAGGAACGGGCAAAACACTTATTGTAAAATCCATTGCCAAGTTACTAAATGTTCCTTTTACGATTGTAGATGCGACCGTTTTTACCGAAGCCGGATATGTAGGTGAAGATGTAGAAAGCATTTTAACACGTCTATTACAAGTATGTGATTACAATATTCCTTTAGCAGAAAAAGGAATTGTTTTTATTGATGAAATAGATAAAATTTCTCGCAAAGGAGACAATCCATCATTAACTAGAGATATTAAAGAAGGCACACAACAATCCTTATTAAAATTAATTGAAGGCACAGAAGTATTAGTACCGCCGCAAGGAGGCAGAAAACATCCAGAGCAAAAATTATTAAAAGTAGATACTAAAAATATCTTGTTTTTATGCGGAGGTTCTTTTGATGGAATGGAGGCTATTATTTCAAAACGTTTAAATACTTCTGTTATTGGTTTCAAAAAAGGGCAATCCGAAGAAGAAATAAACCCTGAACACCTACTATCTTACATCACACATCAGGATGTGCGTTCTTATGGCTTGATTCCCGAATTATTAGGTCGTTTGCCCGTATTAGTACATTTGGATGAATTAGATAAAGAAGCATTAACCAATATTTTGACAAAACCTAAAAATGCGCTTTTAAAACAATACAAAAAATTGTTTGCATTAGAGGGAATCAAATTAGATTTTGATAAAGCTGCCATTGATTATATCGTAGATATGGCTTTAGAATATAAATTAGGCGCTCGTGGTTTGCGGTCTATCTGCGAGGCTATCATTACCGATGCGATGTATGAACTGCCTTCTAAAACAGATGTAAAGGAATACATTATTACAGAAGCGTATGCCAAACAAAAACTTAACAAATCAAAATTATCTAAACTAAAAGTTGCATAGATAATGATGAAAATAGTCTTTTTAACAACTGAACAAAAATAATTTCAGTATGTTATATTTGTACTTTAAATCGAATTTATTCATTCACTAACTTTATAAATTTTAAAATCATGGCTTTCGAATTACCAAATCTGCCGTATGCACACGATGCATTAGAACCACATTTTGATACATTAACCATGCAAATTCACCATGGCAAACACCATAATGCGTATGTTACTAACTTAAATGCTGCTATTGCTGGCACCGAAAATGAAGGAAAATCTTTAGAAGAATTAATGGCGAACATTTCTAAACTTCCAGCGGCAGTACGAAATAATGGTGGCGGACATTACAATCACTCTTTATTTTGGACGATTCTTTCTCCTAATGGTGGCGGTGCGCCTACCGGAGCAATTGGAGAGGCTATCAATGCAACTTTTGGCTCTTATGATAAATTTAAAGAAGAATTTTCTAAAGCGGCTGCTACTCGTTTTGGCTCAGGATGGGCATGGTTGTGCGTAGGTGCAGATAATAAAATCGCTGTTTGTTCTTCACCGAACCAAGACAATCCATTAATGGATATTGCTGAATGTAAAGGAACGCCTATTTTAGGTTTAGACGTTTGGGAACATGCCTATTATTTGCATTACCAAAATCGTCGTCCTGATTATATTTCTGCGTTTTACAATCTTATCAATTGGGATGAAGTGAACAGAAGATTTGCAGCAGCAACAAAATAATATAACGACATTGCAGTTTAATAAAAAAAACGCCGGACTTTGTCTGGCGTTTTTTTATTACTTCACCATTTCAATAGTACATTATTTGCTTTTTTCAAAATCTTGCATGGCTTGTACTAGAACTTGTACGCTTTCGATTGGCAATGCATTATAGCAAGAAGCCCTAAAACCTCCAACTGTTCTGTATCCTTTCACTCCGTGAATATTATATGGTTTTACAAATTCTAAAAATGCTTCTTCATCTTCAGGATGCGTTGTAACAAAATTTATATTCATGCGGCTTCTGTCTTCTTCAACAGCGTGTCCTTTAAATAGTGGATTTCTATCTATTTCATTATAAAGCAAAGTGGATTTTTCTATATTTCGTTTTTCCATTCCTGCAACACCTCCTAATTTTTTCAACCAACGCAAAGTCAACAAACAGGTATATATAGTAAATACAGGTGGCGTATTGTATAAGGAATTATTTTTAGCATAAATGCTATAATCCCACATTTTTGATTTCACACGTTTGCTTCTTCCCAGCCATTCATTTTTAATAATTACTAATGTAATGCCAGCAGCGCCTAAATTTTTCTGTGCACCAGCATAAATTAAGTGGTACTTAGATACGTCCACCGGGCGTGAAAAAATATCGGAACTCATGTCGCAAACTACCGGAATAGGATACGATTTATCTTCAAAAAATTCAGTTCCATAAATCGTATTATTAGAGGTAAGATGCAGATAAGTTGCATCGTTATCAACGGTAAAATTTTTAGGAATATAATTAAAATTAGCCTCTTTGGACGTGGCTATAATGTTTGTTTTTCCATACAATCTAGCTTCTTCCTCTGCACGGGTTGCCCAAATATCTGTTTCCACAAAATTGGCAGTTTCATCTTCATTCAAGATATTATAAGGAATCATACTGAATTGCATATTAGCACCGCCCTGAATAAATAAAATAGAATAATCATCTGGTACATTTAACAACTCCTTGATAAGTGTTATCGACTCGTCCAAAATTGCGGTAAATTCTTTGCTCCTATGCGATATTTCCAACAAGGATAATCCAATTCCATTGTATTCCAAACAAGCCTGTGCGCTTTGCTCAAAAACTTCTTGCGGTAAAATAGAGGGTCCCGCTCCAAAATTGTGCTTTTTCATAATACTTTCAAAAATACAATTTATGAATGATTTTTATAAATTATGAAATTATAACCACAAAAAACATATCGAATGGAACCACTTAAAAATTTAATTAAATTGTCCATTATCTTGAAAACTGTAGTAATTATTGTGCGCAACAATAACATGGTCTAACACTGAAATATCTAATAATTTTCCTGCTTCCGTAGCTGTTTTGGTCAATCTAATGTCTGGTTCACTCGGCGTCATATTTCCAGACGGATGGTTGTGGCATAAAACAATAGCACTTGCCAGTTCTTTAACAGCAATATTAAAAATCATTCGCATATCTGCCACAGTACCTGCAATACCACCGCTACTAATTTTATGTTTTGAAATAAATCGATTGCTTCTGTTTAAACAAATAATCCAAAATTCTTCGTGTGGCAAATCGGACAAAATGGGAGACATTATACCAAACACTGCTTTAGACGTGATAATTTTTTCTTGTGGTTTTGCTTCCGACTGTGCACGCCGTCTGCCTAGCTCTAATGCAGCAATCATAGAAATGGCTTTTGCTTCGCCGATACCTTTAAATTGTAAAAAATAGTCTATAGGTTTTCTGCCTAATTCGAACAAATCATGCTGAACAGATGCTAAAATAATTTTGGATAATTCGACTGCTGAATGTTCTGTATTACCAGAACCAATAATAATGGCTAATAACTCCGCATCAGAAAGTGCTTGCTTTCCTTTTAATAATAATTTTTCTCGAGGTCTATCTTCTTCTGCCCAGCTTTTAATAGTGAGCTTGTTTTCTATATACATAAAACAAAAATTGGTGTACCATTGAGATACACCAATTCTACATTTTCCACAAAAAAGTGAAATTATTTTTTCAATCCATTCAAATGTCTCATCACTCTTGATTTTAAGTGACTTGCTTTGCTTTTATGGATTTGGTTTCTTTTGGCTAATTTATCTACCATTGCCACCACAGATGACATTGATTTTTCCGCTTCACCCGCATCTGATAAGCCTAAATATTTACGCAATGCATTTCTGGTAGTTTTACCATAATAACGGTTTTCCAATCTACGTTTTTCTGTTTGTCTTATTCTCTTTTTTGCCGACTTATGATGTGCCATTTTATAAAATTTAAGAGTGCAAAGATAATCAAAGATTTATAATGATAAAAGTGAATTTTAAGTTAATTCATCTTTTTTTGATTTTTTTGGTCAATCTTCATAAAATAACGATTTTTAATGTGCACTTTGAACATAAAACAACGATATTTGCATTTCTAATATAACATATTTTTAACATGGAAGATTTGTCGATACTATCTAATGCACATCCGAGTTATATAGACTCTTTATATCAGGATTACTTAAAAAACCCCAATTCTATTGATGCCGAATGGAAAAAATTCTTTGCCGGATTTGATTTAGCCTACAAATATGGTGCTGGAGCAACAGGTAGTGCTTCGGATACCACTCCAACACAAGCACCTATAGAGTTTGTTTCACCCAAAGAATTTAGAGTATTAAAGGTGATTTCGGGCTATCGAAACAAAGGACATTTATTGGCAGATACGAATCCCCTTAGACCACGCCGCGACCGGCACGCCGATTTAGATTTGAAATATTTTGGATTGGATGAAAGTGATTTAGAGGTGGAGTTTCACGCAGGAAATGAATTAGGAATTGGAAAGGCTACTCTAAAAACTATTCTTGCACGATTAAAACAAATCTATTGCCGTACCATTGGCTGGGAATATAATTATGTTTTGGATACCGAAGAAAGAGCTTGGCTACGAGAGCAAATAGAACATGGATATATTGCTTACGAACATCCTATTGAAAAGAAAAAAAGAATATTAGCCAAATTAAATGAAAGCGAAGTGTATGAACGCTTCTTAGGAACAAAATATATTGGACAAAAACGTTTTTCATTAGAAGGCGGTGAATCCACCATTCCTGCATTAGACTCTATGATTAATATTGCAGCTAATCACGGCGTGGAAGAAGTCGCCATTGGCATGGCACATCGTGGTCGTTTGAATATATTATGTAACATTGTTGGAAAAACGTATGAAGAAATTTTTTCTGAATTTGAAGGCATCGCTCCAGACAATCTCTCCGCAGGCACTGGAGATGTAAAATATCATCTTGGATATACGTCTCAATACGACACCATAGATGGCAAAGAAGTATATGTAAGCTTACTACCAAACCCCTCTCACTTAGAAGCGGTAAACCCTGTCATACAAGGCTATTGCAGGGCTAAAGCAGATGCGATTTACAATTCGGATTACGACAAAATTTTACCAATTACCATTCATGGAGATTCTGCTTTAGCAGGGCAAGGGATTGTTTACGAAGTATTACAAATGGAATCCTTAAAAGGCTATACTGCGGGTGGAACTATTCATTTTGTTATTAATAATCAAATTGGATTTACTACAGATTTTGACGATGCTCGTTCCTCTAATTATTGTACCTCCATTGCTACTACTTTACAATGTCCTGTTTTTCATGTAAATGGTGATGATGTAGAATGTGTTACGTATGTGGCGGAATTAGCAGCGGAATATCGCCAACGTTTTAATAAAGATGTATTTGTTGATATGGTTTGCTATCGCAGATGGGGGCATAACGAAGGCGATGATCCTTCTTATACACAACCTCAAATGTATAAAATCATCAAAGACCATACTGGCGTACGAGATCTCTATCAAAAAAAATTATATGATTGGGGCGTGGCAGAAGCGGAGTTTGCAAAAAAAATGGAAGAAGAATTTTGGTCCGAATTGCAAGCTCGTTTAAATAACTATAAGCAACAAGAAAAAAAATACAAACCTCAATCAACAGAATTAGCCTGGAAAGCTTTGCGCACTGCTACGCAAGAAGATTTTGATAGTTCACCGGAAACAAAAATCTCCAAAGATGATTTAGTAAAACTAATCAAAGCGATAGTGAAAACTCCAGAAGGGTTTCATCCATTAAAAAAAATACAACAATACCTCGACCATCGTAGAGTATTAATGAGGGAAAACAATAGTGTGGATTGGGCTGCCGCTGAATTAATGGCGTATGGTTCTATTTTATTAGATGGAAAAGATGTGCGTTTAAGTGGTGAAGATGTAAAACGTGGCACCTTCTCGCATCGGCATGCTTGTTTATATGATGAAGAAACCGGAGCCGAATACAATCGTCTCGCATCCATCGAAGACGGTAAACCGCAAGGAAAATTCCATATTTACAACTCCTTACTTTCTGAATATGGTGTGTTAGGTTTTGAATACGGTTACTCCATCTCCTCTCCTGCTCCATTAACTATTTGGGAAGCACAATTTGGTGATTTTAATAACGGAGCACAAATCATTATTGACCAATTTATTGCGTCCTCCGAAACAAAATGGAATCGTCAAAGTGGCATCATTTTATTATTACCACACGGATTTGAAGGAGCCGGACCAGAACACAGCTCTGCCAGACTAGAACGATTTTTACAATTGTGCGGCGAATTAAACATGATAGTAACCAACATTACATCACCAGCTAACTTTTTCCACGCAATACGAAGACAATTAGCCTGGCCGTTTCGCAAACCAATGATTAATATGTCGCCAAAATCTTTATTGCGACATCCAAAATGTGTTGACCCAATTTCTAAAATTTATGAAGGTAAATTCCAAGAAATAATAGACGATACTAATGTAGAAGAAGATAGCAAAGTGAAAAAAGTATTATTCTGCTCTGGAAAAATATTTTATGATTTATTAGCAAAAAAAGAAGCGGATAACAGAACGGATATTGCTATTGTACGGGTAGAACAATTATATCCTGTTGCCGACAAACAATTAGATGCTATTATAAAAAAATACAACAAAGCTACTTATCATTGGGTACAAGAAGAACCAATCAATATGGGTGCTTATGGATTTTTATTATTAAATTACAACAAAGCAAAATATATGCAATGCATTGCCAGACCGCAAGCGGCATCACCTGCAACCGGTTTTCATAAAATTCACGATAAAGAACAAAAAGCATTGGTAGAACTGGCTTTTGGATGAATAGCATGAATTAAATAATTTATATCATTACTATGCAACCGCAAAACATACAAGATATTAAGAACTATTTTATCGAACACGATTTGTTTAATAAATATGGATTAACTAAAATAGGCGTATTTGGTTCTTTTGCACGAGGCGAAAAATTCAACGACATTGATTTGTACATAGAAGATGATATTGAATTAAGAAGACTATCTTATCTAAAAAAAAGTTTGGAGTTTGATTGGAATATTAGAGTAGATATAGTGCCTAAAAAATATGCAGACCCTTTGATTATGCATTTTGCAAAAAATGACTTAAAATATGTTTCAAAATAATAACAAAGATATTGCATACCTATTGAGAATTTTACAACATATTGGTAAGACTAATAATCTTTGTGCGCAATTTAATAATTTGGAAGCATTATATAATCATAATGAGCAGACAGAATTTAATGCTATTCTGACCTATTTAACACAAATTGGTGAAAACGCTGCTAAACTAAGTGAAAAAACTAAAGCCATTTACAATACAATACAATGGCAAAAGATAAAAAATTTTAGAAATTTTATAGTTCACGATTATACAGGCGTTAACAAAGAGAAAGTTTTTGAAACTATAAAAATAGAATTCCCTATTTTAAAAACTTATATAGAGAATATCATAAAAGAAGAAGTTTATTTAGAAAATTTTAATTACAATATCATTAAAGAAGCAAAAGAAAATTCATTTTATAAATTTGTAAATTTCGAAAATATAATAGAACAATGAGCAAAGTAGAAATAAAAGTTCCTTCCATTGGAGAGTCCGTTACAGAAGTAACCTTGGCATCTTGGTTAGTAAAAGAAGGCGATTATGTAAAATTAGATCAGCCACTTGCAGAGTTTGAATCAGACAAAGCTACATTTGAATTACCATCAGAAGTATCTGGAATTATTACACTTGTTGCAAAAGAAGGAGATGATATAAAAATTGATGGTGTGGTTGCTTATGTTGACACAGATGCGGCTGCGCCACAACAGTCCATAGTGGATCGCCAACAGCCCATCGAAGAAAAAGTGATTGAAAAAAAAGAAGAAAAAAACATCGAGCAAAAAACTATGGACAATGGACAATCGACCATTGACAAAACTTATGCAACCGGAACACCCTCGCCTGCTGCAAAAAAAATATTAGATGAAAAAGGCATCGAGGCAACAGAAATAAAAGGAACCGGAGTAGATGGAAGAATTACAAAAGACGATGCAGAAAAAGCAGAAAAGAGTGAAAAGTTATTAGTTAATAGTGAAAAAACAGTTGAAACAAAAACTAATAACTATCAACCAACAACCAACAACTTCTCGCGCAGCGAACGAGTAGAAAAAATGACACGTATGCGCAAAACAATTTCTCGTCGTTTAGTGGCGGTGAAAAACGAAACCGCGATGCTGACTACTTTCAATGAAGTGGACATGACACGCATTCACGAAATCCGTGCGCAATACAAAAAAGCTAAAAAAAAAAAAAAAGGCATCGGTTTAGGGTTTATGTCATTCTTTACAAAAGCATGTGCTTTAGCATTACAAAAATTTCCTGCTATCAATGCTTATATTGATGATGAAAACATCATCTACCATGATTATTGCGATATTTCTATTGCCGTTTCTACACCAAAAGGATTGGTCGTTCCAGTAATCAGAAATGCAGAAAGTTTATCTTTTGCCGATGTAGAAAAAGAAGTGAAACGCTTAGCATTATTAGGCAGAGACGGTAATCTTACCTTGCAAGATATGGATGGAGGAACATTCACTATCACCAATGGTGGAGTGTTTGGCTCTTTAATGAGTACTCCAATTATCAACCAACCGCAAAGTGCTATTTTAGGAATGCATAAAATCCAAGACCGACCAATGGCAATTAACGGAAAAGTAGAAATACGACCAATGATGTATTTGGCATTGTCTTATGACCACAGAGTGGTAGATGGAAAAGAGAGTGTGAGTTTCTTGGTAACGGTAAAGGATTATTTAGAAAATCCTGAAAAAATGCTGACTGGCGCAGATCCGGTAAAATCTCTTTTAGAAATATAGTTTTGTAACCATGTAATTTATTTTGTAATTTAGAATAAAGAAATAAAATCATTATTTAAAGCATTTTTCATACAAGCAGAAATCCGAAAAAGAAATTTAAAAAATAAAAAATGACTCAACACGACATCACCATTATAGGCAGCGGTCCCGGCGGATATGTAGCAGCCATCCGTTGCGCACAATTAGGTTTTAATACTGCCATCATAG
>ERZ724517.1819-NODE-1819-length-11519-cov-3.953158_pt1 | contig 11519 bp, 9 predicted proteins | sample MGYA00376050_ERZ724517 | MGnify/ENA primary metagenome ERZ724517 (study PRJEB28724, sample SAMN07190886) | activated sludge metagenome | isolation source: activated sludge of sewage treatment plant in Hong Hong | place: USA: Christiansburg, Virginia | collected... | reverse complement strand
AAGCCCTGCGCCCTCATCCATGATGCTGAGCGTCATTCCGGATGGAAGGCGTTTTGCTTCTACCGTAATAGCCGTTCCGGGCGGCGCATATTTTGCGGCGTTATCGAGCAGGTTGACCAGAATATGATGCAGCATGCGCGGGTCTGCCTCGACCAGAGGCAGGCTGGGAGGCACATCAAGCGCAATCCGAAAATTCTCCAGTTCACTGCGCAGATCACGGGCAGCCGCAGCGACCGCATCGGTCAAATCGACAGCTTCATGACGAACTATCACAGAGCCGCTTTCCAGTCGCATCATTTCCACAAGATCGTTGAACAGACGGCGCAGGCGGAAAGCCTGCTCCCTCAATGTGACTGCGGCTGCCGAACCGCCATGTTCGCTAGCCAGCGCCTCGGCCGCAGCGATGACTGCTGTCAGCGGCGTCTTCAGGTCATGGCCTAGTGAAGAAACAAGGGTGGCGCGCAAATCGTCGCGCTGCTGGAGCGCCTCCGCGCGTCGCGCTTCCTCCTCCAGTTTCAGCCGCTCGTGGGCCAGCGCGGCCTGCCCAAGCAATGTCGCGAACAGGGTGCGTTTGTCAGGGGGGATAGGTGGCCCTGAACCGGCAACATTGATCCCCAACACCGCCAGCACACCCCGCGAGGTTTTAAGCGGATGAAACTGCCAGTCTGCGGCGGTCAGGGTCGTGGTTTCGCGGCCGGTAGGATCGCCCTTTGTCAGCGCCCATTCGGCTGCCGCTATGTCGATCGGACTTAGAATGGGTTGTTCGGGTACTGACGCCATCAGCCGGGAACCCTGCTCGGACCCGGTCATGACCACCACCGAAACACCAAGCAACGCAGCGACTTCCTCACAGGTTGCGCTGGATGTAGATACCTCGTCGGATACCATCCCAAGCCTTTGCCCAAAGGCGGCTATGGCAGCATTTTCCATCGCGGTGCGCGCGCCGATATTGGCCTCCCGACGCAGGCGCCCGGCCAACTGGCTCGCAACAATGCCGACACCGACAAGCACCCCAAAGGTGATGACATTTTGCGGCTCTTGTATCGTCAGCGTGTAAAGCGGCGGCAGGAAGAAGAAGTTGTAGGCCATCGCCGCCGCCAGTGATGCGATCAATGCAGGGCGCAAGCCGAACAATGTCGCGGCACCAATCACCGGCACCAGATAGATCATGTCGAGCGCATTGACCTCCACCATTGGCGCAATGGCGAGATTGACGAGCGTCGTCAGCGCAACCATCAGCAGGCTCGCCAGTATCCCCCGGCCCGAAAGCGGCGCGCGTGCGGGGCGGACGGTCGGCTCTGTCTTTTCAACTGGCAAAACATGGACGGCGACACCAGGCAATTGCCGAACAAGATGATCGACCACAGAGCCACGACACCATCCGAGCCGGCCTCCACGCGTGTTCTTGCCGATGACAAGCGTGGTGGCCCGCGTCTCGGTGACATAGGCCTGCAACCCCTGCACCACAGTTGCGGCTGGAACAGTTGCCAGGGCACCGCCCAATGTCGTTGCCAGACGGAGTGCAGCAGTAAGAGGAGTACGGTCCGCCTCGCCAAGTCTTTCCGTGCGGGGCGTTTCGATCGTAACAACCGTCCATGGCGCGTGCAGGGCATCGGCCAGACGCTTGCCTGCGCGAACCAGCATTTCGCCGCCGGGTTGCTCACCGACCGCGACGACAATGCGATCTCCTGCTGCCCAGTTTCCGTTTTCCCCGACAAGCGCGATATGATCCAGCATCTGGCGGTCGATTGTCTGTGCTGCGCGCCTCAATGCCAACTCGCGCAAGGCGGACAGGTTGGCCGTAGAGAAATAATGCTCCAGTGCACGAGTCGCCTCGTGCGGGATATAAACCTTGCCGTCCTTAAGCCGGGCGATCAGGTCATCTGGCGGCAGGTCGATCAACTCGATTTCGGCATCATCAAGAATTGCATCGGGAACCGTCTCGCGTACCCGCACCCGCGTGAACCCCGCCACGACATCGTTCAGGCTCTCGATATGTTGAATGTTGAGGGTGGTCAGCACATCTATGCCGACGTCGCGCAGTTCTTCTATATCCTGCCAGCGTTTGGGATGTCGGCTGCCGGGCGCGTTGCTGTGTGCGAGTTCATCGATCAGCGCGATCTGCGGATGCCGGGCAAGCATGGCATCAATATCGAATTCGGTCAGGTTGTGCGCGCCATGTACGATTGTCTTGCGCGGCAAGACCTCGAATGGTGCAACCAGCGCCTCTGTTTCTGCACGCCCGTGCGTTTCGATAATGCCGGCAACAACGTCCTTGCCCTGCCGCAACAGGTCGGCACCTTCGCGCAGCATCTCGAACGTTTTGCCGACCCCTGGCGCAGCGCCAAGAAATATCTTCAAGCGCCCGCGAGATTCCAGCCGCGCCGCTTTCAGAAGTGTATCCGGAGAAGGTCTTTGCCGTTCGTTCACATTGACCTTTTACGCGCCAGTTGGTCGAGCTGTCGATTCAGCAACAACACATTGACCCGCGGTTCGCCGATAATACCAAGCAGCGAGCCCTCTTTCCGCTGCATCACCAGATCGCGCAGCACCGCTGGGCTGATGTTCCTCGCCGCCGCCACGCGCGGAATCTGGACCAGCGCAGCGTCGAGGCTGATGTCGGGATCCAGCCCGGATGCGGATGTGGTCACCAGATCAAGCGGAATCGGTCCGTTTACACCCTCTTTCCGCATCGCCGCCACATCGCCGGCGATGCGATCCTGCAAAGCGGCTGCGCCGGGGGCCAGGTTGCTGCCCGAAGAGGCAGACGCATCATAGCCCGTCTTGCCCGCCGCCGACAGGCGTCCATGAAAATATCCCTGCCCCGCAAAGGACTGGCCAATCAGCGTGGAACCGATAACCTTCCCATTGTCACGGATCAGGCTGCCATTGGCCGGGCCGGGCATCAGCACCTGCGCCATGCCGAACATCAGCAGCGGATAGGCAAGGCCTGTCACCACCGTAAGGAACAGGAGAAGCGTGAAAGCCGGGCGGAGCGCGATGCGAAATTCTGCGAACATGGAAAATCCTTTCCCGTCAGACGAGACGGAGGCCGGTAACGACCAAATCAACGAACTTGATGCCGATGAACGGCGCAATCAGGCCACCGACACCATAAATGGCAAGGTTGCGCGCCAGCAAATCACCGGCAGGCGCCGGGCGATAGCGCACACCCTTCAGCGCAAGCGGCACAAGTGCAGGAATGATGAGCGCATTGAAGATGATCGCGGACAGGATCGCGCTTTTCGGGCTGCCGAGGCCCATGACATTCAACCCGCCCAGCGCAGGATAGAGCACCACGAAAATCGCGGGCAGGATGGCGAAATATTTCGCGACATCATTGGCAATCGAGAAGGTGGTGAGCGCGCCGCGTGTCATCAGCAACTGCTTGCCCAGCCCCACGATCTCGATGAGCTTGGTCGGGTCGCTGTCGAGATCGACCATATTGCCCGCCTCTCGCGCCGCCTGCGTGCCGGTGTTCATGGCGACACCGACGTCAGACTGGGCGAGCGCGGGCGCATCATTGGTACCATCACCACACATGGCGACGAGCTTGCCACCCGCCTGTTCCTTGCGGATCAACGCCAGCTTGTCTTCCGGTGTTGCTTCGGCGAGAAAATCGTCGACTCCGCTTTCGGCGGCAATGCTGGCGGCGGTAAGTGGATTATCGCCTGTGATCATCACCGTGCGGATGCCCATGCGGCGCAGTTCACCAAAGCGTTCGCGGATGCCGGCCTTCACGATGTCCTTAAGATGGACGACGCCGAGCAGCCGCTGCCCGTCCGCCACGCCGAGCGGTGTACCGCCAGAGCGCGCGATGCCGTTGGCGATCTCCATGAGGGAATCGGCGCCCGCAACCGGGCCAAGCCGCTTGAGTATGGCGTCAACCGAGCCCTTCACAAGCTCACGCTCACCGATCTTAAGGCCGGAAACGCGGGTTTGGGCGGTAAAGGCAATTGGCAGGGCATTGGCGGGCAGGGGATCACCAGCGCCTGCAAGCACGACAATCGAGCGGCCTTCGGGCGTTTCATCGGCAAGGCTGGCAAGACGTGCGGCAGCGATCAGTTCAGCATCCCGCACACCGGGGAGGGGAAGAAAGGCTGTCGCCTGCCGATCGCCGATGGTGATTGTGCCGGTCTTGTCCAGCAGCAGCGTATCGATATCGCCTGCCGCCTCGACCGCACGCCCCGATTTGGCGAGCACATTGAACCGGACCAGCCGGTCCATCCCCGCTATGCCGATGGCGGACAACAGTGCCGAGATCGTGGTCGGGATCAGGGTCACGAACAGCGCCACCAGCACCGGAACACCGATGCTGCCGCCTGCATAGGAGGCAAAGGCAGGCAGTGTCCCGACCGCGATCAGGAAGATCAATGTCAACCCTGCAAGCAGGATCGTCAGCGCGATCTCGTTCGGTGTCTTCTGACGCTGCGCCCCTTCCACCAGCGCGATCATGCGGTCGAGAAAGCCTTGCCCCGCCCCCGCCGTCACGCGCACCTTGATATGGTCGGCGATAACCCGCGTTCCCGCTGTCACAGCGGAGCGATCGCCCCCCGCCTCTCGGATGACCGGTGCACTCTCGCCTGTAATCGCAGCCTCGTTCACCGATGCTATTCTCTCGACCCCCTCACCACCTGCGGGTACCCGGTCGCCGGCCTCGACGAGCATCCCGTCACCCACCTCCAGCCGTTGCGCGCCCACCAGCGTCCATGCGTCGCCAACACCGACGAGCCGTTTGGCCTGAAGATCGGCCTTGGTCGCACGCAGCGATGCCGCCTGCGCCTTGCCGCGTCCTTCGGCCAGTGCTTCGGCGAAATTACCGAACAGCACCGTCAACCACAGCCAGAAAACAAGCTGCCCCTGAAATGCACCATCAGCCCCGCCGTGGAGCAGCTCGCGCACCCACAGCACGGTCGAGAGCGCGGCGACGATGCCGGTCACGAACATGACCGGGGTTTTTATCAGGATACGCGGATTGAGCTTGAACACAGCATCTCGCGCAGCGGCGATCACCAAAGGCGCGGTGAAAAGTGAAGCGGACTGGGCCATGATGATGTTATCCTGTGGCTTAAATTGTGTGGCCGGCGGCAACCGCGAACTGGTCGGCGATTGGCCCCAGGGCGAGGCTGGGCAGAAAAGTCAGACCGCCCACGATGAGGATCACCGCGACCAGAAGACCGACCCACAGCAGCCCCGTCGTCGGAAAAGATCCTACGCTCTCGGGTAAACGCCGCTTCGCCGCCAATCCCCCGGCAATGGCGAGCGCGGGCACGATCACACCGAACCGGCCAAAGAACATCGCCAACGCCAGCATGCCGTTGTAGAAGGGGGTATTGCCGGTGAGGCCGCCAAAGGCACTGCCATTATTGCCCGCCGCGCTGGTGAAGGCGTAGAGGATTTCGGAAAAGCCATGCGGCCCTTTGGCCATCGGCCCGGCCAGCCCCTGCGGCAATATGCTGGCAATCGCGGTCAGACCAAGGATGAACAGGGGCGGGATAACGATGGCGATGACGCTCAGCTTCATTTCGCGCGCCTCGATCTTCTTGCCGACATATTCGGGGGTGCGGCCGACCATCAACCCGGCGATAAACACCGCGAGAATGGCATATATGAGCATGCCATAGAAACCAGATCCCACCCCGCCGACGACAATCTCGCCAAGCTGGATATTGAACAGTGCGACGAGACCGCCCAACGGCATCAAGCTGTCATGCATAGCATTTACCGCGCCGCAGGATGCAGCTGTGGTGACCGCTACAAACAGGGCAGTGGCGGCAATGCCGAAGCGCACTTCCTTGCCCTCCATATTGCCGCCGGCGAGACCGAGTGCGTGCTGGATGGGGTTGCCTGTGGCTTCCGCCCAATAAACGACCGCAACACCCGCGATGAAGATGACCATCATCGCGGCGAGCAGCGCCCAACCCTGCCTGAACCGCCCGACCGCCTTGCCAAAGGTGAGCGTCAGTCCTGCACCAAGCACGAAGATGCTGAGCATCTGTACGAAATTGGCGAGCGCGGTGGGATTCTCGAACGGATGCGCGCTGTTGGCGTTGAAAAAGCCGCCGCCATTGGTGCCGAGCATCTTGATCGCGAGTTGCGAGGCAACGGGGCCAAGCGCGATTGTCTGTTGCGCTCCCTCCAGCGTGGTCGCCTGCACTGAGGCGGCGAAAGTCTGCGGCACCCCGGTTGCAACATAGAACAGGGTCAGCAAGGCGCAGGCAGGCAGCAGCAGCCAAAGCGTCACGCGCGTCACATCGACCCAGAAATTGCCGATGGTCGCCACGCTCGACCGGGCGAAGCCGCGAATGAACGCGAAGGCAACGGCAATGCCGGTGGCGGCGGACAGGAAATTCTGCACCGTCAATCCGGCCATCTGCGTGAAGTAGGACATCGTGCTTTCACCGGCATAGTTCTGCCAGTTGGTGTTGGTGACGAAGCTGACTGCCGTGTTGAACGCCAGCCAGTTGTCCAGTCCGCCCACATGCATCGGGTTGAACGGGAGGACACCCTGAAGTTTCAGAATGGCAAACAGGAGTAGGATGCCACCGACGTTGAAGGTCAGCAGCGCGATTGCGTAGCTCACCCAGCTCTGTTCGCGCCCGCTATCGACCCCCGCTGCGCGCAGCAGATCACGCTCCAGCGGCAGCGGTGTAGGATCATACAGCCGGTGCATCACCAGACCCGCAGGCTTGGCCAGCGCCAGAACAAGCACGACATAGAGGGCAATCATCGCCCAGCCGGAAACCGTCATTGCCAGCACTCCCTCAAAACCGCTCGGGCCGGGCAAGCACGGCGAGCAGATAGACAAGCACAAGCAGCGCAACGAGTGCGCCCAGCCAGAGTTCGATCGACATGGAAAACCTCCTGATGGCTGACGCATATGCGCGCGTCGGCCATCAAAATGCGACGGAGATTAAGGCTCGTTTGCGTAAGAAAAGCATAAAAATGCGCGACTGTTGTGCGTGTCGCCGCCGATCGTCTTCGCCGCTTCGATCTTGAACTCGCGGCTAAACTGCCTTCGCTCCATTCACTTCCTCCAGTCTGATAAGCACCTTATCTCGGTGTCCAACAAACCGGCGGCAGGCCAGCCGCGCAAGGTTCCGCTCCGCGGTCTTGGGGAACTCGGCCGTAACTAACCGCGAGCGAAATTGGCGAGGCTGCTTGCGGTGTCGCGACTAATATCCGGACACCACGCGCTAAATATCTCTGTTGCATGGATCGTCCCCATCACCTGCCGACACCGCGCCGCCACGCCAGCCTTCAGGAGCAGGCGGTAGAAGCTGATCCCCTCGTCACGCAGTGGATCGCACTCGTTGACGCTGATCATGGTGCGGGGAAAGTCTCGCACGTCCTCTTTCGTGGCAAACCCAGGCCAAGCCAACGGGTCTCGGTTTTGGAAGGCTTCGATACCATAGGCCATTTGCGACAGATTGCTGTGAAGGTTGAGAAAAATCCCGTTGTTTTCGATGGACGACGGCAGGTGAGGCTGCGGCCAATGTCCCTCGATGAACGGGCAAAGCGCATAAAGCCCTGCTATCAGGCCAATGGCGCCCTCCTTCTGCAGCTTCATTCCCGTCGCTAATGCGAGGTTCCCACCCCCGCTGTCTCCCGCGATGACAACTCTGTCCTTGTCGATGTTCAGCGTATCGGCCTGGGTTCGCAGCCACCTCAGGCCCGATGCGCAGTCGTTCAGGCCAGCGGGATAGGGCGCGACCTCGGCAGCCGAAGAGGGGCGAACGCAGTTCCGAAAATCGACCATGGCAACGGCGACGCCTTGCGCTGCCACAAGGCGGGCCCAAGCCATGTAGACGCCGTCGAAACACGAGTGGGTTCTCATCCCGCCGCCATGGATGTAATACACGCAAGCGAGCCGCTCGTTAGTGTCAGGACGGACGAACCAAACCTTGATCGTGTTGCCGTCGGGATGCGAGCGGAAAGACAGCGTCTGTGCCGTGAGTCCATCCATCGGTGCGATCTCGTCGCTGTACGTCCGGTCAAACCACTCCTCTGCAAGCCGCGCCCGCGCCTGTCCTTCCTCGCTGTTCTCCTCCGCCAGCACTTCCTCGCGGCTCGAATAGTCACGGATCGTCGTGGCGCGCGAAACGGCGGCAAAGGCCGCCCTTATTCGCGGATCGATCCGCTCGTCGTTCGTCCAGCTTGGGCCGGGTGCAGGCTGTGTGAACGGCTCCGACCGGTTTATTCCATCCTCCAAGGCAGATCTCCTTCCTACAGAAGCCATCCGATGATGCGCCCTAAGAGCGCCGGCTGAGGGCCATCGGTCCGAAGCCCACGACAACAAGCAAATAGAACGCGACGAAAACAGCCGTGAATTGCCCGCGCGCATTGGGGGGAGCAATCTCCTGGAAGCTCACCGCGCCGAGGACCGCAACCACAAACATGAGCGCCATGATGATGGCGAGTCCCGCCGCTCTCCGTCGTCTGGCGTCTCGAAACACGGAACTTGGCCGGGAGGGTGGATCATAATATGAGACATGGTTTCATGGTGCAGAACTTATTGATGAGCGTTTTGGCGCCGGCTGTCAAGCAATCCTCATCGCGATGGTCGCTCCACGCCTGGAGGACCGCAGCCCTACTCGGCGCTATGGCTGGCTTCCTCCGCTGCAACGGTGATAAATCTACACCATCACAATCCGGGACTAAATACTTAGCTCATTGGCCGCAATCGTCACCTTGCGCAATCAAGGCTGACCTGGGTCAGCCTTGAGCCAGACTTTCACACCGGATCGTAGGGGTAGAGAGACATCACGCTGTCCATGCTGACGAAGCTTGACTTCAGTGCCGGGAAACAGTGATCGAGCATGGATTGTGGGGTCCAGCCCTCCAATCGTCCGATCGTTCGTATCGGACGCGGCTGACTGATCAGAATGACCTCGTTGCCGCGCACGCCAAAGATCTGCCCGTTAATGTCCCTGGCATGAGGGGAGGCGAGCGCAACCGCGGCTTGTGCGATCTGGTCCGGGCTCATCTTGCGGAAGCGCTCCGCGTAGCTGGCAATGGAGTCATTCTTGGGTTCGATCATCTCCGTCATTCGTGTCATAGCGCTGGGCGAGATGACATTGGCGCGCACGCCTTTCGCCGCGCCCTCGATCGCCGCCGTGCGCGCAAGGCCAACTATGCCGAGCTTGGCCGCTGAATAATTGGCCTGGCCGAAAGAACCGACCAGGCCAGCGCCGGATGTGAACAGGACATAGGCGCCCTCATTCTGGCCGCGAAACAGGTCCATGGTTGCTCGGCAGAGATTGAATCCGCCGGTCAGGTGGACGTCGATGACGGACTGCCACTTTTCCGGCGACATTTTGTGAAGCACGGCATCGCGTATATTCCCCGCCGAATGGATAACGGCATGCAAGCCGCCGAATGTGGCCACTGCCTGCTCTCGCATTGCCATGACGGCGTCGAAATCGGTAACGCTGCCTGCATTGGATACGGCATTGCCGCCACTGTCGCGAATTTCTTGCGCAACGGCCTCGGCAGGCGCGGGCGAAGAATCGGCGCCGGCAACTCCGCCGCCAAGATCATTTACTACAACGCTGGCGCCTTCCTTGGCTGCCAACAGCGCGACCGCCCGCCCAATACCGTTGCCGCCACCGGTTACGATAACCACCTTGCCTTCGAGTACACTCATTTCAAGCTCCAAATAATGATATAATATTTCGTTATTTGGAATAAAGAATTTATCTGGCAGCTTGTCAAGGACCGTCAGACGTTGGAACTCGCTGTTCTGTCTTCGCCTCTTAACGCCCCTTGAATTCGGGTTGACGCTTCTCGCGGAATGCGGCCAGACTCGCCTGCCCAGTAGCATGATTTCCATAGAAAATATATGCCAGGCCCAGCCTGCATCCACATCTCTCCTGTCCGTCATTTACTCGTTATTCTCGATAATCTCTTGATATATGACGTCGGCAAATATACCAATATTCAGCAACATATGCTGAAATATAGAACGTTTAGTGTGCGCGTATATGAGGTTTTGCGAGAGGCAAGTCGATGGAATGGATGGTTGTTGCCGAAGGACTGCGTTTCCCCGAAGGACCCGTCCAGTTGCCGGATGGCGATATCGCTGTGGTTGAGATCGAAGCCGGTATCATCTCGCGGATCGATGCCGCCGGTTCGCGGACGGTGATGGCGAAGCCGGGCGGTGGACCCAATGGTCTGGCAATGGGGCCAGACGGCAAGCTTTATTGCTGCAACAATGGAGGATTCACGTGGATCGAGCATGGCGGACGGCTTATTCCGCGCGTTCAGCCGGATGATTATTCAGGAGGCCGGATAGAGCGTATCGACTTGCGAACCGGCGAGGTCGAACTGCTTTATCGCAGCGGGGATTTCGGATGCCGTCTGAACGGCCCAAACGATATCGTGTTCGACCGGGAAGGCGGCTTCTGGTTTTCCGATTACGGCAAGACACGCGACCGAGACCGCGACCGTGGGGCCATTTTATATGCGCGCGCCGATGGCAGCGACCTGCGCGAAGTGGTCTTTCCTGTTGATAATCCCAATGGTATCGGCTTGTCCCCTGATGGCCGGACGCTCTACGTCGCTGAAACCTTCACCTGTCGCTTGACGGCCTATGATGTCGTTGAACCGGGCAAGATCGCAGAGAAAGGACCGCTCGGGATGTCTGGCACTCCTCTGTATCGCCCAGCCGGTTGGAAATTCTTCGACTCGTTGGGAGTGGAAGCGTGCGGGAATATCTGCGTTGCAACGATTGGCGAGCCGGGGATTACCGTCATTTCGCCGACGGGGTCGGAGGTCGAATTCGTGCCCTGTGCCGATGAATATACCACCAACATCTGCTGGGGCGGTGCGGATCTGATGGATGCCTATGTCACGCAGTCGGCGACCGGTCGGCTGATAAAGGGCCGTTGGCCACGGCCGGGGCTGGCGCTGGCCTATTGAGGCGCGTGCGACCCCAGCCCCAATCCGGGACTAAACACCCAGACCGATGGCAATCCGTGGCCGACCGTCCGGCATGATCTCGTTGGTTACCTGCTGATTGCCAGATATCGTCATCGCCCAAAAGACACTGCGCAGTTATTTGAAGTTACGTTGGATCGATTACGTCCGCGGCGAGCACGAAAGCGGTTCGGCAGTCGGGCGTTCCCCTTCCACTCCGAGCAAGGGGCGTCAACGGTGGTTGCGAGCAGGGCCAACAGCCGGGATGTCCCGACCGTCCGCGAACTGATCGACCGCATCATGTCCGAGGCAGAGGATATCATTCGTGGTCGACTGACCGGACTTGTCGGTCAGCCGATCCCCAGCGTTGACGGGCAGTATGCCGAACTTCACCAAGGAGCAGATAATGCGCTCAGACCGCTCTGATTTCCTCATAGAGAAGAGCAACTTGAGGTCCACCGTCTGGCGTGAGGTGCCAACCGCCGCGTTGGAGCCGGGGCAGGTGAGGCTGCGGGTGGATCGGTTCGCGTTGACCGCCAACAACATCACCTATGCTTTCTTCGGCGACAAATTTCGGTATTGGGATTTCTTCCCTGCCCCGG
>ERZ724517.1818-NODE-1818-length-11522-cov-3.439435_pt1 | contig 11522 bp, 5 predicted proteins | sample MGYA00376050_ERZ724517 | MGnify/ENA primary metagenome ERZ724517 (study PRJEB28724, sample SAMN07190886) | activated sludge metagenome | isolation source: activated sludge of sewage treatment plant in Hong Hong | place: USA: Christiansburg, Virginia | collected... | reverse complement strand
CCATCACCAAAGTTCCATGCATAGCTTACCACTTGATATCCTACTGGCACGGTAGATACAAAAGAAACGTTGTTGCCTGCCTGTGTGTACGAAAAGAGGACGGCATTACACGGTAATTGTGCTTTGGCTATAAAGGAACCAAGCATCAACACGAGAAAAGGAAATAATTTTTTGAACATAATCTGTTTTTTTAATAATAATAAAAGTTTTCACCCTCAAGACGGTTTAACCTTTCACTTTGTTAGCTGCAAAAATATGAAAAGCCCCCAAAAAGGGGGCTCTACACTACAAAATTAAAACGGATGACTAATAAATTACATTTTTATGACATTCAATTTGGCGCTGTGCATTGAATTTCCTGCCACAATTTTTATGATATATAAACCAGAGGCCAAACCTGAAGTATTGATTTCTACAATATTTCTACCAATTGTTGCTGGTTTTGTTTCAGAGAATAAAATGTTTCCACTGATATCAGAAACGATAATGCTTGCTTGTTCTTTGTTTAAAAGAGTAAAGCTAATGCTTGTCACATTTTGAGCTGGATTGGGATACACCTCAACTAGTTGGATATTTTTTGAGATATCAAAGGTTCCTTCTGGAATTTCTGGTCCAATACCATCTGTATATGAGTTTGTATCACTAGTGAAGCTAGACCATTTATCCATCCAGTTGGTGGCACCAAATGCACCTCTGTATGTAGGGGTTTGATCGATATTAGGATTTGTTAATTTTGAATTAGAAAATCCAGCACCGGTCAACATCGGTGATGCTGCTAAAGGTCTAAAGTCAGGAGATGTATAATTAAATGGGTCGGTCAGCATCACAGATGAATTAGCTGCATAGGTAGTGTTGGCATTCGCTGCTACATTATACCATGGACTGATATTCCATAAGGCGCCTGCTGTAGAATCTAATGGTAAAGCACTTGCTGCAATTACTGAATTTTGAACTTCTAACCACAAGCTATCTGCATTTCTGTGGCAACTATCGCCATCAATTTTAATTCCTACCGGCCATCCCATAAATACTGAATTGAAAATGCTTGCTCTTGAGTTTCTACGAATGTGAGCACCTCTTTTAAAATTGGCATTGATGTTGGTGGATGGCGTAAATTGAGGGCCTACTAAAGTCATGTTGCTATATACAGGCGCAGTGGTTGGAGTGAGATTTGTACCAGTAGCATCGTTATCACTCTCAAAACTGTTAGCACCCGAAACGGCGTCAGCAACTGCGGTATCTCTCAATGCTACTCCAAATTGTACATTTCCTCTGAATCCAAAATCTGAGTCAAAATCATCATCATTTGTACGATAGCTGATTAAGTGGCTGCAACTTACAGTGCCACCAAACCATTCAAACGAATCGTCAAAGCCGTAACTTACTTGAACATAAGAAATTTTTGTGCCACTACCTACGCCACCCATTGTTAATCCATTTAATTCATTGTTGGGTGCAAAAGGATATCCCGCATATTCAATACGAACATATTTAAGTTCACCACTATTATCAAGATCATTGAGTCCACCAAACTGGCCATCAGCTGGGCCACCGCCACCTGCATTGGGATTGGCCAAATTGCCGCCTTCAAACGTACCAATTCCTCCTGGAACGTTTACTTTGGCATTTCCTGCAATTACCAAACCACCCCAATCTCCTGTAGCTCTATTGCTAGGTGTTTGGCTAGATGTAAATACAATTGGACGGCTTGGTTCGCCGATAGCGTAAATTTTTGCACCGCGTGTTACAATCAGGGCTGAGCCGGCCGCACTGTAATCGCCTTTTATGATGGTACCTGGAGCGATGGTAAGGGTAGCACCATTAATTAAATATACTTTACCGGAAAGTAAATAGATGGTGTCATAATTCCACATCACATTTCCTGATATGTTTCCTGTAATGGTTTTTACCGGTGCTGCTGCATTGGTAGTTAAATTGGCTGCAAATATTGCAACAATTAGTAAAATTAGTTTTCTCATTTTAGTATAATATTTTTTATTATGCAAAAGTGAGAAGTGGATATTACTCTAATATTACATCAGCATTACTATATTGTATCGCACATTACTAAAAAGTTATGTTTGTCAATTAGAGCTTCTGATTTGAAAGTTAGGAAATGATTGTGGCTCTAACTTAATGCGCAAATTGCATTTTGCTTAATTTTTGATAAAAGCCATCTTCAATATTCATCAATTCCTGATGGGTGCCTATTTCCTGGATGGCACCTTTTTGCAAAACAATGATTTTGTCGGCATTTTTTATGGTAGCAAAGCGATGCGCAATTACGATACTGGTTCGTCCCTTCATCAGTTGATCTAAGGCATCTTGCACCAGTTTTTCGCTTTCGCTGTCGAGACTGCTGGTTGCCTCATCGAGTAGAAGAATTTGTGGATTTTTTAGGACGGCACGGGCAATGGCAATTCGCTGACGTTGCCCACCTGACAATTGAATACCGCGTTCTCCCACCAAGGTATTCATTTTTTCGGGGAAGGAGTCAATAAATTCTAGCGCATTAGCCTTTTTGGCGGCGTCAATGATTTCATTTTCCGTTGCATTTGGTTTGCCATAGGCAATATTTTCTCTGATACTTCCAGCAAATAGGAGCACTTCTTGTGGTACCAAGGCAATCTTTTCGCGCAAAGCAGTTAGGGGTATTTGTTGCACATCTTCTTCGCCAACTAAAATTTGTCCTTTTTGAATATCATAAAATCGTAGGATTAATGAGGCTATAGTAGTTTTACCGGATCCACTTGAACCCACTAGCGCTACCGTTTGACCACTTGGTACTTTAAAGGAAACAGATTTTAGTACATCAAAATCGGCTCTGGTTGGATAATTGAAGGAGACCTCTTTGAATTCGATACTGCTGTCTTTCAAAATAGGTTCTCCGGCCGATGCCTTACTGTCATTAAGCATTTCAATGTCACCATCTATAAGTTCGAAAACCCGGTCGGTGGCACCTAGGGCTCTTTGTATGGATGCAATTTGTTCGGGTAGTCCGCCTAAGGAACCGGCAACAAAAAAGGCTAACATCATAAATCGGCCAAATTCCTCTGCAGATATATTTCCGGTTGTTTTAAGCAAAAGCATTTTCCAAAGAATAAAAAATACCGATCCAAATACACAGGTAATTACAAAGGAGAAAAACGAACCGCGAATAATGCCATAGCGAATGCCAAATAGTTTGATCTCAATTACTTTTTGATTGTATCGATTCATTTCGTAAGGTTCATTTGTAAATGATTTTACATTGCTGATGCCTGTGAGAGATTCGCCTACAATGACATTTGCTTCGGCGATTTTGTCTTGAAATTTTTTTGAAAATCCTCGTATTTTTTTTGCAAAAAGAAGTGAAATGATAATAATAGGTGGAATGATAATTAGAAACCATTTGGCAATATCCCATGAAGTGTAATACATCATCAGACAAAGTCCACCAATGCCAACAATACTTTGTCTAATCAGTTCTGCAATATTTAAGGTAAATGCTTCTGAAATTACATTGATGTCTGTTGCGAGTCGACTACTGAGTTCTGCTACCTGATGCTTTGAAAAAAACAACATAGGCTTTTGTATTATTTTGCTAAAGGCATCTTTGCGCAATCCACTGAGCAAATTTTCAGTTACCTGAGTAAACATATATACACGTCCAAATGAAAAGAATCCTTGTATCAATAAAATGAGAAGTAGAATGCCTCCCAATTGATACAAGTCCTCAATCATTTCGGCCGGCGGTTTATTATTTTCACCAAAGTAACCAAACATGGTACCGCTTTTTAGTGGAAATAGTAGTCCCACACCTGCGGTAGCAATCAGAAAGACCATACCTAATACAAAATGTATTTTTTGGTTACCTAAATAGCTAAATAAGCGGAGCGATCGCCTAATATTTGCCCAGGTGAGTTTTACTTTTGGCAACTCATCTACTTCATCATGTTGCCCCCTATTGCCTCTTCGTGCCATAAATTACTATTGAAATGGTAAAGGTATAGAAAATCTGTATTAGAGTTCAAATCAATCCTGTTGATACAAAATGTGCATTCTAATTTTGATTGAACTACTTCTGGTATGGGGTCGGTATTAAAGCTTCTTAAATTTCATTTCAATACTTGGCGTAATACCCATGGCAATGCTGATACCTGCAAATTTGTATTGAACGGAATTGATGGATTTTTGTATAGCGTTTGCCTTAAACAGCGCCACCAAAATAGGATATACAATAGCTTTGTCCTTATTTTCTTTCAACAACTGCTCTTCCGTTTCGTCAGAAATGTTTTCAACCTGATCGAGGTTAATGGTAATAACAGGTGGAATGGCGACGTTGATATTGATGGCTGTGATGCTATAACCGGTTTGCCCAAATACCTCCGATGAGTTTTCAATTTGAGTCCATACTTCGTTTATTTTTTCAATGCCATAATCTTTGAGGCTTGCCACTACATCTGTTTTGAGTAAGCTGGTTATGTTCTCAGAAATTTCAACGTACTTATCTTTAACAGCTTCAATCAGATTGTCCATATTATTCAATTATTTTTTCAAAAATACGGAAATTGAAAGCAACCTAATGAAAATTTGGGGCGTTTTTTTACGACTGATTATTAATTAAACTTATAGGCCAAAGAGAGGCCAAATGAAGTGCCAACGGTTGTTTTTTGAATGATATTATCTGTGCTAGTATAGTTTAGATTTTCTTTGTCATTATTTTGATAGAAGATAAATGGCTGGTGTAGTAAATCGGTGATATTAATGCGAACCTCTAAGTTGTTAAAGAACTTTTTGCCGATTTGAAAATCGACGATGTCTCTAGCATTTTCGTAGATATCTGGAAAGGAGTAATTACCCACTTCAGACAAACGTTTACCAATTCTATTATAAAGCAAGGTGGTGGAGATGCCGCTTTCTGGATGGGTAAATGAAGCACCTACATTAATAAGATAGGGAGATTGCCCTTGCAGTGGTCTTTGCGAAGTGGCTTCTGCACTAACGCCATCTAATTTTACCGTAGATTTAATGACAGCGATGTTACCAAATAAGGCGATGTTACTCCAAATAGAGTTTTCTTTGTCACTTACGAATGCTAGTGATTTTCTGAATTCAAGTTCTGCCCCAAAATCTCTTGCGAATTGGGCATTTTGAAAGTAACGTAAACGTGAACCGGCTCCTTGACTGATAAATACTTGCTCTACGGGTTTGTCAAATCGTTTGTCGAATAATGAGAAAGAAAGCAATTCGCCTTTTCCAGGGTAAATTTCATACCGTAGGTCATAGTTTTGAATAGATGCTTGCACCAATGAATCGTAGCCTTGAATAACTGCATTCGAGTTAAAGTCATAAAATGAAAAGCGCGACATTTCTCTGAACTCTGGTCGTGAGAGCGTTTTGTAAGCGCATAACCTAAGGTTGGTTTTCTTATTTAGCGAGTAGGTAAGATTTAAAGAGGGAAGAATACTTTTGAAATCGTGTTTTACGGAAACTTCTTCTTTATTACTTTTTGTTTTGAGTTCCTGATTAAAGGCTTCGTAACGTACCCCCCAAACGGCGCGCACTTTTTTTAGAAATTTATTATCAAACATTATGTAAGCGGCGTTTAGATTTGAGGAAGCGCTGTACTTATCAGTTGGTTGGGTAATATCATCTAATCTGAAGCCACTATCACTCATATTTTCAGGAGCAAATATTTTATCTTCTGGAAGCTCCAGCAATTTGCTGTCAAATTTCGAAATGTTTGAAATTACATAGCCCAATGCTCTAGCCGAAAAGTCTCTGCTTTTGTTTTGTAAAAATCCGCCCACTTTAACGGATTGTGCTACATTCTGGATATTAAAAGGAAGGGTAATATCTACCTTGCCGTTATAAATATTTTCATTGAGGGTTGAGTAAAATTTGCCTGCAAAGTTTGGAGAGGCTTTTCCCATCGGTACGTTAGCGGAAAAGGTGCTATCGTCAGGATTATTATAGTTGAGCACGTAGTAGGTTTTACGTAAATCGGGTGTATTGCGTTTGATATTATTATAAGCACCTGCCCATTGGATTTTAATTTTTCTTTTAGTGATATTGTGTTCACCGCTCAATTGATTTACAAGCAAGGTATTAGAGGTAAATTGCGCTGAGGTGGCTCTCACAAATTGTTCGTTCAATTTATTGTCTCCAAATCTATTAATGGTAGCATCTTCGCTGTTAATATTAAAGGTATTGCGGAAGGTAATTTTGTGATTTGAGTTTAATCGATAACCTAAATTGAGCAAGGCTCCTGCTAAAATGTTATCTCTAGCAACGGTATCATTGAAGGTGAAAACGGAAGCTGTGCCAAGTTCGTAGTCATTTCTTTCAATATAGTTGAGTCTTTGTGCACGATTATAGGTTAGTGCACCAATAACACCAAATGTGGAATTGTTTTTGAATTTGTGGTTATATCCTCCAACGGCTTGCACATTTCTGTTGGGCATCATGCTATTACGCTTTTTTATTTCCCAATTATTTTCTACCTCTTTGGATGCATCTATTTTTTGTTGTCTGGTAAAAGTGGTACTAAAAAAGGAGTCGGTGACAGGAAATGAGGCTGGTAATTTTCTACCACCATCATCAAGACCAATCCAATCTTTTTTACCATTTTTGCTATCATGGTATGAGCCAAATGTCCCCAAGGTATTCATACCGGTTGCAAGCTGCACTGATACATAATTTTCGGTTGGAATGTCCTTCGTATTGAGGTCGATGACACCTCCTGCAAAGTCGCCTTGCATATCTGCTGTTGCAGCTTTGTAAATGGTAATATTGTCGATAAGATTTGAAGGGAAAATATCAAATGAAAATGCCTTTCGATCTGCTTCTGTGCTAGGTAATATCATTCCGTTCATAAGCGCCATATTGTAGCGATCGGGTAAGCCTCTTACTACTGCAAACTTGCCTTCATTAATGCTCACACCTGACACTCTTTTCAAAACGTCGCTGGTGTTTCGATCTGGTGTTCTTCGGATGCTTTCTGCAGAAATCCCATCCGAAATGGATGCCATATTTTTTTGTTGAACAAGAAGGCTTGAAAGGTTTTCTTTTTTCAAAGTAGCTTTTACGGTCACTTCTTTTATGCCTCTCGGGGCTTTATTGAGGGTGGCATTCACGGTTACTATGTTGCCGTCTTTGATTAGGACCTCGGTAATAATTTTTTTCTCAAAGGATACATAGCTAATTTCAAGATTGTATTTGCCTAGTTCAATATTTTTGATAGAGTAATTACCGTCAATATCTGTCCGCGCGCCCAATGCAGTTCCTTCAATTTTTACGGTTGCTCCCATGAGTGGTACATTGGCTTCGTCTGTAATTTTTCCTTCTATTTTTCCAATACCGGCAAACGAATATATTCCTGATAAGAGTAGGGTAATGACTGCAATAAAATTCTTCATTTTGTAATAGCTTTTGTTTGTTCTGCAAAAGTCTTAATAGGCTATTACCATATCATTGATGAAATGTTACATAATTGAGCAATGTTACCAAAAAAATTTACAATAAGTTAATATTGGATCTCTACTGAGCAATCCATTGTTCAGGATTCATTTTATAGGAGGAGCCATTGGCGCCTATCCGCCACACTTGAAAGTTAATTTGGGTATTGCCTTCCTCATCCGTCATGACGGTGCCAATACTTTGTTTCATACTTACCCGCGCTCCTTTTTTTACTGAAACGCTACTTAGTTTGGCATACACGGTGAAAAAACTACCGTGATTTATTATTACTGTGGTGCCAGTGCCAGGTATGCTGATGATGGAACTGACCTCGCCGGCAAATATAGAACGTGCATTAGCGGCTCGGCTTGTTTTGATATCTATTCCATAATTTTCGGTATAAATATTAAAGACAGGGTGTTTGTTTTTACCAAATCGTTCCACAATAAAGCCCTTTTCGACAGGCCATGGAAGGCGGCCTTTGCTGACTTCAAAACTGTTTGATACTTCTCGTTCAAGAGGAGTTAATGAAAATTTATAATCATCACTTGCAAACGATTTTACATTTGATTTGGCTATGGTATTGGATTTATTTTCAGGAGAAGTCGCTTCTTTTTTGGGTCCTCTGTATGCAGGACTCTCATCTTCGGAACTTCCAGTGTTCAAGCTTACGTCACCAAATTTTGGTTTTTCGGCATTCGGTACATAACGAGGATTGTTATACGGAGTGCTAGATGCCAGCCTTTCCTGTTCTCTTTCTTGTCTGCGTTTTTCTTCATTAAATCGACGTTGTTGTTCCTCTTGTCGTTGTTTGTCTAGGTTTAGCTGTCGTTCGCGTTCTTCTTGTCTCTTTTTTTCAAGGGCCAATTGTTTTGATCGTTCTTCCTGCTTTTGTTTTTCAATAGCCAGTTCTTTTTCCTTTTGAATTCTAGCTGCCTCGGCCAGTTGGGAAGCTTTGCGTTCGTTTTCTTCACGTTCCTTTTTTTCAAGAGCCAGGGCCTTTTCTTTTGCTTCTCGATCTTTTTGCTCTTGCAATAGTTTTCGTTGAAGTTCTTCCCTTTTTTGTTTCTCTACAAGGGCTTGCTGTTCCTTTAATTCTTGCGCTTTTTTCTCCTGTGCAAGCTTGCGTGCTGCTTCCTCTCTTCGAGCCTTTTCGCTGGCCTCTTGTTCGCGAGCTCTTTTTTCAGCCAATAACTTATTTTCCTGCTCAAGTTTTTGGCTTTTCAATTTTTCCTGTTTCACTCTTTCCTCAATTGCACGCTTCCTTGCTAAATCAATTTCATTTTTAATGGCTGACGAAATCGCCCGATTCAATTCATCAGCAGCTTTTTTATTTCTAGCTAGTTGCTGCATCAACTCCTTTTCTTTTCCTTTGAGCTCATTCACTACTTTATCTTTTTCTCGCGTTTCAGATTCTAAAATTTTATTTTGCGTTTCCTGGGCAATGAGTACAAAATCCTTTTTTTGTTTTTCGATGTTGAGTACGGTAATTTTATTAGTGAGTTGCTTGCTGGCGGAAGTGATTTTGACTGCTTGATCAGCTCGGTATCCTCGATATTGTTTTACATAATTCAGTCTTCGGATCGCATCATTAAACGAGGTTGATGAAAATAAGAATACAATAAAATCTGAGCTGGTTTTATTTTTGTAGGTATAGCGAACCATTTCTGCATATTGTTTTCGTAAGGTATCCAGTTTGGTTTTTAAAATAGAAACATCTGTATTAGCCAAATGAATATTTGTTTCTATGAGGCTGATTTCATTGTTAATATTTGAAATCAATTTCTGACGGGCATTCAGTTTGGCTTGCAAAGCTTGCAGTTCAGCGATACCGGCTTTTTTGTCTTTTCGCAGTGCACTGAGTTCGCCTTGAGTTTGTTTGATTTCTGAAAGGAGAGATTGCCTTTGTACTTCCAGTTGTTCACGCGAAAAAGACTGCTTTTTTTGAGCATGGATTGCAGCGGTCAGCAACAAACAAAGTACTATGGAAATGATTTTCTTTATCAAAATATTGGGTGACGCACAAAATTAATTTTTTAATCTAAAGAAGATGCAAAAATTATCCTAAAAGAGATGCTTTTGCGGGATTACAGTGTTTCCTTGAGCCATTTAAAAAATTCGGTTTGCCATACCATTCCATTTTGCGGTTTTAACACCCAATGGTTTTCTTCGGGCAAGTATAAAAATCTGCTATGGATCCCTTTGAGTTGTGCGGCTTGAAAGGCTTGTAATCCTTGCTCAATGGGTACTCTATAGTCTTTGCCACCTTGGATGATCATAATAGAGGAAGTCCAATTGTTGACAAAATTGCTGGGACTGAAGTTTTTGTAACTGTATTGAGCATCCTTATTCTCTTTATCCCAGTATGCGCCACCAATATCCCAATTGGCAAACCAAAGTTCTTCGGTAGTGCCATACCAACTTTTTAAGTCAAACAAACCACAATGTGAAATAAAGGTCTTGAATCGACCTTCATGTATACCTGCCAACATGAAAACGGAGTAACCTCCATAACTGGCGCCTACGGCACCTATTCTGCTTTTATCAACATACGATTCTGTGGCGATATCATCGACAGCGGCTAAATAATCGCGCATGGGATTACCACCCCAGTCTTTGCTGATTGATGCATTCCACTGCGTACCCCAGCCTGGCATGCCGGTTCGATTGGGAGCAATGATTATATAGCCGTTGCTGGCCATCAATTGGAAATTCCATCTAAAAGAGTAAAATTGTGAAAGGGCACTTTGTGGTCCACCTTGACAATACAATAATACAGGGTATTTTTTTGCAGGATCAAAATTTGGAGGATAGATAACCCATGAAAATAATTTTTCGCCGTTTTCCAAATCTGTAAAGCGTTCTTTTACGTCGCACAAATTGATTTGAGCATAGGCGGCATCGTTTACATGGGTTAGTTGCACCATATTTCCGCTTTCTAAATTTACACTATACAATTCTGCTGCATGATTCATGTCCATTCTGGAAACAATCATTGCATTGCCGCTTTGCACGCATATATCGGCAATGTTGAACTGTCCACTTGTTATCTGTCTTATATTTTTTGAAGTGACTTCCATTTCAAAAAGTTGTTCTGTGCCTTTTATGGGTGCGGTAAAAAATATTTTTTCATCATTTGTACTCCACACAAAATGATTTACGTTTTCGTCCCAATTTTCGCTTAGACAAGTTTTTGTTTTTGTGTTCCAGTCCATGATCCATAAGGCGTTTTTATCGCTTTCAAATCCATCAGTTTTCATACTGAGCCAAGCTAGCATTTGTCCATTATTACTAAAGACGGGATGTGTGTCATATCCCTCCATACCTTCAGTGATGTTTGTGGTGTTTCCACCCTCAATTTGGTATAGGTATAAATCAGTATTGGTACTTAATGCATACTCTTTGCCGCTTTTCTTTTTGGTGACATACAGCACACCTTTATTATCTGGGGTAAAAACGAAATCCTCATCACCTCCATGTGGTTTTTGGGGGCAGTCAAATAGTTCATTTCCCATAATGTCTTTTTCTCTCATGGCATGGTCAGCTACATTATCTGCAACAAACAAGTGCGAGTAAGCGCCATCTTCCCATGTGTCCCAATGTCGCTGATTCAAATCATTGTACACATATACATTTGATTTTGACAGCGAAGGATAGATATCAGTACTATGCAGTTTTTGCATTTTTACATCACGGGTATATATCACTTTTTTACCATCAGGGGATACCTTGGTGTTATCGCCACCTTTTTCGATAGTGATATCGATCTTGCCTGGAATGGTATTGATTTCAGTGGCTTTTCCCCCACTTAACGAAATTGCATAGGTAGTGGTTTTGCTTTTATTTTCAGCGATATTAGGAATAGAAACACTATAATAAAGGGTTGCACCATCTTGGCTGATTCCCTGATACGCCACTCTACCGAGCGACCACAGTTTTTCGATGCTTAGGTTTGACTGCGCATATGAAATAGAACATCCTATTATGAGTAGGGAGGCTATAGCTAATTTCTTCATGAGAATCTTTTTTTGAAAGCACAAAATACATTTTATTTTGTAAAAGAGAATATTTGCTTTTACTTC
>ERZ724517.1808-NODE-1808-length-11547-cov-11.886182_pt1 | contig 11547 bp, 7 predicted proteins | sample MGYA00376050_ERZ724517 | MGnify/ENA primary metagenome ERZ724517 (study PRJEB28724, sample SAMN07190886) | activated sludge metagenome | isolation source: activated sludge of sewage treatment plant in Hong Hong | place: USA: Christiansburg, Virginia | collected... | reverse complement strand
GCCTTGGACAGCTCAGTGATACGACTTTTTTTGCCAAGGTACTGCACACGCACTTGTTCGATTGCCGGCACATCATTGGCCGCCGCAATCAGTGCCTGTGCTTCATGCACCAGCGCGTTTAATTCGCTCATGTTGTTCCCGCTCTCGCGAAGAATGGAGTTCTGTTGCCACCGTGCAGACATCTATGTGACTGCACCACGGCAAAAAATAAAAAAGGGAAGAACCCTTAAGCCCTTCCCTTTTGGTCGAGCCCGAAAGCCCTTCCTAACTACTTACGCCGCGAGGCTGGCTTTTGCTTGCTCAGCCAGAGCGGTGAATGCAGCTGCATCATGCACGGCAATATCAGCCAATACACGACGGTCAATCTCAATGCTTGCACGACGTAGGCCATTGATAAGACGGCTGTACGAGAGACCATTGAGACGGGATGCCGCGTTGATACGGGCAATCCACAGTGCACGGAACTGACGCTTACGTTGACGACGGTCACGATAGGCGTACTGGCCGGCCTTGATGACTGCCTGGAACGCTACACGATAAACGCGCGAACGGGCACCGTAGTACCCCTTTGCGCGATCGAGAATCTTCTTGTGACGACGGTGTGCGATAACACCACGCTTTACACGAGCCATTTTTCGTATTTCTCCGTCAGTTACAGGTTAGGAAGCATGCGTTCGACACGAGCGACATCGCTTTTGGCGACCATCGTCATGGGACGTAGCTGACGGATACGCTTGGCTGACTTCTTCGTCAGGATATGGCGCTTGAAGGCCTGCTTACGCTTAAAGCCATTAGCAGTCTTCATAAAGCGCTTAGCTGCAGCGCGTTTGGTTTTGATCTTTGGCATGATATACCTCGTTAAGTAACCCCTTCAGCACAGCGATCAGTCCGGCCTGGGGGTAAGAAACTCGCTGGAATCCTTCCCTGCTTATCTCTTTTTCTTGGGCCCGATGAGCATATGCATCATCTTGCCTTCCATCTTCGGGTGTTGTTCCACAACCCCGATCTCAGCCAGATCAGTTTCGATACGCTGCAATTGCTTCATACCGAGCTGCTGATGAGCCATTTCACGTCCGCGGAAGCGGAGCGTAATCTTAGCCTTATCGCCTTCTTCAAGGAAGCGAACGATTGAACGAAGTTTGACCTGATAATCGGCTTCTTCTGTGCCAGGGCGAAGCTTGACTTCTTTGATCTGAACCTGATGCTGTTTCTTCTTGGCATCTTTCTTCTGCTGTTTCTGCTCGAAGACATGCTTGCCGTAATCCATGATACGGCAAACAGGTGGCTCTGCATCCGCCACAATTTCGACCAGATCGAGCTGAACTGCCTCAGCAGCAGCAAGGGCTTTGGCAAGTTCGACAATGCCGACCTGCTCACCATCTTGATCAATCAAACGCACTTCGCGCGCCCGGATTTCTATATTGAGTGCCGGGCGTTTTTCTTTGGCAGGGCCATTACGTTCAGGCTTAATCGTTAATTCTCCAATACAAAACGGCCCCGTTGCGCAATATCCGCTTGGAGGAGAGAGGCAAAGTCGTCTATCGACATACTGCCTAGATCCTCGCCCTTGCGGGTACGCACAGCTACGGTGCCAGATTCCATCTCGCGATCGCCCACCACCAACAGGTAAGGGATACGCTCAAGGGTACGTTCTCTAATTTTATAGCCTATCTTCTCGTTTCTCAAGTCCGCAATCACCCGGAAGCCTTTACTCTTCAAGGCTTCAACCACCGAGGTACAGGCTGGGGCCTGAGTATCGGTGATATTCATGACCACCGCCTGCACCGGAGCCAGCCATGGTGGGAAGGCTCCGACATAGTTTTCGATCAACATACCGATGAAGCGCTCGAACGAGCCCAGAATAGCCCGGTGCAGCATTACAGGATATTGGCGACTATTGTCTTCGGCGACATAAGTAGCCTCTAGGCGCTGCGGCAGGTTGAAATCGAGTTGAATAGTGCCGCATTGCCAGGCTCGGCCAATGCAATCGTGCAGGGTAAACTCGATTTTGGGGCCATAAAAAGCCCCCTCACCCGGCTGTAAGTCATACTTGAGGCCAGCATCGTCTAGCGCCTTGGCCAGTCCGGCCTCGGCACGGTCCCACAGATCATCTGCACCAACCCGCTTAGCAGGACGAGTGGAGAGCTTGAGGCTGACGTCGGTAAAGCCGAAGTCTTCATATACCTGCATTGTTAGCCGAATGAAGGCAGATGCCTCCTCCGCAATCTGATCTTCTGTGCAGAAGATGTGCGCATCATCCTGAGTGAAGCCACGCACACGCATGATGCCGTGCAAGGCGCCGGAAGGCTCATTACGGTGACAGGCACCAAACTCGGCCATACGCAACGGCAGGTCACGGTAGGACTTTAGGCCCTGATTAAAGATCTGCACATGGCAGGGGCAATTCATGGGCTTAACGGCATAGTCCCGATTTTCGGACCCGGTCGTGAACATATTGTCGGCATAGTTAGCCCAGTGCCCGGAACGCTCCCATAGCACCTTGTCCACTACTTGCGGGGTACGGACTTCTACATAGCCGTTATCCTGCTGCACTTTGCGCATGTACTGCTCAAGTACCTGATAGATAGTCCAGCCGTTCGGATGCCAAAACACCATGCCCGGTGCTTCTTCTTGCAGATGAAACAAGTTGAGTTGCTTACCAATCTTGCGGTGATCGCGCTTCTCGGCTTCTTCCATACGCTGGACGTAGGCGGCCAACTGCTTTTTGTCGGCCCACGCAGTGCCATAGATACGCTGTAGCTGCTCGTTCTTGGAATCACCGCGCCAGTAGGCACCGGAAATCTTGGTCAGCTTGAATGCCTTGAGGAAACGCGTATTGGGTACGTGCGGGCCTCGGCACATATCCATGTATTCTTCGTGGTAGTACAAGCCCATAGCCGTCTCATCGGGCATGTCGTCAATGAGACGCAGCTTGTAATCCTCACCGCGGGATGTGAACTCGGCAATGACATCGTCACGCGGTGCCACCTTCTTGATGACGTCATAATCTTTATCGATTAGCTGGATCATGCGCTTTTCGATGGCTGCCAAGTCATCCGGCGTAAAAGGACGCTCAAACCAGATGTCGTAATAAAAGCCTTCCGCAATAACCGGACCGATCACCATCTTTGCCGTGGGGTACAGCTGCTTGACCGCGTGACCAATCAGATGAGCACACGAGTGGCGAATGATCTCCACGCCCTCTTCATCTTTTGGTGTAAGTATCTGCAGCGAGGCATCTTCTGTGATCAAGTCACAAGCATCGACCAGACGGCCGTTCACCTTGCCGGCGACCGTGGCTTTGGCAAGCCCGGCACCAATAGAAGCAGCAACATCGGCAACGGATACGGGATGATCAAAGGAGCGGACTGAGCCGTCCGGGAGGGTAATAGCAGGCATGATATTCATCCTTCAGCAGTGGTGGCCGCCACGAGTGGCCACATGACATCGAGATTGCGGGCCTTACAGGATGATCCTGCCGGCAGAGGGTATACGGACCCTCCGGAGCGACTTTGGCTGGTAACGACCAGCGCCTGAAGAGCAAACGGAAAAAACCGAAACGCAATGGAAGGCGGCGACTATAACCGCCCCTTCCATTAACGCCAAGCGGGATAATAGACAGGTGCATCGGCATACCGAATACACCTATGTGAATCAACGAAAAGCAAGATAGCCAAGTAGCGCATCAAACGAGTACCGGGACTCACCCCCTGTTGCATCTGCCACTACCAAAGCGGGATTAGCAAAGTCGACTCCAATCAACCAAAAGCGCGACGTTGTTTGAACAAATAAACCCTGTCGACCAAAGTTCAGTGTCATGGCAACGCTTGTATCGCTATTGGGCTGATAAACCTTGATGTCGCCGTTACGAACGGCCAGTCGATACGACTTGCTCCAGCCATCCACTACTGCCTTGCCATCAACAATAAGATTCATGCTGGTGAAGTCAAAGTTGGTCAAAGCAGCCAACGTATCGGCAAGATTGACGCTGGCTCCAGAAGTAATCTGGCCCAACAAGTTGACGGCCTCATCACGAGCGTGACTGATAAACAGTCCTGCCTTGGTCAAGGAACCTGTCGCAATAACACGTGCTTGCGGCACTGTCAGAATTGTTACCAGAAACTTCGCGCTCAGTTGACCATCGCCAGTGCCATCAAGAGAGAAAGTCAAATGCTCATCGCTGCCGCGCGTTATACGGTAGCTATCACCATTCGGGAGTACGAGATCACCATAAGCAATGCCACCATTAACCAGAACGCCGTCATTATCAGCACCGTCCATGGTCAGTTCAGCACTTGCCTTGCCTGCTACAGACAGCTCGCTGTTATTAGACAGGTTTTTCATTCCTGCACTGCCATCCAGTGCAAAAACACCATGACCATTAGCCAGCAGACCTGAAACGGCATTTACCAGCACATTTGTGTCGCCGTTACCTGAAACAATGGATTGAATGCCGGCTAGCAAAGGCTGTAGATCCGTGTCTTTGGGATCGATGCTGAGGGTGCCATCAATGTCGGCCTTAATAACAGCATTTCCCAGCGCACCCACAGCCTTGTAAACAAAAAGCTTGTTGGCCGCCCCTTCCTTGAACGAGGTGAGATCAATCGTCAAGTCAACTTGCAGGCCTTTGTAGGTTCCTGTCAGCAGCAACTGGTTAGGTGTTGTTTCCGTCTTGCGATTCAGGACGGCGGTCAAGTCGCCGCTGGCGAGGGGAGTTGAATTAATAGAGGGTGGTAACGCATCCAGATATACCGAACCAAGGGCGGCATACGCCACGGTTTGAATGGCCACTTCTGCAACTGCCTGACTGTCAGTACCCAGCAGCCATCCAAATTCAGACAGCTCTTTTACCATCAGATGCTCAAGGTTAAATGCACCCGAGTCCCTAATAACCTTTGCTACATCTACGCCTAATGCACCCAGATCCGTTACGAATACCGAGGTATTAAGCGCAATAGAATTCAATGGAGACAACTGGCCAGAAACTAGAGCGGCAATACGGCTCTGCCATTCAGCTACGCGCAGCCGAGAAGCATCAACATCTACTTGAGCACCCACTTCACTGGCAGAGGTCAAAAGGTGGGAAAGCGATACATCACCCTCCTGCTGCAGTCGGCCATTGTTTTCGATAAGGCCTGCCACAAAATCGTTAAGCACTTGATTCAGATCACCGCCTGCGGCCATCTGGGCAAAGGCGGCTGAAAGCAGCGTTACCTGCATGGCATCCGCAGAAGCGGCGGCAACGAAAGTAGTGCTGGTGATATCGCCAGGACGGGCCATGAGAACGGAGGAAGACACTCCCAACATGCGAGCCACGCGCTCTTGGGCAAAGGACAGTGAGGCATTACTGAGTACGCCGCTGATACTTTCAGCGTAGCGCACGACCAATGTACTTAGTGGCGTCAGCGGCATCACCGCGACTGCGCCCGAGGACTCTACACGAGCCCAGCTGACCAGCGCCGGGGCAATCGCCAACTCCTGCCACTCACCAAATACTGCTGTGCCACACCCGGCAGGCGCATCGCAACGCATGCGTGTGGCTTCGGCAGGATTATCAGAAAGAAGCAGTTCAAGCCGCAAAATACCCGGCTGGGCATCCTGCAAATTCAGGGAGAAATCACCGGCCTCATTGGTCAGAGTGCTGGCCACTTGTGTCCAAGCACCCTCTTGCCAACGGCTGGCCACCACACGGCCATTATCTATAACGCCCTTAACTGCGCTGCTATTGATAGAGGCAGACGATGAAGGCGTGGAAGCAGGCGTGTCAGTACTATCACTGCCACATGCCGCCAGAAGCAGGCTGGACACCAATACGATGCCGCGAACAAGATTTTTGGCCACAGTGAGTCTCCCTTTTTTATTCTTATTGTCAGGCTGCTCGACCAAGAATCGACACCCGTAATTACCAGTGATTATCTAGACAGAGCCATGCATAGCTCAAGGTCGCTGGTCGCGATAAACACTCCGTCTACCTCATCTGATGGCGAAAGGAGAACGAAAACGGAAGGGATCGGTCAAAAACGGAAGTTGTAGAAAAGGTCGATTGCGTTTTCGAGAGCCGAAACCGCTTCCAGATAAAGCCGGGGACGAATCTGGTAGCGCATGGTGATGGTATTGACGGGGGTGAACACCCCAACGCCATAACTCAGGTAAAGATCCGGACGGATATAACCGGATACCTTGACCTGGGTGTCATCTCCACTGCCATCGGCATCAACCGAAAGATCACTAATACCAACTATGCTCCCAATACCAGAGGTGAGCCCTTCCCCCCCTTTGGCCCCCAGCTTGATGGCAGCAGATGCCAGCATGGCATCGTTGATGGTAGAGCCACCCGTTGCATCGCGCTGGGCCAGTGGCCGTCCCAGAATCAGGTAGGCAAGTATGTCTGCCTGCGGCATGGAGGGCTCAGAAAAAAGTGTGGCCTCAGGTGCATTCGCTCGCCCTTCTACGCGGATGCCGACAATATTGTCATCCACCTCACGAATGGCTTCTGCATCAATGGCTGGCTGGGAAATGTTGCCGGCAAAAATAAGGCGTCCACGACGCACCTTAAGCTTTTGGCCATAAGCTTCATAACGAGCATCCTTGTCCAAGCCCAGCTCGCCATAGGCTTCAAGGCCACGCTGCGCACTCTGACGCATATGCAGACCGCCGTTTAGCGAGCCAATAACACCAAACCCGTTGATAAAGACATCATCTCCTAGGATCAGCTCTACATCGGCATTAATCGCCATGGCTTGGCCTCGACGAAGAGTGCTGGCATGAAGCCTGCCATCGGCAGTCTTAAGCACGATGACATCTGCAGATAGGCCAACCGAACGCTCTGGAAGCTGCTTGAGATTAATTCTGGCGTAAGGCACACGAACTGTTCCGGTCAGGTCTACCTGGCCGGGCTGCAGCTCAATGTGCAAATCCGGATCCACCTCTGCCAGAATCTCTGGCTCCTGCCGAATACCAAACCGGCTTCCCTTAAGGTCAAGAGAGACTTTTGGTTGATCTGACCAGTCCGCTTGCCCTGATAATGCTGCACCACCCGCTCCACTGCGCAACTGGCCAGAGATATCTGCCCTATCCCCTTGTACGTCGATCCAGGCGGACATATCGTCAACAGCAAGCGGCACATTGCGCAGTGCCATTTTGCCATCCTTTAATTGCAGGCTGCCCCAATAGCGCGGATGGGCCAGTGAACCATCGAGACGACCTTCCGCTGAGACCAGCCCGGTTAACGTTGACAGTGCTGGCAGAAAGGGCTGCAGCAACTCCAACCGTAACCCGCTCAGCGTCACCTCCCCGGTAAGCGGCCTGTTCTCCGCAAACGGATTGATAGTGGCCTCCAAGAGAGCATTGCCCATATCACTCGAGGCCAGTGTTACTCGGGAGTTAATCGCAGAGGCATCCGCATCGATAGCCACATTGAAATGGTCATACCTCAAAGAAAGTGGCTCAGCATCATCGCGGCCTAGGCGCACCTCACCAGACTCGGTATGAAACAAGGCCTTTGCAGTGGGCGCCTCTCCTGGGCGCCAGTCTGCGGTCGCTTCACCCGCAATGACTCCAAGCCACTCCAGCCCTTCTGGCATGAATGTCGCCACTCGCTCCGCCTGAAAGTCCTTTAGGCTGACTGCAACATGCCCGCTTGGGCCAACGACAAGTGGCTCACTGATGCAAAGTGACGCCGGTGCGTTCTGCCAGCAATGCGGGCTTAGCTGGACTTCACGCAAGCCGGCATTCCACGACAATGGTACCTCGCTAGACAACAGCCACTGCATTTCTCCAGCCGTGACCTCGCCTTGCTGTAAGTCGCCCTGCCAGTTGCCAGTCAAACGGTCAAGGCCACCGGCCAGCTTGCCCTGCACGGCAACGGACTCGCCCTTCAACGACCATTCCAGCTGATGTTCGCCAACTACTCCCTGAGCCGTTAGCAACAGATCGCCCAGCACCACATTACTTTTAGTGGTAATACCATTCATGGCTAGCGAGATATTGCCTTGAGCATTCCCCCATTCAGGCACCACCGCCTGTAGCTGCGCTGACTGTACCCTGTTCCCGTCGTATGCAGCCTGCTCCGCCACCAGATCAACTCGAACATCAGGGGCACGTTCCGGGCCATTCAGCACCACCCGTCCCTTAACCTTGCCATGCAGTGCCGGCATCAGCACTTCAGGACTGATTATATCCAGATCCAGTATTGCGTCCCATTGCTCCCACAGGCCTCCGGCAAGGGCTACCGAATTACCTGCCCACTCGGCTTTAAAGCCGCTGGAGCTTACGTGGGGCCATGATCCATCAAACAAACGCACGCGGATTGGGCCATCCAACAACAAGGGCTGATCGCGTAGCTGCCCGGCGATATTAACGTCACCCAGATCAAACTCTCGCCGAGCTGCCGACCACTCGCCTCGCCCACTTAAGGAGCCGCTAAATTGGCCAGACCACTCTGGAAGGAGCCATTGGCTTTCAAAATCATCCAGCACCACTGCGCCCTGCCAAACGATGCCACTGCCAAAGTCCAACTCACCACCAGCCTGTAACGCCCCCGCATCACCGACATAAGACAAGGTTTCAATGTTGAGGTGCGTACCGCCACCAGCTACCTGCCCCTGCCAAAAGCCACTGGGGAGTAATCCCGAAGACATATCACCCGAAAACTCAGCAACGTAATCACTCTGGCGCCCTTCAAACACCAACTGACCATTATCACTTTGAACAAACTTGAGGCCCGCAACCGGCCGACTCACCGCACGCCAGTTTGCTGTTGCCTTATGCAGTGATTCTGGAGACCAGAGCACACCATTGGCTTTATCCGTAACGAACCAATATTCGCCACTGGCCAGCTTTAAAGACGACTCCATGCTGGAGTCTTGCTGCTGGCTGCGGCCTTTACTAATAAGGGTACCGGTGAGAATAGGAAGGACGCTACGGGAAACTGGCCAGTGCCGTGCTAGGTCTACATCCTTCAACTCTACCGTCGCATCCCAACTCAGGCCAGATGACCAGCCGAGGTTACCTTTCGCATTAACTTTGCCATTTAATCCACTGATATTTAATGATTTAAATTCTATGTGCTGCCAATCCATATCCAACTGCCATTGGCCGGATACTGGGGGCGTGTATTTTGTTTTGAGATCCATTCCGCCTTGCGAGCGCAGGCCATGCTTGTCGCCAATCACCTTGAGCTGGCCTTTACGGCTATCAAGTTGATGCTGAGTGAGCCATGGAAAATAAAGGTCAGACCACTTTAGCGATGCGGTATAGGGTATATCTGGCAAGAGTGGCCTAACGTTACCGGCCAGATCGGCGTGGTAACGACCACGTGAAGTTGCGGTGATATCCAGACTTGCTACCCCTCCCCCCAAACCGACCTGAAGTGGCTGCCATTCTTTCTCGGTCAGCCAGCGTGGCGCTAGCGTGCCATTCGCCTTTAGGGGATAGCCGCCGAGCAGCTGGATTTCGCCCGCCAGATCAAGATCGCCATAGCGCGGCTCTTGCGCCTGAAGCTTGTCGATGGTGACCGTCGCCCCTCGCCAGTATCCCTTGGCGGCGATATGAGCAACCGGCCACTCGCTGCCACGCTTGCGCACAAGAACATTCTTTAGCTCAATACTATGAATATCCAGAGCCAGAGGCAGAATGAGGCGAGGCAGGCGTACCGGATCACGGGATGGAGGGGATGTCAGTGTGAGTACCACTCCGTCTGCCTGCAGCTCCAAAATATCAATCTCGCCACGCAGCAGTTGCAAGAGCGACCAACGCGCCAGCACTCGGCGAATATAGAGATCTGATTTACGGGTATGTAATCGGACCTCGGCCAGATCCAATCCCCCCAGAAGCGTCCCGCCCCTGACCTCCAGTGTCAGCATGCGCTGCATGCCAAGACCTTGCTCCAACAGCCAACGGCTGCCTGTTTCCGAGCCCAGCATACCCATGACAGGCAACGTCAGCAGTACGATAACTAACAGGCACCAGAGCAGTAATCGCCTGAAAAGATGCAGCATCCTGACCACTACATCACGCGCCATCACAGGTTGGGCCCCATGGAAAAGTGCACCCGAAAATCTTTGCCGGGCTCCGATACAGCCCATGCCAGATCCAGGCGAATTGGCCCGACAGGTGATACCCAACGAATACCAAGCCCGGAACCGACTTTCATCTGCTCGCTTACACTGTCGAATGCATTACCGATGTCCGAAAAAAAAGCCAAGCGCCACCTAGGGTAAAAGGTGTAGTCATACTCAGCACTGCCCGTCGTCAAATAGCGCGCACCCACGGCAATGCCGTTTGCATCACGAGGCGACAATGACTTGTAATCATAACCACGCACGCTCTGATCGCCCCCTGCATAAAAACGCATGGTCAGCGGCACCTCTTCAAAACGATCTGCAATGATGGCCCCACCATCAGCACGTAAAAGAAATTGATGCTTATCCGCTACAGTACGCAACAAGCGAAGGCCAGCGCGTAACGTAATAAAGTCCGCATCAGAGAGTAATTGCGATGACGCTAGCTCTGTCTGATAGTACTGGCGGTCACCCCAATAAGGGTCAACACCACCCTTGCTGCGCACTCTATCTATACTGAATCCTGGCAACAACAGATCCGACTTTCCATCAACACCATCAGGACGTTGAAAGGACTCACGACTCCAGCGCAATGAAAATGTCCGCTTCCAGCTCTGTTCACGCTGAATCTGTCGCTGCACCCCAAGCACCGTGTTGTACGTCACCACGCTCTCAACATCTTCGCGCTGTACTCCGTAAAGCAGCTGTATCACATCATCTAACGGGTGAGTCCACGGAATGGAATATACCGAATCAAAGCTACGTCGTACTTGAGAAAGCTCTGTAGAGGCTCGAACGCCATGCCCTCTGTCGTTAATCAGTGGTCGTCGCCACGTCAGGCTGATACGGCCCTCAACATCGGTAGAGTAGCCAATACCCACATCAATATCGTTCGGCTTGCCCCCTGCCATCTGCACCTTTACCGGCACAGTCAGTGGCTCCACGCCTTCACTCTGCTGCCGAACACGAACCTCACTAAAATAGCGGGTATCAAGCAAAGACCTGTTGAGCTTAATAATACCGCCTGCATCAAAGGGCTCTCCTTCTTCGAAAGGCACCATGCTGGCCAAAACATCGGGACGAAGAAGCGTCTGGCTCTTGCCTTCCATATCTTCAAAGCTGACAGGGCCAAATGAAAAGCGTCGGCCACTGGAATACACAACATCTATGTCTGCCAGATAGCGATCCGGGTCCACGACAACTTCATGCTGTACCCATTCCGCCGAAAAGTACCCCCGCTCCAGTGCCAATGACTGAATAGCAGACTTAAGGTTTTCGTAGTTACCGTGATGAAAGATATCTCCCTCTTTGAGTGGCAGGCTTTCCCTTAATGCTGTGAAAGCAATGTCGTTACCTGCCTCCCCCAGAAAGACCAGTCGCAAATGACCAACCCTGATCGGCTGCCCTGGCGACACATTGATCCTTACCTCACCCTTGTACTGCTCAACCGTTACTTTCGGGTTGTAATAGCCCATCGACTCCATGG
>ERZ724517.1805-NODE-1805-length-11559-cov-3.538943_pt1 | contig 11559 bp, 10 predicted proteins | sample MGYA00376050_ERZ724517 | MGnify/ENA primary metagenome ERZ724517 (study PRJEB28724, sample SAMN07190886) | activated sludge metagenome | isolation source: activated sludge of sewage treatment plant in Hong Hong | place: USA: Christiansburg, Virginia | collected... | reverse complement strand
ATAGGCAAAGAGGTTGAGCACCGATTTTCCGGGCGCTTCGGCCATCACCCGCCTTCTGCCGGCGCGCAGGTCGAGAAACAGCCACGGGTCCTGCCCGCCATGCCGTCCTTGAATGGCGTAGCTCACCCCCATCTCGTGCGCGACGTGCGGCTGCAACGCGGCTGCCAACTCCTCTTCAGGCAAGGTGTTGGTGATCCGCGAATTGCCCTTGCTGCGGTCGTTGTAGACCGGAATAAGTGCTGGAAAATGCTGCAGGTAGAAGGCCTTGATCGTTGCCAGCGTTGCTTCGTCCAGCGACTGGTGAAAACTCTGGATCAACAGGAGTTCGTTGTAGCGATCGATGGTCAGGCCCGGCGTGCCCTCCGCCGTGCCGTGGTAAAGGCGGTAAGCATCGGTTTGCTCGGCATGCAGGCGTTCCAGCAGTGAACTGCGCGCTTCGAATGCGGCAGCAAGGCTGGTGCGAAGGGTTTCCGGAGTTTCCGTGGTCATGGGTTTCCTGGTTCGGATTGGGTGGGTGTTGCGCTTGCAATGGCGGGCCAGATAAGCCAGTGTCCGCAGGCCGAACGCACGCGCCGCTCGGTCCCGTCCCAGGGGCCTCCCGTGCACAGACCGGTTGCTGTCTCACTATGCAGTTCGACGATGCCGACCCCGGGCCCGGGGTTACGCAACCCCGCCCAGCGCTGGCAGGTGGCGCAGCGTTTCAAGGCAGCGGACTGGTAAAACATCTTGGTCGCGAGACGGAAAGCTGAAAGGAAGAGCGCAGTGTAACGAAAGCAGGGATAATTCGCGCTCTTTATCCGCTTGTAATCCTCATGGCCCTGAAATCCACCATCTGCAAGGCAGAACTGCAGGTCTCCGACCTTGACCGGCACTATTATCAGGCGCACAACCTGACCCTCGCGCGGCATCCCTCCGAAACCGATGAGCGCATGATGGTTCGACTGCTGGCGTTCGCGCTCTACGCGAACGATGCGCTGAGCTTCGGCAAGGGTTTGTCGGCGGAAGATGAGCCGGATCTGGTCGAGCTCGACCCGACCGGCAGCATCGCGCGCTGGATCGACGTCGGCCTGCCGGACGAACGCAATGTCCGCCGGGCCAGCCATCGCTCGCGCGAGATGGTGCTCATTACCTACGGCGGCCGGATCGCGGATATGTGGTGGCAGCAGAATGAATCGAAGCTGGCGGGTCTCGGGAACCTCACCGTTATCAACCTGACGGTCGAGGAGAGTGCGGTGCTGACTTCGCTGGCCGGAAAATCGATGCGCCTGCAGTGCACGATTCAGGATGGCCTGGTGTGGCTGGCTGACGGTACTGGCAACCATGAGTTTTCGCCGCGTGTGCTCAAGACTTCTATCAGGGTTTGATGCTATGCTGATTGAATGGATCATGCTTGGCAGCTTGCATGAAGGTGAACAACTTCTGGAAGGAACCGGAAAATGAGCGCGATATTTCTTGCACCAGCCGTGGGCGTAATGAATCGTCTGCGTTTCACGGGCAAGTTTGCACTGGTCATTTTCGTCATGCTGCTGGCGATCAGTGCGCTGGTGGCGCTGCTTTACACTCGGCTGGACGAATCCGTCATCCATGCACGCACCGAGCTGGACGGGTTGAAGATTGCCCGTCCGCTGACCAAGGTCGTGCAGCTGACCCAGCAACATCGCGGGCTATCGGCCGCAGTCATCGGCGGCAAGCCGGAGCGCAGGGCCGAAGCAGAGGCCTAGGCGAAGGAAGTCGAAGCGTTGCAGATGCAAGTCGATGCCCTGTTGCCCGAAGCACTCCGCAAGGGTGCTGACTGGCAGGCGATTCGGTCCGACTGGGCGCAGCTTTCCGCCGATGGCCTGAACCTCGAACTCTCGGCCAATATTGCAGCGCATACCCGGTTGATTGGCCGCATGCTCGCTTTCGTCACCGAAATTTCCGATCGCTACCGGCTGACGCAGGACCCCGAAGTCGGTTCCTATTATCTGATGGATACCGCACTGGTAAAGCTGCCCGGCCTTCTTGAAACGCTGGGGCGCATGCGCGCCAGCGGTACGGGCGTGCTGGCGGCCGGCGCGCTGGCGCCGGCACAGGCAACCACCCTCAATATCGCACTGGCTGGTATTGCCGACCTGCGTGGGCAATACGAGCGCAACCTGGCCAAGACCACACGTGAAAACCCGGCGGTGGCTGGAACGCTGGATGCCTCGGCGAAGAAATTCACGACCGACCTGGAAGCGCTGGTCGGCGTCGTGCGCGAGGATGTGCTCGGACAGAAATTTGCCACGCCAGCGGCGGCTTTCTTTACGCAGGCGACGGCCACGATCGACGCCGGCTATGCTCAGGTGTTCGATACCCTGATTCCAACGCTGGAGCTGCTGATCAACCAACGCATCGAACGCCTTCGCAGCCAGATGATGATGACCCTGCTGGCCATTGGCGCCGTGCTGGCCATTGCCGGCTACCTCGTGGCCGGCATGTACCAGGCGGTGACCGGCAATATCCGCCGGCTGGCGGTGGGGGCCGATACCATTGCCTCCGGCGACCTGACCGTTCGCATCGACCTCAACTGCAAGGACGAGTTGATGCAGGTGGCCGACAGCTTCAACAAGATGGCCGTTGCGGTCAATAACACGGTGCGTAACGTGCGTTCGCACGCCGATGCCGTGTCCGGTGCGGCTGAACGCACGGCCAATTCCTCTGGCGAGATTGCACGTTCCAGCCAGAGCCAGAGCGAGGCGGCTTCCAGCATGGCAGCAGCCGTCGAAGAAACGACAGTCGGCATCGACCATATCAGCACCAATGCCCGCGAGGCGCGTGAAATCTCGACGCGCTCCGGCGAATTGTCGGCACAGGGCGGCGATCTGGTGCAGACCGTGGTTGTCGAGATGGGCGAAATTTCGCGGGCGGTAACGGCTTCGGCAACTGCCGTTGAAGAACTGGGCCGCCGCTCCGACGAGATTTCATCGATTGTCGAAGTCATCAAGGAAATTGCCGATCAGACCAACCTGCTGGCGCTGAACGCCGCCATTGAAGCGGCGCGTGCGGGCGAGCAGGGCCGAGGTTTTGCGGTGGTGGCCGACGAGGTGAGAAAACTTGCCGAACGCACCGGCAAATCGACGCAGCAGATTTCGTCGATGATCGTTTCGATTCAGGATGAAACGCGGGCCGCCGTGGAGGCGATGAAGGCCGGCGTGGCCAAGGTTGGCCGGGGTGTTGAACTGACCTCGCAGGCCGGCGACGCGATGGCTGAAGTGCGCCGGGGCGCGGATCAGGTGGTCGATGTCGTGCGCGACATTTCCGAAGCCCTGCGCGAGCAGACGGCTGCCAGCACCGACATTGCCCGCAATGTGGAAACCATTGCCCAGATGGCCGAGGAAAATTCGGCAGCAGTGGCCGAGAATCACGCCACGACCGAACAGCTGGAAAAACTGGCGTCTGCCCTGCAGAGCGAGGTGGCTCGCTTCCGCGTGGCCTGAGTGCAGCGACGCTCCGTTATTTCGGGCTATTGCCCGAAATAACGCCCTGGCCGGTGGTTGATGGTCAGCACCAGATTGAGCATGAAGGCGCCGAGAATGGAGAGGGCGACCTTCTCCAGGTCAACAACGTAGAGTGCACCGCAGACGATGAAGCCATCGGCCAGCATCTGCACCGTGCCTGCGCGCCAGCCGCGTTTTTTCTGCAGATAGATCGCCAGCACCCCCAGCCCGCCAACGCTCGCCTGATGGCGGATCAGCATCAATAGCCCGGCCCCGGCCAGCAGTCCGCCGAGGATGCCGGCAAAGACCGGGTTGATGCTTTCAATGACGATCCAGCGCGGCAGCAGCTCGGAATAAACCGACAGCAGGGCCACGGCGCAGAAAGTCTTGATCGTGAAGGCGCGGCCGAGTGCCAGAAAACCGAAGATGTAGAACGGGATGTTGACCAGGAAATAGAGCAGCCCGAACGGCACGCCGCTGGCGTAATGCGCGAGAAAGGTGATGCCGGCCGTACCGCCGGTGAGCAGCCCGGCCTGGCGGAAGAGCACGATGGCAAAGGCAAACAGCAGCGGCCCGGTCAGCAGGGCTTGCGCGTCTTCGAGGAGGGTATGTCGAGGGTGTTTGCTCATGGCGTGGTGGTGATCGGGTTGGCGTAAAATCTGTCGTTCAAAAAGGAGTAGTCATGGAGTCGATGGAATCACGCCTGACCGAGCTGGAAATCAAGATTTCCTACAGCGAGGAACTGGTTGAAACGCTCAACCATACCGTCTTTCGCCAGCAGGAACAGATCACCATGCTTCAACGCCAGCTGGCGGAACTGCAGCGACAGGTGCAAACGATCCCGACCGGCCCGGCACAGACACTGGCCGACGAGTTGCCGCCGCATTACTGAACAGTTCGCTCAATTCTCAATTCGCTGCTTGTTTTTGTCACCCCGGCGTACGCCGGGGTCCAGCGTTGGCGCTTGTTGACGCCAAGATCGCCAATCTGGATTCCGGCGTTCGCCGGAATGACGGGGTGACTCAGGAATCCGCCCCCGGCCGTTGGCGGTGAAATACCAGCGGTGCAGTGACGGTTGTCGGCGGTGGCGATTGCAGGATGTGCTTCTTCATCTTGCCGACCACGTGCATCTCGCACGGGCGGCAATCAAAGCGCAGCGTGTATTTTTCACCGCCGGAAACGAGTGTCATCGGCTCGGCACGCACCTGGCCCTGAACGCCAGTGACGCCCTTGGCCTGCTTCGGGCACAGGTTGAACGAGAAGCGCAGGCAGTGCTTGGTGACCATCAGCGACACCTCGCCGTTTTCTTCGTGCGCCTCGAAGGCGGCATCCATCAGTTTGACGCCGTGCTTCGCGTAGAAACGCCGCGCTGAATCGTTGTAGATGTTGGCCAGATAGGACAGCGACTCTTCGGGGAAAGGCACCGGCGGCTCGGTGGCCGGCTTGCGCGGCGGGCGTTGATAGGCCGCTGCACGGGCCGCTTCGAGCGCAATCACTGCATCGCGGCGCAGCGCGTTGACGGTGGAGGCGGGCAGGAACCAGCTTTCCGCCAGTGCAAGTTCAATGGCACGGGTGGCATAGATCGTGGTGCCCAGTTTGCCGAGATTTTCGCGCAACGATGCTGCTGCCTTTTCCGGCTGCGTGGCTGGCGATTTTTCTGCGGAGACGGCGGCTTCGGCGGTAACGCCATCTTCGTCGCTGATGCGCAGCAGAAAACCCGTGGGTGTTTCAGAAAGCTCAAGGTCGACCGCCACGCGTCGCTCGGCGGATTTCTTCGTCAGTGCCATTTGCCAGGCGTGGTCGCCGTTGCGGTTGATGGCCGTGCCGGGCTTGAGGCCGGGCAATTCGGCCAGCGGCAGGTTCGGCGTGCAGCGCCAGACATCGCCCTTGTTTTCCGCAACATTGATCGGCAGGCCGATGACCTCCCGCTTGTGCATGTAGTTGAGGCCGTCGCCGTTGGCCAATGGCGCATTGGCTTCCATTTCAAACCAGCCGTTGCCGAGCCGCGTCACGATGCCGATCGGCAGCCCGACGAACTTGGGCGAATCGAAAGCGCCGATGTCGGTCTTGCGGTCGTTGACGAAGTAGTCGGTGGCGCCCCGGTGAAAGGTCTTGTCCGGGTTGGGGGTGAAGAAGAGGGTGGTGTGGCCGCTGGAGGCCGCTCGATAGTCGCTGTTGGCCTCAAGGAATTGGTCAATCACACGGCGATAGTGGGCGGTGATGTTCTTGACGTAGCCGAGGTCCTTGTAGCGCCCCTCGATCTTGAAGCTGCGGATGCCAGCGGCGATCAGGGCTTCCAGATTGCCGGTCTGGTTGTTGTCCTTCATCGACAGGAGATGCTGCTCGAAGGCCACCACGCGCCCCTGGTCGTCCTGCAGCGTGTAGGGCAGGCGGCAATCCTGCGAGCAGTCGCCACGGTTGGCGCTGCGGTCGGTGTGCGCGTGGCTGATATAGCACTGGCCGGAGAAGGCGACGCACAGGGCGCCGTGGATGAAGAATTCGAGGGTGGCGTCCGTTGCCGCGTGGATTTCGCGGATCTGCGCCAGGCTCAGCTCGCGTGCCAGCACCATCTGCGAAAAACCGACCTCGCCGAGAAATTTCGCCTTCTCAACCGTGCGGATATCGCACTGGGTCGAGGCATGCAGCTCGATCGGTGGCAGGTCGATTTCCAGTAGCCCCATGTCCTGAATGATCAGTGCATCGGCGCCTGCCTCATAAACCTGCCAGGCCACGCGTCGCGCTTCCTCCAGTTCGCTGTCGTGCAGGATGGTATTCAGTGCCACCAGCACGCTGGCCTTGTAGCGGTGGGCGTGTTCGGCCAGCCGGGCGATTTCGGCAATGTCGTTGCCAGCGTTGGCGCGCGCGCCGAAGGCCGGGCCGCCGATGTAGACGGCGTCGGCGCCATGGTTGATGGCTTCAATACCGAATTCGCCGGTCTTGGCGGGGGCGAGGAGTTCCAGCGTCTTCAGGGGGGTTGGCGTGTGCGGCATGGGTTCGGGAGGCTTCCGGGGCGGCTATTTTACCGCCGTTCGACAGGGGGCATCGGCGGGTATTCGGGAAATACGCCGATGTTGTGGGAAAATTGCCCGCACATCGACACGCAGATACCCCGGCACACCATGACCATGACCCCGCAGGATGACAAGAAAGCCGATGCGCTGAAGGCGCAGCGTTTCAAGATGCTGGAAGATATCGCCAAGGAACTGTCGGCCAAGGACATCAGTTTTCCGACCTGTTTCGATGCGGCAATGAACATCCGCAATGCGCTGCGCGATCCCAATGTGTCGCTCCGGCAGATTGCCAAGACGGTCACCATCGAGCCGTTGGTGGCGACCAAGTTGCTGCGTGTCGCCAATTCGGTGCTGCATAACCCCGGCGGCAACCAGACGGTCGATGTCGAGTCTGCGCTGGGGCGAGTCGGCATCGAGACCGCGCGCTCGGTGGCCTTCGCCGTGGCGATGGATCAGTTGCTGCGTTCCAAGGATGTCGCCGTTTTTGGCGTGATGTCGAAGGACCTGTGGACCCATTCCATCCGCACCGCAGCAGCAGCCCGGGTGCTTGCCGCCCACTTCACGAAACTCAATCGCGATGAAGCGATGATCGCCGGGCTGGTTCATGATCTGGGGGCGTTCTACATGCTCTACCGCGCCGCCCAGTACGAGGAATTGCGCATTCGCCCCGACAGCGTCAAATACCTGATTGCCCAGTGGCACGAAAGCATCGGTGAATCGCTGATGAGCGCACTCGGCTTGCCGGATCACATCGTCGAGGCCACACACGACCATGACCAGCGCCGAGCGCCGGTAACTGCGCCGCGTACGCTTTCCGAAGTGATCTATGTCGCCAACGTGCTGGCCGGTGGCATGAGCGAGTGGGCGCGGCAGGGGGCGGAAGGGGAGGGCAATGAAAGTCACCCTGAAATGGCGAACCCGACCTATCTGGCCTTGAACGAGGAAATCGAAGCCTCGTATCAGGAGTTGCTTGGCGCCCTGTCGTAGCGCACCGGGCCTGCCGCGTGTACCGCGTGGATTCCACTAACTGCGGTGGCCCCTCGTGGCCGATGGCAGGATGGTCTCGATCAGATCGGTGATCAGCGCGGCGGTGGTTCCGCCACTATCCCGATCCGGGTTGTATTCAACAATCTCCATGGCCAGCAATCCCGGCTGCGCCGCCAGTGCCCGCAAGCCGCGTAGCACTTCGCGTACGGCCAGCCCGTCTGGCTCCGGGCTGCCGACGCCGGGGGCCAGCCTCGGGTCGAAGGCATCCAGATCCAGGGTGACGCCGAATCCGGCCGGGGCTGTGGCAACGATTGACAGCGCTTCCTGAAGGCAGGTCTGGAAACCGCAGCGATCGATTTCGTCGGCACCGATCACCCGTACCCCGATGCGTGCCAGGAATTCCACCTCCTCCGCCTCGTAGCTGCGCGGCCCGAGCACTACCGTGTGTGCCGGGGAGAGTTGCCGGCCATCGAGACCAAACCCCAGCAGACGCTTGTCGCCATGCCCGAACAGGCAGGCCAGCGGCATGCCGTGGATGGCGCCGGAGTGGGAGGTTTCCGGGGTGTGGCTATCAAGATGAGCATCCAGCCAGAGCAGGCCGATCGGCGCACCGATACTCCTGGCGACGCCGCTCCAGGTGCCAATGGCCACCGAGTGGTCGCCACCGATTACGAGTGGGAATTCATGGGCGGCCAGCGCATCGGTGACTTCGCCCGCCAGGCGGCTGCATAGATTGGCGATGCGTGCTACCGGCGACATGCCCGGCCGGTCGGGCGCGTAGAGAATTTCACCCCAGTCGATGTCCGGGTGATGCGCCAGTTCATGCCAGGCCTGAGAGCGATGAAAGGCCGTCGGGCCGTGCTCGCAGTGCCGATCCTGTGCACCGACGCCACTGGCCGCGCCGATGATGCGGAGGCGGCGTGGCGATCTGCGTTCGCTTGCTGAATGTGCGGGCATGGCAACCTGGGTCGGAGTTGTGGAGGTGTCGGGTCGCTGCACGGAGCGTAGTGCATCGAGGGTGGAAATGGAACTCCCTCTGACAACCCGGAAACACCCGGTTACAACTGACGACAATACGGCACCCTTGCGCCGTATTCAAAAGGCGAGATGAGCGCGTTACTTGACTCATCGGCGCGGCGGAAAGGATGGTCCTTCCCGCAAGCGGCCGCAGGAGCAAGCACATGAAAACCGGAAAACTACTGACCGCAGGTGCCGTACTCGTCTCGCTGCTTCTTGGCGGCTGTGCCACCACCTATCGCTACGACGAACCCGTGGTGCGGGTTGCCCCGCCGCCTCCATATGTCGAATACGTCGGTGCACCGCCGGTTGTCGGCCATATCTGGATCGGTGGCAACTGGAACTGGGGCGGCACTCGTTATGTCTGGGTGCCGGGCCGATGGGAAGCGCCGCGCCCGGGCTATCAATGGGTTCCGCATCGCTGGGAGCGTGACGGCGATCGCTGGCATCAGTCGGGAGGCCGCTGGGAACATGGCGGTGGACATCCGCAAACGCATGTTGCGCCACGAGCAGACAATCGTGACCGTGACTATCGTCCGGCGCCGCAAGCGATGCATCAGGACGCGCCGCGGATGGCACAGCGTGAAGCGTCGCGTGGCGAACCCGAGCGAGAAACACGAGGCTGGCACGAAAACCGCCCGAGCCCGGAGCGCAATGTGAATGTGCCGGTATCAGCGCCTGCCTCGCGCGAAGTCAGGCAGCAAGCGGCTCCGCAGGTGATTGCCCGTGCCGAGCCGCCACGTGCGCCGGAGCGCAACGATGCCCGGCCATCACCGGAGCGCGGCCGGGGTGCGGAATCCAGTGACCGTGGCGATCGCGGCGGTCATGGCGTTCATGGCGCTGGGCGCGAAGACCGTTCCGAGCGGGACAGGAAACGAAACGATGAACGGAGCGATGAACGCGGAGGGAGCCGCGGGCAGCGTGACGATCGGCGCTGAACCGTGGCGCGTATGCCGGTCTGACGGGCTCGAGTCAGCGCGACTTCAGTCGTGAAGCGAGCCAGACCAGCACCAGCACGGGCGCCCCGAGCAATGCCGTGCCCACGAAGAAACTGCTGTAGCCGAAGTTGTCGACGTATTGCCCGGAGAAGCCGGCGATGGTCTTCGGCAACAGCAGCATCATCGAACTGAAGAGCGCGTATTGCGTGGCCGAATAGTTGATGTTGGTGAGGCTGGAGAGGTAGGCGACAAAGGCGGCCGAGGCGATGCCGCTGGAAAGGTTGTCGGCCGAGACCACGAAAATGAGCGCGCTGACATCGTGGCCATGCCCGGCCAGCCAGGCGAAGAGCAGGTTGATGGCGGCACTGAGGATGGCGCCCAGCATCAGGATGCGCATGACACCGAAGCGCATCGACAGCACGCCACCGATGAAGGCCCCGACCAGGGTCATGATCACGCCGTAGATCTTGGTCACGGCGGCCACCTCGTCCTTGGTGAAGCCCATGTCCACATAGAACGGATTGGCCATGATGCCCATCACCACGTCGCTGATGCGATAGATGGCGATCAGCGCCAGGATCAGCGCCGCCTGCCAGCCGTAGCGGCGCAGAAAATCGGCAAAGGGCTCGACCAATGCGCCGCGCAGCCAGTCCGCCGCATTTTTTGCTGGCGGCAGTTCGCGGCGGGCAGGCTCTGGCGAAAACAGCACGGTCACGATACCGACCAGCATCGATGCCGCCATGACCAGATAGGCAAGCTGCCAGGCGCCCTGTTGATAGCTGACGGCGTCGCCCACTGCCGGCGCGATCTCGGCGCGTGCCGCCAGCCACAAGGCCCCGGCCCCAGACCAGATCATGGCCAGCCGATAGCCGGTTTGATACGTGGCCGCCAGCGCCGCCTGCCGGTCGACATCGGCCGATTCGATACGGTACGCATCCAGCGAAATATCCTGTGTGGCCGAAGCAAAGGCCGTCGCCAGCGCAAACCAGACAATGGGCATCAAGGCCACGCGCGGGTCGGTCAGCGCCATGCCGGTCAATGAGAGAACGATAGTCAGCTGCGAGACCAGCAGCCAACTGCGCCGGCGGCCGAGTGCACGAGTCAGCAGGGGAATTGGTAGCCGGTCCACCAGCGGCGCCCAGACCCACTTGAAGCCATAGGCCAGCCCGACCCAGCTCAGGTAGCCGATGGTGGTGCGGTCGATCCCTGCCTCACGCAGCCAGAAACTGAGCGTACCGAACACCAGCAGCAGCGGCAGCCCGGCCGAAAAGCCGAGTGCCAGCATGCGCAGGCTGGCCGGTTCGAGATAGACCCGCCAGGCCCGCAGCCAGGGATGGCTGTTCTCGGGTGCGGCGGGGTTGTTGTCGCTCATGCGTTGCGGGATCAACGAGTAATGGGCCGATACCGAATCCGCTTCGGCTTCGCTCCTTCTTCACCCAGCCGCTTGCGCTTGTCTTCCTCGTATTCCTGGTAGTTGCCGGTGAAGAAGCTCCACTGCGAGTCGCCTTCGCAGGCGAGAATGTGGGTACAGATGCGGTCGAGGAACCAGCGGTCGTGCGAGATGATCATGGCGCTGCCGGCGAATTCGAGCAGGGCGTCTTCCAGCGCGCGCAGGGTTTCCACGTCGAGGTCGTTGGAGGGTTCGTCGAGCAGCAGCACGTTGCCGCCGGTCATCAGCGTCTTGGCCAGATGCAGGCGGCCGCGTTCGCCGCCGGAGAGCTTGCCGACGATCTTCTGCTGGTCGCCACCCTTGAAGTTGAAGCGGCCGATGTAGGCGCGGCTGGGCATTTCGAACTTGCCGATCTGGATGATGTCGCTGCCCTGGGCCAGTTCATCGAACACGGTCTTGTCGCTGGAGAGGTTGTCGCGGCTCTGGTCCACGTAGGCCATCTTCACCGTCTGGCCCATGATCACTTCGCCCGAATCGGGTTTTTCCTGGCCGGTGATCATGCGGAAGAGGGTGGATTTACCGGCGCCGTTGGGGCCGATGATGCCGACGATGGCGCCGGCCGGCACGTTGAACGACAGGTTGTCGATGAGCAGGCGGTCGCCGAAGGCCTTGGAGACACCGTTGAACTCGATGACCTTGTCGCCGAGGCGCTCGGCGACGGGGATGAACATTTCCTGCGTCTCGTTGCGCTTCTGGTA
>ERZ724517.1800-NODE-1800-length-11581-cov-3.730783_pt1 | contig 11581 bp, 16 predicted proteins | sample MGYA00376050_ERZ724517 | MGnify/ENA primary metagenome ERZ724517 (study PRJEB28724, sample SAMN07190886) | activated sludge metagenome | isolation source: activated sludge of sewage treatment plant in Hong Hong | place: USA: Christiansburg, Virginia | collected... | reverse complement strand
CTAAGCAGCCTCAGGCTTTTCGCGCCCCTCCCTTCATCACGCACGTTAGTCTTTATCATTCCGTCAGAAGGCCATATCGCGGCCTCGAATTGAAAAACTTGCGAAAATCTCGACCGATTGAGCCATTAGCTCTTCCGCGCATGTGTCCCACTTCGCTGGCTTGACTTGCGCCGTCTGGAAACTCGGTGAGACCTTTACCGGAAACACGAATCGTCTTGGTGAAATGATCAGATTTCACAGATTTCCCTTCGACGCCGCCCTTGGCATGAGTGAGGGTTACCTCTACCTGGTCAAGCGGCCAGTTTTGCTGCCGAGCGTACCAGCGCACCGTCATGGCCGTGCGTTCCCCCAAGGCTGCCAGCAAGAAATCGTACAGCGAGATAAGCTGATCGCAGTTGCTGCCCGCTGCCCGGTGCAGCGCACACTCGAGGGAGCGCCAGTCATCTCCACTCTTGAGGCAGGTTAATTGTTGCAGCCACTCGGTGATCAAGGGTGATAGACTGACTTGGCCGGGCTTCCGGCGATGAGAGGATCAATGATGACGTACTATATGGCCGCCAAGCTTCAGGTTCCGTTCGATGATGCCATCGCGCGCACCGAGGCTGCACTCAAGACCGAGGGGTTTGGTGTCATCAGCCGGATCGATATCCAGCAGACCCTCAAATCGAAGATCGACGTAGATTTCCGGCCTTACACAATTCTTGGGGCATGCAATCCGGGCCTGGCCCATGAGGCATTGCAGTTGGAAGACAAGGTTGGGCTGATGTTGCCGTGCAATGTCATCGTTCAGCAGTCACGCATTGGCGAGGTTGAAGTCGCCGCGATTGATCCGGTGGCCTCGATGCAGGCTATCGATAATCCTGAATTGACGAAGGCCGCGCAGATCGTTCGTGAAAAGCTCGCACGGGCAATCGGGCTATTAGCCGAACCCACACCTTCATGAGCTTTCGGCCTACCACCAACGAAGGTTCGATCCGAAACGCCGTTGGCACCGACGTCTCTCGTCTGCTCGCCGCGTTCAGGGATAAATCCTAAGCAGAGAGGGCCTGCCTTACCCAGGCGACAATGGCAGTAGTTGGCATCGCGCCAGACTGGCGGGCAACCTCACGCCCTTTTGAGACCAGGATCAGAGTGGGGATCGAACGGATGCCATAGCGGGCAGCAACGGGCTGTTCGGCTTCCGTATCCACCTTGCCTAGACGCATATTGGGTTCGAGTTGACCTGCGGCGGCAGTGAAGGCCGGTGCCATCTGCTTGCAGGGGCCGCACCAAGCTGCCCAAAAATCGACGAGTAGCGGAATGTCACTTTTTACGGCATGTGCATGGAAATTGGCTGCGGTGAGGATCACGGGTTGCCCAAGGAAGAGCAGTGATTCGCACCGGCCACACTTTCCACCCGCGAGAAGCTTATCCCTCGGAACCCGGTTTGCCGTCGAGCAAGATGGGCAAATGATGAGCATCGCATCTTGAGTTGGCATTTGATCACCTCGTGCTGCTGAGATGGGTACGCATAAGTCATGGAGTAAGACACCAAGCGGGCAGGTTTGAAAATGTCGGTTTGTGTCGGCTCATGGATGATAAGGGGCGTCATATCTCGACGGCATCAGGTCCAATAAGACGACTTCGAGCCTCGGTTCGCCGTCAATTTGAGGCGACTTATCGCATAGAAATCAGGGGGTATCGCTGGGGGTATTTTCCCGAAGCGGATTAAAATATGAACGTATATTCAATAGTTTAATTGCGTTTGGTAGATCCCTCCTCCGCTACCATTCAAGCATTTTATCATATTGTTTTTAAATGATAAAATGCTTTTTCGGTTAAATCAAAACCACAAATGATCCCACATTTTGCGTGGGACTTGGTGAAGCGATTTGGGTCTTGGCGGGGCAAGTCTCGACTTTAATCGGTGTTATACTACTCTCCACATCGATGGAATTGCCTTGTAAGAAGCATCGTTGTCAGTATGCTGCCCGATCAAGCAGCCTCGGTGACATCGAGTTCACTGGTCAGGCCCGTCAAATCGAGGACCATGACCATTTTGTCATCGCTCGCGACTATGCCCGATAGATATTCAACAATTGTTTCGTTGCCAGTGTTGGGCGGCGGCTGAATGTCCTCGTTCTGAGCCGTGACAATATCGCTGACTGCATCGACAATCAGGCCACGCAATTGCCCTGCGATCTCCGTAACAATGATTACATGACGCTCGGTTGCCTCTGTAGCATTCCATCCCAGCCTTGCCGCCAAATCCATGACGGGTAGTACTGTGCCGCGTAAGTTGACCACTCCGGCAACATGCTCCGACGCATGCGGCAGTTTCGTTGTTGGCGTCCATGCCCGGATTTCGCGGACAGCCATGATGTCCAGCCCTAATATCTGGCCTGCCAGATGAAACGTAATGAGTTGCTGCGCCATGGGTCTTGCCTTCCTATAACGGTACGCGTGGATGGCTGCTCAGAATTCGCTCCATTCATCCTTATCGACGCTGAGCGCGAGGTTGCCCGATACTTTTGGCATTGGTGCTGATCTTATCCTGGCAGGTGTCGCGACTGCGCGCGGGGTGGTTTTTACGCTCTGATTACCCAGATTGAAGCGGGTCACCAATGTCGCCAATTCGCTTGCTTCACCTGCAAGGCTCCGCGCGGCCGCAGTGCTTTCCTCGACCATAGCAGCGTTCTGCTGGGTCATCCTGTCCATTTCGCCGACCGAGCTATTGACCTGCTGAAGGCTGGCGGACTGCGCCTCTGCCGAGGCAGCAATCTGGGTGATCACCGCACTTGCCACCGCGCCAGGGCTGGAAACCCGTGTCGGGCCAGACGTCCTCATTGGCGCCGTTGTCGGAGGTGAAGAAGACGAAGGTGTTTTCTAGCTGACCAGAGTCCTCTAGGGTCTTCATCAGGCGGCCGACGATGTCATCCACTTCGATTACCGCGTCCTTATAGGGGAAGCCTGCGGGGCTCTTGCCAGCATAGCCGGGGGCCGGATAATTGTCGTTGTGCAGGCGCGAGAACGAGTGGATTAAGTAGAAGGGCTCTTCCTGTTTAGCGCACTTGCGAATGAAGCCATCGGAGAAATCGGCGAACTGCTGGTCCAGTGTTCCCAGTTCCTCAATGCTCTTGAGTTCTTGGGCAACCCGCGTGGGCTGGCCCTTTTCCCCCGCGGTGATCTCGGGCAGAACCAGCTTGCGCACGGCCGCCATGCGCTCCGGCTTGTTCACCAGATCCGGATAGAGCCGGGCATCGAGCACCTGCGACATCTCCGAAACCACGGAGAGGAAACCGAAATACTCATCATAGCCGACCTGATGCGGATGGGTGCCCTCCATCTCACCCAGATGCCACTTGCCGGTGAGCGCCGTGCGGTAGCCGGCCGCTGACAGCAGCTTTGCCGCGCAGTCTTCGTCTGCCCAGGGATTGACACTGGGGTTCTCGCCCGTCAGCAACGGACGCGTGAGTCCGCTTCGAGGCGGAAGGCGCCCCGTCATCAACGCCGCTCTCGAAGGTGTGCACAGCGACTGCGCGTAGAACGAGGTAAGCTTCAGCCCCTCGTGCGCCAGCCGGTCGATATTGGGTGTCGGTGCACCCACGGCGGCACCTCCGCCATAGACACCGACGTCACCCCATCCCATGTCATCCACAAGGAAGATGAGAATGTTGGGCGCGCGCCCTGTCTTGGCGCGCAGCGCAGCTAGCTTCTCGCTGGCAATTTTTGCTTGCTCCGGCCTAGGGATGGCGGGTTCCAGATGGGCCGCGACCCGCACGGTCTCATCGAACGGATCCTTCGCTGGTGTGGGGCCATTTTGATTGTTTTCCATGCTTCCATCCTTAACTTTGATAGGGGAATATCGAACAGTGCCGCCGCTGTTGCCGCGCCAGATACATCTTGAACTTGGCTTCCTGATCCTGCGTCACTGGCTCTTGCCTCTCCATTTCAGGTAAATCGTCGCGATGGCGATGAACGTGACAATGCAGGGCACCAGCACGGGCAGCGCCTGCTGCGGCGTGAAGTTGGCGAACGCAATAGTCACAGCCAGCGCCGGATGGCGGACGCCGCACTCGACAGCCAGTACTGTCTTCTGCGCCGGGTCTTCGGGGCCGAGCAGGTGGCCGATGGCCAGTGCCGCAACGCTGACCAGTGCAATCACGAGATATGACTTCGCGTCCGTCTGCAATAGAATCGGAAACAGCGCCACGAGTGCGACCAGCACGACGATCATCAGACCGATCATCCCGGCCTTGTCCAGCGCAGGAGCAGCCTTGGCCGCAGGTTCCGGGAAAAGGCCTTTAAGGATCAGGCCCGCAGCGATGGGCAGGAGTATTGTTCTGGCCAGAATCCATATCATCGCGCCGAGCGGAATATCGACGTAAAACCCCAGTGGGCTCGATAGCGCGTTCACAACGGCCGGAACGGTCAGAAAAGCCAGTGCAGCGAAGAGCAGATGCATCGCCTGCATGAAGCTCGCATCGCCGCCGCCGTTCTTGACGGCGGATCTCAGCATCACGGGCGCGGGTGGGCAGGCCACGAGGATCGCCAGCCCGATTGCAAGCTCGATGGGAGCCTTCAGGAGCATGATGATCACCAGCGTCGCTGCTGGCACCAGCACAACCATGCCGACGAACGCCCGCAGCAGCAGGAACAGCGATCGCCCCCGGAAGTGGCGCGTCACCTCTCCCGGAGCGATACTGAGGCCTTGCGCGAACATGATCAGCGCGACTGACGCAGGCGCCAATATCTTGAGACTTTCGATCAAGATTTCTTTCACTGCCTATCCCCGTGCTGACTGAAGACCCGCCCCATTCAGATTGAGCACCAAAGGACGGCGGAACCCATCCGCCGTCTCGCCATGCTATTGCCCCATTCCTAGGGTCGAAATCGCACTACCTACTATCAGGTGTTTGTAGTGTTGCCGGGACAGTCTGGAACCACACAGTCCCGAACAGGATTTATTCTGGTGAGGGCGCGCTTATACGTCGTGCCGACGTTGCTTGTGTAGTGTAGATGGATTGCCGTCATGGCCATCTTCCACTTCTCGGTCAAAGTCATCAGCCGCGCTTCGGGGTCGAGTGCAATGGCCTCTGCTGCTTATCGCGCAGGCGAACGCCTCCATGATGAGCGGCTGGATCGCGACCATGATTTCTCGAACAAGGCGGGTGTTGTTCACTCCGAAGTGATGTTGCCGGAGAATGCCCCGGAGCATTTGTCCGATCGCGAGAAACTGTGGAACGCGGTTGAGGCGGTGGAGGTCCGCAAGGACGCGCAACTTGCCCGCGAAGTCGAGTTTGCTATCCCGCGCGAGCTAACGCAGGCACAGGGCATCGAACTGGCGCGGGATTTCGTAGGTCAGGAGTTCGTCGCGCGCGGCATGATCGCCGACCTCAATGTGCATTGGGATATTGGCGCGGACGGCCAGCCCAAGCCCCATGCCCATGTCATGCTGACCATGAGGGAAGTCGGTGAGGACGGGTTCGGCGCGAAGGTGCGCGAGTGGAACAAGACCGAACTGGTACAGGAATGGCGCGAGCATTGGGCGGGGCATGTCAATGAACGCCTTGCCGCGCTGGACATCGATGCACGGGTCGATCATCGCAGTTTGCAAGCCCAAGGCATCGACCTTGAACCGCAGGACAAGATTGGCCCTGCCGCCTCGCGCATGGCGGAACAAGGCTTGGAAGCCGAACGCCTTGCCGAGCATGTCGAGATTGCGCGCAGGAACGGCGAAAAGATCATCGCCGACCCATCGGTGGCGCTCAATGCCATTACCCACCATCAAGCAACCTTCACGCGCCGCGATCTTGCCATGTTCATTCACAGTCACAGCGATGGCAAAGAGCAATATGACCGTGCGCTCGGCGCGGTCCAGTCCTCGCCCCAGCTCATCGCGCTGGGCACGGACGGGCGCGGGGAAGGCGCTCATCATCGTCGCCGCAAGTGCCAGAATAAGGTCAGGCACCTTTTGCAGCCAATCACTGCACCAGCCTGCGTCGATCTATTCGGGCTGGGTCAGAATGCTTCGCCCAGCCGGAAATAGACTGCCGATCCGCCGCCGCCAAAGGCAATATCCATACCGATGTTCATGCGATCAACCTCCGAAAGGCGGTATCGCACCCCGGCACCATAGCCAAATGCCGAAGTGCCATCGTCTATCCCGTCCAGCCCGGCGGCAATGACCCCACCTCCGCCAAAGGCGACCAGACCTATCCGCTTCATCGGAAACCATCGGAGTTCCGCCTGTCCTTCGAGCACGAAGGGCTCATAGTACTTCCCGCTCGGAAAGCCGCGCACCGAAATGGACGGCTGCATGAAGAATGGCGCGCCGTCACTCGCTTGGCTTGCACGGACATTGCCCGCAATGACCAAATTGTTCTGAAGCGCAAAATAGGCAGATGACTTGAATTCAAGGTTTGAAAACTTCTTTCTTGTCGTTCCACCATTTCCGGTTTGATCGAAATGCGCGGTCATGAAGGTGTCCTTGATCGAGAGCTGAACACCTTTAGTCGGCCACCAGCTATTGTCACGGGAATCGTATTTCACGACAGGGCCAATGCCAAAATGCCGATATGACAGATTCGAGCCTCCCAACTCGGCAACAGGCATGTCCGAAGTGATCGTGGCATTGAGTAGATTGACGGATACACCTGCATAAACAGACGGTGCCAGGCGCATTTGGCCGCTGAGGTTCAGGATGTATCCCTTGCCCGAAAGCGCGACTGAGTCGCCGGGGGAGATGCCGACGCCCGTCAGACCAAAATAGTCGAGATTGGCTCTTGCGTAGCCGCCAAGCCCACTGATCCGGAATCGATCGTCGCTCAGATGGATGGTCCCGCCGACGCCCGTAATGTAGCTCTTGGAATCAGCATAGCCAGCGACCAATGCCAGGGTTGAGCGCGGAGTGCCTGTGCGCCCACCTGGGGACGGAAAGGTGTAGATACCGGCCACGGCCAGCCCACTTCCCACCGTTGGGTTGACGATCGGAATCGGCAGTACGCGCAAGACACTCTTCGGCGCAGGGCCATTTTCGGATGCCGGGGCGACGAACTCCTTGTCCTGCACTATTTCCGAAACTTGTTCTTCCATCACGGTCTGGCAATGGGCGGCGATGGGGCAAGAAAGGACGACGGCCAGAACTGTCAGCCTTAGCATTGTGGAGCAGACCGGCATCTATTCAATCTCCATGCTATTGCGAAAGTATCATGATGTGCCCAAGTTACGAAACCCCCTTCGTCACGACTGGCCTTTTTGTCCAGAGCATCAACATACATTATCCTGCCATCACCCGAAAGCGCGCTGGCAACACGTCGATTCAGGTTGCATGTTTGGCAAGTCACGCCCGAAGCTGCGCCAAATATTACTCGCTCCAGTCATGCGGCAGGATAGAGGACGGTCGCATAGACATGCCCCGTTGCCAACAAGCAGAAAGGCGAGGAACGCGAACAGGCAATGCTGTTGTGGCGGCGAAAAGGAAAAGGTGGGTTCGGCGATTGCGCGCCGGGACCGGGACGTCATGGGATGTCTCATCATACCTTTTCAGCGCACCATAGTGCCTCCAGATACAATCCGCGCCGGAGGCTATTGCGAAGCCGCATTGCTGCGCCAATCTGTCCGAACAACGCGCCTGTCGGGACGGGCAAGGAGAGTGGTATGAGCGCAAAACCGACACATCATTACCGCAATCGACACGACACTACCCTCCCGGTTGCATGGCCGGACGAAGCGATGCAGCATGATACGCAGCGGGCAGACCACCGAAAGGATGGTTTGGCAATGACGCGCGAATCGGTGTCGGGCAAAGCGTCCAGACAGTGTTTCTCCGTATCACGCCATCCGTTAGCGTGGTCGCTACGCTGCCCCGGCTGCAAAGGCATGGAACTACAGCCCGCCGAGCGTAACCGGGTGCTGCCACCTCCCGTCCAACGCCGCCGTCTGTCGCCGTGGGCCGCCGTTTCCCTGTCATTGCCGCCGTGAATACGCTCGCTGCATATTTGGGCCAGTTCTCTGTTGCACAGCAGATTCCGGTCCACAATGCTGCCTCGAGGGGGACTTTCGCAACTACCAGACGATGGAATTTCTCATGTCCTATAATGACCGCATCATCCGTTTGAAGACCGTTCTCGCCCGCACCGGGCTTTCCCGTTCAACCCTTTACCGCAAGATCGGCGAGGGGACGTTTCCCCGGCAAGTGCCAATAAGCACACATGGCGCAGGGTGGCATGAATCCGCTGTCAATCGCTGGATCACCGATCCCGCCGCCTATCGCGAGAGCGGCGCGGAGCGATGAGTGCATCGCATCCACCCGATCCGATCTGTGTTCGCGTCAATGACGCCGCCCGCATGGTCGGTGTGGGCCGCACCAAACTCTATCAACTGATCGCCGCCGGTGAAATCGAAGCGGTAAAGCTCGGTAAATCGACACGCATCATCACCGCCAGCCTGCACGGTCTCATCGATCGGCAGCGCAAGGCTGGGTGACAGCGGGGCCAATCAATCTTCGGATGATTTGAGTCGTCCAGCCAGTCGAACCATAAGGTCCATGCGCTCGTGCAGAATAGCGACCACAAGTGCGGGCGCGTCTTCACGCGGCAGACAAAAGACATAGTGATGTTCGCAATGGAGCATCCGTAAAGCAGGGTAGAGAGCACTCATATCCCGGAATGCGCCTTGCCCGATTGCCAGACGGGTAATAGCGCGCTCCAGTTTTGCAATGTAGCTGCGAACTTGAGCATCGCCCCATTGCCTGCGTGTATAGCGGACGATTTCCCGCAGGTCCGTTTCCGCCGCAGCCGTCAACACATAGGCTTTGTTCAAGCGCCGTTGCTCCGGCCTAACTCCTCATCAACGATAGCAGTCATGCTTTTGGTGGACATATTGCCTGCAAGTCCTTCGGCTATCCGCTCACCAAGCATCGTTTTCAGTTCCTGCCACGCCTGATCGCTGGACACATCGGTGGAGAACAGACGTTCCACCGTATATTGCTTGATGGTCTTGCCCTGCAAGGCGGCCATGGCTTTCAGGCTCTGATGCTGCTGATCAGTTATATCGATGGTCAACCGACTCATAGGGAACCTCATGGAAAGACAACAAACCCACATTACCACAAATGTAGGTTTGTTGCTAGGCTGCGTGAGCCATTCTTTCAGGTGCGACACCTGCATCCACTTCACTTTGCGCTGGTGCCGTGGCCAGATACTCTGCCCATCGCACCATAAGGCCGCGCCGCTTCTCAAAGAAATCAGTCCGTCGATAAGCAGCTTCCACCTTGTTGGGCAGCTTGTGCGCCAGCGCTTTGTCCGCAACCTCTTTGGGGAAGCGGGTCTTCTCCGCAGCCCAATCGGTGAAGGACGAACGGAAGCCGTGAACGGTCACGCCTGCGATGCCGTCATCGCGCAATAGCTTGGTCATGGTTACATCGCTGATGGGTCGCTCTCCGTCATGGGAAAAGACAAGTCCGGTATCGCTGGTCCGCTCGTTCCACCGCTTTCGTAGCAATGCAGCAACGGGGGGAGACAACGGCACGATATGAGTTTCGCGCGCTTTCATGCGCTCACCGGGAATGGTCCAGATCGCCTTGTCCAGATCGAACTCGGTCCATACGGCGAAGCGTGTCTCGTTCGACCGCACCGCGTTATAGATAGTGAAGCGCAGTGCGTCGCGCCCGGTAGTCGGCGATGCCGTCGCCAACTTCTGCATCAGCGCCGGAATATCGGCATAAGGCATGGCCTCCATATGACCGCGTTTGTCGTTTTGGCGTGGCAGCCCCTTGCGGACGGAACGCAGCGACACTTCCTCTGGCACCCAACCCTTGATGTGCGCGTAATCCAGAACCACGCTGATGCGTTGCAGGATACGCCGCGCTGTTTCCGGTATCTCTAGCCAGATGGGTGACAGCGCCTCGACCACGCAGGCGCTGTCCACCCGATCAACCGGCTTGGTGCCGATCCGAGGGAACACATGCTTCTCGAAGCTGGAAAGCCATTTGGCATGGTGTCCGCCTTTCCAGCCCTCCCGTAATGTCTCATAACAAGCCCGCGTTGCCGCCTCGAAGTCGGGCGCAATCATTCGTGCCTTGCGCCGCTCGGCGATGGGATCAAAGCCTTCGCGCACCCGGCGACGTAAGGCTACGGCAGCTTCGCGCGCTTCGGCAAGCGATACGTCCAGCGCCGATCCCAACCCGTAGTCGCGCCGCTGCCCGTTGCGCTGCATCCGCAACACCCATGACCGTGCGCCGCTGTCCTTCACCACGAGACACAATCCCCGGCCATCAACATGGCGACCGGCCTTTGCGTTCTTTACCTTCAATGTTGTCAGCGCCATCGGGTTTGGTTCCCTGATTGGAAATCTTACCGCCGAAAAGGGCGGTAAAATCATCCCACTTTCGTTCCCACATTTCGATGTGGATTCAGGCAAATCAGGGCGACCGACCGCGAACACGCTACAACATAAATTGCTGATTTTACAGTGGACTTAGGGACGCGTTGAACTTGCCTGACACGAAAGTTATAGCGCCTCCTCCGCTACCATCATTACTTTAAGTTTCGCGGTTTCCGGGGCTTGGCACAGGTTGAGGGTGCTCGCCCAATCGAGCCGCATACGGGCCTCCAGAGCATTGCCGTTGGGCCTTAGACTAAAATCTCTCCTAACAGATCGCGCAAAAGCTCACGAGAATGCTCCATACGGGTCGAGAGGGTATCCTCAATGCGGTCGAGCGCCTTACGGTATTTACCGATAGCGCGCGGGATGGCGGCGACCATGCCCTTGATTGCGGCTTCATCGACCGACAAGGCTTGATCTAAGCAATCTTGGGCCTTTTCCAGACGTTCTTTGGCGGCTTCCAGCGCCTTCCCGGCGGGCAGGTCTGACATGCTCTGCGGAGCGACAAAGAGCGATTTCCGTCTGACGAGGCTTCTACTCGTCAGATCGCACGCGGTGTCGCGCTAAAGCGAATGACGAAAAAGACACAATGAGCAGCGGAGCCGCCGCGGCGAGGAACAAAACTTGATTGGATACCCGGCCCAGAAGCAGGCCGCCCAAGATCGGACCCATGATTGAACCGATTTTTGCGATACCTACCGCCCAGCCCACACCATTTCCCCGCAATTGCGTGGGATAGATGCCGCCAGCGACGCCATGTAGCGCGGTCTGAACACCAAAGGCAAAACAGCCCGCAAGGAAGCTCGCCAAAAAAATCACTTGACCCGAAAGTGATCCGACCACGGCTACGACGGGAAACGCAGCGAAGGCAAGTATCGAGATCATGATCACGCCGCGCTGGTCGACGATCCGACCGACTATAATGCCGCCTATCGCGCTTCCGGCAAAGAGAAGGGCAACCGCGATGGGCGCTGCGCGCCGGGAGAGTCCTAGTGCTTCCACCGCGACCGGCATCCAGCTCGACAGGAAGAATGTCGTCAGTGAGCTGGATATATAGATAATCCACAGCAGCACGGTAGCCTTACGCAAGTCAGGGGAAAATATGTCGGCAATTCGCCCGGTAAGTTTGGGGCTGGCAGGCTCACTCTTTATCCTGGCGGCTGTTGATTGTTGCTGAGATTTGACCCGGGAGGGTTATAAATTTTCACTGAGATTT
>ERZ724517.1799-NODE-1799-length-11593-cov-4.430837_pt1 | contig 11593 bp, 11 predicted proteins | sample MGYA00376050_ERZ724517 | MGnify/ENA primary metagenome ERZ724517 (study PRJEB28724, sample SAMN07190886) | activated sludge metagenome | isolation source: activated sludge of sewage treatment plant in Hong Hong | place: USA: Christiansburg, Virginia | collected... | reverse complement strand
CGACGCGAGCGAGCTGATCGACTCGGCGGCGGCGACCCTGCGGCTCAAGCTCGACGCGCTGTCCAAGGGGCCGGCGTCGGTGAAGATGACGAGTAACCCGCAGGGGGCGATCGTCACGGTCGACGGCGAGGTGGTCGGCGAGACGCCGATCGAGCGCCCGGTGGTCCCGGGCAAGCACCTGATCCGCGTCAGCGAGGAGGGCTACATCTCGATCGAGCGCGAGGTGACCTTCGTCGAGGGTGTCAACGAGGACCTCAACTTCTCGCTCGAGAAGCTGCCGAGCCGCCTGCCAGGTCGCCGCTTCGGCTACGTGTCGCTCGGCTTCGGCCTGGCCGCGATCGGCGGCGCGATCGGCTTCGCCATCCTCGACGACAAGCCCTACAAGCTCGGCGGCAAGTGCAGCACCAGCTACACCGGCGACCCCGACGGCGACTTCAACCAGGTCCCCGGCGGCAGCTCGATCACCGGGCGCGACGAGTGCGCCAACCTGTGGCGCACCGAGCCGTTTAGCATCCCCCTGGCGATCGCCGGCGGCGCGCTGCTCACCCTCGGGATCGTGATCCTGGTCAACTCGCGGCAGAAGACCAAGAAGGACGGCGCGGCCGTGACGGCGCCGCGCACATGTCGAAGGCGTTTGCCCGCTACGGCCTGACCAGCGTCCATCACCAGGGCGGCGACTTCGCGGCGCTGCAGGCGATCCGCGCGCGCGGCGATCTGCTGCACCGCGTCAGCTATGAATCCACCGGCCCGATGCTCGACGCGATGATCGCCAATGGCATCAAGACCGGCTTCGGCGATGACTGGATCCGCTTTGGCGCGACGTTCGAGCATATGGTCGACGGGTCATTCTCCGAACGCACGATGGCGATGAGCGTGCCGTTTCCCGGTAGCAACCCGCCCTATTACGGCAATGTCGCGCAGAGCCAGGAGGCGCTGAACGCCTGGGTCGAAAAGGTCCACCGCGCCGGCATCCAGGTCAATTGCCATGCCAACGGCGATGTCGCGATCGGCATGGCGCTGACCGCCTATGAACGCGCGCAGAAACTCTATCCGGTCGCCGATCCGCGCTTCAAGATCACGCATTGCACGCTGGTCAATGATGACCTTGTGCGGCGCATCAAGGCGGTCGGCGCGATCCCGGCGCCGTTCACCAGCTACGCCTATTACAACTCCGACAAATTCGGCTTCTACGGCGAGGATTTGATGCAGGGTGCCATGGCGTTCCGCTCGTTCCTCGACGCCGGGATTCCGGTGTGCGCCGGGTCGGACTTCTACCCCGGCCCGTTCGCGCCGATGATGGCGATGCAGGGCATGGTGACGCGCACCGGCTGGGACGGCCAAACCTGGGGCGCCAACCAGCGCATCACGGCGGCGCAAGCGCTGCGCGTCAGCACATTGAATGGCGCGCACGCGTCGTTCGAAGAAGCCGGCAAGGGCTCGATCACCACCGGCAAGCTCGCCGATTTCGTCATGCTGTCGGATGACCCGCTGGGGGTGGCGCACGACAAGATCAAGGACATCAAGGTGGTGCGCACGGTGACAGGCGGACGGACGGTTTATCAGGCGTAACGGCGCGGCAGTTCGGGGGAGCAGCAGATGCACGACAACCATCAGATTTCAAGGCGCCAGTTCACGCTTGCCGCGGCCGGGTTGGCCGCTGCACCGCTGATCATTGGCGCGGAGCAGGGGTTCGATACCGTCATCTCCGGCGGCCGCGTCATGGACCCCGAAAGCGGCTTCGATGCCGTCGCCAATGTCGGCATTCGCGGCGGCAAGATCATGGCGATTTCCGCCGCGCCTTTGGTCGGCGGCAAGCGCATCAATGCGACGGGGCTGGTGGTGGCACCGGGGTTCATCGACCTGCATTCGCATGGCAAGACGCTTGGCGATGCCGACCTGCAGGCGCAGGACGGCGTGACGACCTCGCTCGAGCTCGAGGCAGGCACCTATCCAGTCACCGAATTTCTGGCGGCGCGCGCGGGCCAGGCGCGGATCAACTACGGCGCCAGCTCTGGCCAAAGATCGGTGCGGATATTCATGACGACGGGGCTGACGACGCCGACGTTCGCGTCGCTCAACCCTGAAATCATGCGGCGAGAACAGGACTGGGCCTATACGCGCTTCGATGCGCCGCAGATCGAGCGGATGGCATCCATCATGCGCCGCGAAATCGGCGCCGGTGCGCTCGGCATCGGGCTGATGAACGAATATCTGCCCGCCGCCAGCCGCGCGGAATCGCTGGCGCTGTTCGGGGTAGCAGCAGCCACCAAGGGCCCGATTTTCACGCATGTCCGGCGCTCGGTCACCGCCCAAGGTGACGGTCCGGTGGCACCTATGGAGGAAGTCATCGCCATGGCCGCAGCCACCGGCGGGCCGCTGCACATCTGCCACATCGGCAGCAAGTCGGTCGGTGCGATCGACCAGGTGCTGGCGCTGATCCACGGCGCGCAGGCGCAGGGCCTCGATGTCACCACCGAAGTCTATCCCTATACCGCCGGCAGCACGCTGATCGGCAGCGCGCTGTTCGATACGGGCTGGCAGGAACGCATCGGCGGCGACTATGGCGACCTCGAATGGCCACCGACCGGCGAACGGCTGACCGCGGTGAGCTTCGCCAAATACCGCGGCGAGTTTCCGAATGGCGCGGTCATCATGCACACTATTCCGCCGCGCACCGTCGATATCGCCATGGCCGATCCCATCGTCATGGTGGCGTCGGACGCGATGCCGTTTGTCGATGGCAAGGGCCACCCGCGCGGCGCCGGCACTTTCGCGCGGGTGCTCGGGGTCTATGTGCGTGAACGCAAGGTGCTCGGGCTGATGGAGGCGCTCAGGAAAATGACGCTGATGCCCGCGCAGCGGTTGGAGGTCATTGCCCCTGGCATGCGCGACAAGGGCCGCGTCAAGGTTGGCGCCGATGCCGATCTGGCGCTGTTCGATCCGGCAACTGTCATCGACCGCGCGACCTTCGCCAAGCCGACGACGCCGTCTGCGGGCATCCCCTATGTGATGGTCGGCGGGACGCTGGTGGTCGACCGCAGCGCCATCGTCGCCACCGCCCTGCCGGGCAAAGCGGTGCGTGCGGGCGTTTAGCACCGGTTGCAAGCCCGCGGCGCGCACCCTATCGATGGTGCAAACAACATCCATCGGGGAACACCATGCAGCGCAAACGTCTCGGCCGTAGTGGCATCTATGTCTCGTCGATCTGCATGGGGACGATGACGTTCGGGTCGCAGGTCGACGAGGCGGAATCGTTCCGCATCCTCGATGCCTCGGTCGATGCCGGCATCGACTTTTTCGACACCGCCGAAAACTACCCCGTGCCGCCCGACCGCAAATGGGCCGGGCGCACCGAGGAATTCGTCGGCCGCTGGCTCAAGACCAAGGACCGCGACGCACTGATCATTGCCACCAAGGTCAGCGGGCCGAGCCATGGCTGGATTCAGTCGTCGCAGCGCGCCGGCATGACCTCGCTCGACCGCCACAACATCGTCCGCGCGGTGGAGGCCAGCCGCAAGCGCCTGCAGACCGACTATATCGACCTCTACCAGACGCACTGGCCCGACCATGGCACCAGCTATGAACCGGTGATGCGCGCACTCGACGACCTCGTCGAAAGCGGCAAGGTCCGCGTGCTCGGCTGCAGTAACGAAACCGCCTGGGGGCTGATGAAGTCGCTCGAAGCCAGCGCCGGCGAGGGCCTCGCGCGCTACGAAACCATCCAGAACAACTTCAGCCTCAACAACCGCCGCTTCGAGGACGCGCTGTCGCAGGTCTGCCGCCAGGAAGGCATCAGCCTGATCCCCTATTCACCGCTCGGCGGCGGCGTGCTGTCGGGCAAGTACAATGACGGCGCCACCCCCGAAGGCGCGCGCTTCAGCCGCTACCTCGAAATCGGCGGCCGCCAGGCGGCGATGGCGCAGCGCTTCGTCAACGAAAAGTCGCTGGCCTCGACCAAGCGCTTCATGAAAATCGCCGCCGACGCGGGCCTCACGCCGATCACGCTGGCCACCGCATGGAGCAAGCAGCACGACTTCGTCGCCTCGACCATCGTCGGCGCGACGCGCTTCGACCAGCTCGCCGACATCTTCGCCGCCAGCGACCTCGTGCTCGAACCCGCGGTCATGAAGGCCATCGACGCGGTGACGCGCGAGATCATGTACCCGATGGGGTGAGACGGGGTTTTTGAAGGGCCTCCGGCGGGCAGGGGTGACCCCTGCACCCGATTGTTTGGCACTCCTTACTTGCTGCTCCCCTCCCTGCAAGGGAGGGGTTGGGGGTGGGCTTTCGCTGCCGGCCAGCTACTGACCCCAAACTGGAACTTCAAAGCATCTTGGACGAGGACCTATTGCGGAAGTGCGATCATCATGACAGGCTAATCTGGAGCCAAGATGCAGAGAGAGAATGAGGCATGAAGCCAAAGCCGTGGAGTATGAACATTGGCATGGCGATCGGATTGATTGTCGGCATGCTATTGTGGTGGAGCAGCTATATCCCTAGCGCAGGCTTGTCACAGAACCTGCGGCTAATATTCTGGCCTATGGTATGTAGTGTCTTTATCGTTTCATTTCGGAATAGATGGCGGAAAGTCGGCCCTTACGACCCAGAAGTGATAGCGAAAAACCGCAAGGGCCGAGTGTAACGAAAGTCCGCTTTCGCCGACCACCGCCGAAAGGCCGACAGTCCCTTTCCCACCCCATTCCAGACATTCCCCAACAATCGGGTGCAGGCCTCAGGCCTGCCCGCCGGAGGCTCTTGGCGCTTGCCTCGGCGCTGCACATGGCTGGTCTTGCTCGACCGGCGTCGAACCACCGGCTGCCATACTGGCGTCACTGCGCGAAAATATGTGGACACGTTTTGTTCTCGTGATAATCTGTTGCGTATAACTCGCTTTGGGAGGCGCAAGACATGATCGGCTATGTGACACTCGGCACCAACGACATTGCGGCAGCGCGCAAGTTTTACGACGCGCTGCTCGGCAGCATCGGCGCCAAGCGCTTGATGGAATTCGGTGATTTCACCATGTGGGGCGTCAGTTTCGACACGCCCGGCATCGCGCTGACGCCGCCGTATGACAAGGGCAAGGCGACCGCAGGCAACGGTAATATGGTGGCGATCACGCTCGATACGCGCGCCAAGGTCGATGCGATGCACAAGCTGGCGCTCGAACTCGGCGGCAGCGATGAAGGCGCGCCGGGGCTGCGCGGTGATGAAGGGCCGCAGGCGTTCTACGCCGGCTATTTCCGCGATCCCGAAGGCAACAAGTTCTGCGCGTTCCGCATGGGGCCGGCCTGACCTTGCCAGCATGAATTTGGTCCTCCGCGTCGCGGCGCTGGTGCTGGCCCCGATACTGGTGCTGATGCCGGCGCCAACGCTGGCGGCTGAGCCGCTGGCGGCGCTGGTGGCCGGCACGACGGCGGCATCGCCGCCGCTCGCCGGGCTGACGGTGGTGGTGGCCGACCGCGACAAGGTGTTGCGCAGCGATGCGCTGGGGGATGCCGTGGTGGCACCGCCGCGCGCGCTGACGCCCGATACGCCGATGCGCGTCGCTTCGATTTCGAAGCTGACGGTGGCGGTGGCGGTGATGCGGCTGGTCGAGGCGGGGCAGCTCGATCTTGACCGTGACGTGTCAAGCTATCTCGGCTGGACGCTGCGCAATCCGGGCTTTCCCGATGCGCCGCTGACGTTGCGACAGTTGCTCAGCCACACCTCTGGCGTCGATGACGGGCCGGGGTATAGTTTCCCGCTCGGCACCAGCCTGCGCGACGGGCTGACGCCGGCGCATTGGTCGGCCTATGCGCCCGGCGCGCGCTTCAGCTACGCCAACCTCAACTACGGCATCATCGCGACGGTGATGGAGGCGGCGACGCATCAGCGCTTCGACCGGCTGATGACGGCGCAGGTATTCGCGCCGCTGCGGCTCGACGCCTGCTTCAACTGGTCGGGCTGTTCGGACACCGCGGTGAAGGCAGCGGCGACGCTGTACCGCAAGGGCATCGACGAGGACCACTGGAACCCCGCCGGGCCATGGGTGGCGCAGGTCGATGATTTGCGTGGGGCTAGGCCGGCGTGTCCGGTGCGCGGCATGGCGAGCTGCGACATGGCGAGCTACGTCCCCGGCACCAACGGCACGCTGTATTCGCCGCAAGGTGGCTTGCGGATATCGGCGCTTGGCCTCGCCAAGATCGGCCGGCTGCTGCTGCGCGGCGGTGAAGTCGACGGCGTGCGGCTGCTCGAGCCCGAAACCGTCAAGGCGCTGCTGACGCCGGTGTGGAACGGCACGCCGCCGATTGGCGACAATTACAACGGGCTGATGCGCTGCTACGGACCGGGGCTGCAGTGCCTGACCGGCGGCGCGGGCGACCAACCCGTCGCGGGTCAGCCACTGATCGGCTGGGGACATCTGGGGGAGGCGTACGGCCTTTACGGCGGCCTATGGATCGATCCGGCGCGCGACCGCGTGTTCGTCTATCTGATCACCGGCACCGGCGATGATCCGGCGAAATACCCCGGCGTGCGCTCGCAGTTCCGGTCGTTCGAGGAAGCAGTGTTGACCGACCTGGCGACGCGCTCAGACTGACATCGCCACCTGCATCATGGCGATGAACAGCGCGCCGCCGGTCGCAAGAATTGCGAGCGCAGTGAGCCAGCTTCGCAGAGCGCCGCACCGGAGCATCGCCTGTGCAACGCGCGCCTGCGCCGCCACGAACCACAGCGCCGCCGCCGCCATCAGCACGGTGACTAATGCGTAGTTGGCGTGGACGAAATCGGCCGAGGTGCTGGTCGCGAACGAGACCAGCAGCGCGAACGGCGCGGCGAGGTAGAATTGCTGGTAGAAAATCGGCCGCAGCAGGTTGCGGTCGAGCGCCACGCGCGCCACCTGGCGCCAGACCAAAGCGCCGACCGCCGGCCAGATCAGGAACGTCGCGGCGCGGAACAGCAACGTGTTCTCCTCGCTCGCCATCGCCAGCCGCGCCAGCGCATTGCCCGACTGCGCGATCTGCGAGGCGCCGAACGGCATCGCGGCGATATGCGCAGCGAAAATCGCGAACAGGAAGCACAGCGGCGGGTTGAGATTGTCGCTGTAATGCCCGGCGTCGGCCTCGCCGCTTTCCTGCTGAATGACGCGCATCATCGCCACTGGCCGCAGCACGATGCGCACCAGCGTCACCGGAAACAGGATCAGGCTGATGACCATTTCATACAGCAGGTCTTCGAGCGAGCGGATGAATTTGAACGGTTCCACGGCGTCAGCCTGCCACCAGCGCGGCGACGGGCAGCGCGTCGATTTCGATGACCGCGCCGGCGGTTTCGGCGGTGAAGCGGTGCGGCGCGATGCCGGCAGCAGCGAGTGCGGCGGCGAGTGCGGTGGGCGGCGTGTCGATGGCCTCGTCGGTCAGCTTGAACACGCCCCAGTGCATGCCGATGGCGCGCGCCGGTGCCAGTTCGGCAAACGCGACCAACGCATCGGCGGGGTTCATGTGGTGATATTGCATGAACCAGCGCGGCTCATAGGCGCCGATGCCGAGCATGGCGAGCCGCACCGGTCCGTGGCGGCGCACCGCCGCGAACGCCGATGCGTCGAGCCCGCAGTCGCCCGAAAAATAGACGCTGCCGCCGGGCAGTTCGAGCGTGAAGCCGCACCACAACGCGCGGTAGCTGTCGAAGCCCCAGCGCGACGACCAGTGCTGGACGCGTTCGATGTGCACGCGTGCCGTCGCGCCCAGCTCGAAACTGTCGCCCCAGTCGCCCTCCGATGCGGTGATGCCGTGGCGCTCCAGCAATGCGGCATTGCCGATGGGCGTGACGATGCGCGGCCGGTCGCGCGCCCACAGGCGTTTGAGCGTCGCCATATCGAGGTGGTCATAATGATTGTGGCTGAGCAGCACGACATCGATGCGCGGCAGGTCATCGAAGGCGACGCCGGGCGCCCGCACGCGCTTCGGCCCGGCCCATTGGAACGGGCTGGCGCGGTCGCTCCACACCGGGTCGGTCAGGATGTTGAGGCCCTGCGTCTGCACCAGCATCGTGATATGGCCGATGACGGTGACGACCAGCGCCTCGCCCTCGATGCGTTCGGCAGGCACCACCGGCGTCACCGGCACCGATTTTGGCCAGACCGCGGCCTTCGAGGTCATTTTCCAGCGCAGCATGTCGCGCCGCCCGTGGAACTGCGGCGGCGGGCCAAGGTTGCGAAAGCGCGCGCCGTCGAAATGGTCGGTCACCGGCCCGCGCCACCAGTCGCGCGCCACCGATGCAACGAACGCCCGCTGCGCCAGCCACAGCGCGGCATAGATGCCGGCCAAGGCGCAGACAATGACCGCGAGTGTCGTCATCCGCCGCGCATGGCCTGGACGATCCACACCGCGGCGGGCAGCTTGACGCCGTCGGGGCCATCATAGGGCGCCAGCGCAGTGCGCACGGCTTCGGACACCGCGCCAACGCGGTCGGGATTTTCGCGCAGCGCCATGCCGAGCGGGCCGACGCGGAAGGTCATTTCGACCGTCGCGGCAAGGTCGCCGCTGCCGATTTGCGCGTCGTATTTCTCGACATTGACCGAATGCCAGCCCGAGCCCTCCAGAATGGCGTGGATGCGCGCCGGATCGGCAAACGCGAACGGGCCAGGCGCCAGCGGGTCGGCCGGCGGCAGCGGCGGCAGCAACGGCAGCGCCGCCATCAGCGGCACGCGCATCCAGTCATTTTCCGCCAGTGGCCGCCAGCACACGAAGGTCAGCCGGCCGCCGTCGACGAGCTTGGTGGCGATGTTGGCGAACGCCGCTGTCGGGTCGGCGAAGAACATCACCCCGAAGCGCGAAAACACTGCATCGAAGCCAGCGCGGCCGAAGTCGTCGGTCTGAGCATCGGCCTCGCGGAACGCCACATTGGCCACGCCCGCCGCACGCTTGCGCGCCACATCGAGCATCGGCTTCGAAATGTCGAGCCCGAGCACCGAACCACCCGGCGTTACCTCGGCGGCAAGCGCCAGCGTCGTCTGCCCGCAGCCGCAGCCGATATCGAGGATGCGCTCGCCGGGCTGCGGCGCCAGCGCGCGGATACCGGCATCGCCCAGCGGCGCAATCTGACGGTCGAGCTGTTCCTGAAACCGCGCCCAGGTCTCGCCGGCCTTGGCGTTCCAATAGTCGATTTGCGCGGCATTTGCCGGGGTCGGGGCGTCGGTCATCATGGTCTCCCTTTGCCGCGAAACGTCGGGCATTGGGCGGACAAGGTCAAGTTTTGAAGAGCCTCCGGCGGGCAGGGGTGACCCCTGCACCCGGTTGAAAAAAGCCGAGTCATTCCCGCGCAGGCGGGAATCCATCTGTCACCGGCGCTGAAGATGGATTCCCGCCTGCGCGGGAATGACAATGAACGAATGGGTGCAGGCCTCAGGCCTGCCCGCCGGGGGCTCTTCCTCTTAAAGCCCCAGTGCCGCGCGCACGTCGGCAATCGTCTGCGCACCCGCCTGCGACGCCTTGTCCGACGCGGTGATGTCGACTTCGGCGCGGTCGAGGCGGCCCGTCCAGCGCAACACCACGGGCTCGACGGTCGCGGCGTTGGGCGATGCGGCGTCGTAGATCAGCACCAGCCGCTGCGTGCCGTCGGCATCGGCCTTGAGCAGGCTGACGGCTTTGACGGCGATGCAGGTTTCGGCTTCCCAATTGTCGGTGCCGATGGTCTGGATGACCCTGACGCGGCCGTCGGCGTTGACGCCGACGACAAAGCAGCCGTGCACCGGGCCGGCACCGTCGCGGGTGACCTCGCCGGAGCCAGACACGAAAAGCCCCTTGAGCTGTTTGCCGCGCAGCACGCGGAAGCTCTGCGCGTCATCGATGGCAACATCACTGATCGTGTTGGCCGCGACGCTGCGCGCCTTGGCAATCAGCGCGGCGTCGTTGGCGCCGGTCGGGCGCAACGCCAGTGTGGCGGCAGGCAGCAACAGCGCCGCCGCTGCAATCAACCCCCACTTCAGTGCCGTCCGTGGATGCAGTGCCACCGCGTCAGGGCTTGCTGCCGAGGATTTCATAATTCTGTCGCATCTTCACGTCGTAATTGTTCTTCCTGTAGCCGGGGCCATTGTAGATTCTGGCAAACGTTGTCCAGTCGCGGACTTGCAACGCCTTGCGCAGTCGCGCGTCGGCGACGACGAAATTGCCGAACCCTTCGATCTGCTTGGCGAGCGAGGTTTTGGCTGCCGCGACAAAGTCCTCGACGCTGGCATAGCCTGCCGCCTTGTGGTTTTCGCCGAGAATCTGGAACGCGCCCCAGGATGCCGATTTGAGCGCGGCGGCACGGTCGAGCGCCATCGCCCGTTCGAGTTTGGGATATTGCGCCGAGAATTTGCCGTAGCCGCCGCCGGACGGGTTCGAAATGTCGGGATGGGCGGCGTCGAAACGGCCCTTCGTCCATTTGTGGAACAGGTGCCGTTCGAACAAAATGGTGGCGCGCCCCATCGCATCGAACGGCCCGCGAATGCCGACTTCGGTCATCGTCACGGCCTTGACCGCCGCGCGCTCGCAGCCGATCTTTTGCGCCGCGGCGTCAATGGCGGCGTTGTTGATGGCTGACTGATCGCCGGGGTCGGGGGGTGACGCCGGTGCGTCGGTCGATAGCGCCTTGATCGTCTTGCCGCCGCGGTCGATGGCGCCGTCGGGCTTCGACAAGCCGACAACTTTCGCCTGGAAGGCGCGAATGGCCGCGATCGTCGCTTCATCGACCTTGCCGGTGACGGCGAGCGGCGCCATCGGCGCGAGTGCCTTGATGTGATTGTTGAGAAGTTGCTGGACGAGTTTCACATCAGCCGCTCGATTGGGCCTGTCGACGCCTACGGATTCGGACAAATCATGCATGGACGGTCTCCCTCGGCGGTAGACTATGCCAAGTCCGGCGGCGTGTCTTGCCGATTGTCGGCGGCCCCTGCACTGCCCGCGTCATAGGACATGACAGCCCTTGCGTCACGCGCAGGCAACAATAGTGTAGCCAGTGTGCCGGACTGATTATGGAGCATGACACGTGACGGTTGCAACGCGGCGTTGGCTGTTCAACGGCTTCAAGATCACCGTCTACACGCTGCTCGTCATCAACATTTTTGTCTATCTGCGCCACGGCACGCTCAACGAAGCGCTCGACAGCCTCGGCTGGGTGCTTTTGCTTGGCGTGTTCGAATGGGAAACCCGCGCGCTCACCGAACCCTATGTCAATGGCCGTGAAAAGCTGGTGCTGTGGTTGTTTCAGATCATCGGCTACGGCCTCGCGATCAACGCCGCGTGGGTCTATTTCATTTCGGAAGAATGGCTAGACTTTGCCAATGCCGCGATCTGGCTGCTGGTCTGCGCGACGATCATCTATGACGTATTCGCGCCCGGCGAATTCGGCACCCACGAATGGCGTGCCCGCAACGCCGTCAAGATCGGGCTCTACGCCGCGCTGGTGGTCATCGCGCTATGGTGGGGCTTCACCAGCGACTGGCTCGATTTCTACGACGCCATGCTGTGGATCCTGTGCTTCTTCGTTGTCGAGCTCAACATCTTCAAGCACGAAGCCGCGATCGAGCATGCGCATCATCCGCGGGGCGGCGGTTAGCGACGAAAGGGCCTCC
>ERZ724517.1793-NODE-1793-length-11613-cov-6.828344_pt1 | contig 11613 bp, 8 predicted proteins | sample MGYA00376050_ERZ724517 | MGnify/ENA primary metagenome ERZ724517 (study PRJEB28724, sample SAMN07190886) | activated sludge metagenome | isolation source: activated sludge of sewage treatment plant in Hong Hong | place: USA: Christiansburg, Virginia | collected... | reverse complement strand
CTATTTATTCCAAATTCTCCAGGCTTTTTCTGCTTGAAAGATTAGCATATCCATTCCGTTTTTAGTTAGTGCGCCTTTTTTCTTGGCTTTTTTTAGAAATTGGGTTTCTTCTGGATTGTAGATTAAATCGAAAGCCAGATGTTTTTCGGTAAAAAACTGATATGGAATAGGTGGGAATTCTTTAGTATTCGGACTAGTTCCTAAAGGCGTACAATTGATAATGATCTGATAATTGTCAAAAGTGGTTGCGTTAATCCGTTCGTAACTAATGGTGTTTTCGTGGGCTTCTCTAGATACAAAAGCATACGGAATATTCATTTCCTTCAAGGCGAAAGCTACTGCTTTTGAAGCGCCACCAGTGCCAAGAATCAAGGCTTTTTGGTGATGTGGTTGCAGTATAGAGCTTAATGATTTTTTGAAACCATAATAGTCAGAATTATAACCTTTTAGTTTTCTTTTTTTAGTAAATCGGATGACATTGACAGCACCAATTTGAGCTGCTTTTTTTGACAAACAATCTAGAAATGGAATGATGGTTTCTTTATAAGGAATCGTGACATTCAAACCCATCAAATCAGGGTTTTGTGATATTATATTTGGGAAATCAGTTATAGCATCAATTTCGAAATTTTGATAGCTACAATCGGTTGCATTGGTATTGGTAAAGCGTTCCGTAAAATATTTTTTCGAAAATGAATAATCAATATTTTTGCCAATTAATCCGTAGACTTTCATAAGTTTAGTTTGTCAAAATTTAGTACATTTTTGAATTTTTTTAGCCACGAATGCACGAATTTATTTTTTAATTCGTGCATTCGTGGCTAAATTTTTTATCTCAATATAGGCGTTATTTCGAATGTTTTTCAATCGCTTTTTGCACCAACTTCATTTCCCAAACTACTGGAAAAAGATGTTCCAAAAGCATGCGGTTTTTGAAATTCAATCGCAATGCATTGCTTAAATGAAACTTTCCTTTTTCCGTTTCATGCAGCATCAAATTCAATCCAGCCAAACGGTATTCAATTTCGTATTCTTCCGGAAAATATTCTGAAGCTTGTAATAAGGTTTGAATGGCACTTTCAAATTCGCCTAAGAATTGTAGAATATCTACCCAAAATAACCAAGTGTCGAGCATGTAATCGCCATGTTCAACGGCTTTTCGGTAACCATATTCGGCTTCTTCGAAGAAATTCATTTCTTTGTTGATTGTTGCATAACGTTTCCAGTAAAAACGATTTTCATTGTCAATGCTCAAGGCTTTGTTAACATAATACAACGCTTTTTGAAAATTCTTCTGGCGCACATAAAAATCGGTAATGGCTATCCAACCTTTATCTAACAGCGGATCTTCATGAACTGTTTTGTTGTAAAATTTTAACGCTAAAACTTTGTTGCCTAGTTTCTCATGGCATTTTCCAATACGCAATAAAGCATAGGAAGTTGGATCATCAAGTTCAATAGTTCGGTTGTAGCTTTCGATGGCTTCTTCGTATCTTTTGAGTCTTTCTAACGTTTTTGCTTTTTCCATAAAAGCGCCTAAAAATTCGTCATCTATATAAGTAGCAAACTCAAACGCTCTTAAGGCTTCTGTATATTTTTTCAAACCATAACTCAATCGGCCAATTTGATGCCAAGCGATTTCGCTGTATGGGTTTTTGTCGGTGTATTGGTTTAAGTAAGTAATGGCTTCTTCGTTTTGATCTAGAAATTCGAAGCAATACACCACATTATATAACGCAGCTTGGTCTTCGGTATCTTCTTCAAGGCATTTGATGAAATTTTGTTTTGCCAATTCTAGGTTGTCCATGAAAAGATATTCCATGCCAATCAAGTTGTATACATCGGCATAATCATCAGTATATTGAAGTGCCGTTTTTAGTAACTCGACTGCTTTTTCATGGTTGTCACGTTTCGAATAAATGCTGGCTTTTTGGATATAAATTTCTTCGTTGTGTGGTTCGATGGCGAAAAGTTCGTTGAGTAGTTTTTCGGCCACATCGAGTTTGTCTTCGTAGATCAGCATTTCAACCTGAACTAGCTTTAAACCAGTTGATTTGGGATGTTGTTCTAAGGCTAACTTTAAGGCTTTTTTAGCTAATGAGGCTTTGCCCATATCGAGGTAATGCAGAATGATTTCCTCAAATTCCTCGGAGTCAAAGAAGAGTACTTTGTTGGTTTTCAACATCGACTCGAATTTGGACAAGGATAAGTTGTAATCGTCTTCTTCGTCGCTGAGTTGCATAGCTTTGGGTTTAAAATTATCCTAAAATAAATTTAGGAAAGTTATACTAGATGTGGGAAAAGTCTGGAATTGTTGTGAACAATTTAATTAACAAATAATGTGTTGCTGAAATCGATAGCCCTAGCCCTGATAGCAGCGGTATCTCCCGATTTTAGAAAACAAGGCTTTAGCCGTAGCTTTTCTTAATCGGGAATTTAGCGGATAGCAGGATTAAGCTTCTAAAAATAATTATCAATTATCAATTGTTAATTATCAATTGTTAATTATCAATTGAACTTCATTTAGTGCTTCTAGGATTATTGCGCAACCTTCTCGGATTTCTGCTTCAGAAATGGTGAGTGGTGGTGTAATTCTAATGGCACAGCCTTCAAAGAGCAACCAAAAAAGGATTAAACCTTTGTCTTGGCATTTTAAAATCACTTGGTTGGTGATTTCGGGATCAGTTGTCATTGCTGCCAACATCAATCCTTTTCCGCGGATTTCGGTCAGCAAAGGATGTACCAAAAGTGATCGAAACAGTTTTTCTTTTACCAATGTTTGCGGAATCAAATCAGTTTCTGTGATTTCCAGCAAGGTTGCCAAACAAGCTGCCGCTATGACAGGGTGACCGCCAAAAGTGGTAATGTGACCTAGTTTTGGGTTGTCGCTCAGCAAATCCATATGTGCTGCTGATGCAGTGAAAGCGCCCACGGGCATGCCGCCACCCATACCTTTTCCTAGAATAACTACGTCGGGAACGACATTATAGTTTTCGAAACCGAATAATTTTCCGGTGCGTCCGAAACCGGGTTGGATTTCGTCGATGATTAAAAGTGCGCCAACTTCATCGCAACGTTGTCTTACTTTTTGGAGAAAATCATTTTCGGGTTGGATGAATCCTGCGCCACCTTGGATGCTTTCTAGTATGATTCCGGCGGTTTTGGTGGTGATTTTTTGAATATCAACTTCGTTGTTGAATGTGATAAAATCTACATCAGGAACCAAAGGACGAAATGCTTGTTTGCGTGCTTCAAATCCCATGACACTCATCGATCCCATGGTATTACCGTGATAAGCGTTGTAGCATGAAATGAGTTGACTTCTTCCGGTAACACGACGGGCGAGTTTTAAAGCGCCTTCAGTGGCTTCAGTACCGGAATTGACGAGGTAAGTTTTTTCAAGCGGTTTGGGTAGGAGTGAAGCCAAGAGTTTGCAAAACTGCACTGCTGGACTTTGCGAATATTCTCCGTAAACCATGACATGGGAATACTTATCGAGTTGGTTTTTGATGGCATCATTCACGCGTTGGTTTTGATGGCCTAAAGTGCAAGCGGAAACACCCGCTACGAAGTCGAGGTATTTTTTATTGTTGGTGTCGTAGATATAAGAGCCGACTGCGTGTGAAATTTCCATACCTAATGGATATGGAGAAGTTTGGGCTTGGTATTGTAGGAAATCTGGGTTCATAGTTTGTTTACTTTCCGTCAAAGTTTCCGCCGTCATATTGTCCGTGTATCATGGTTTTCCAATTCCAAATTACTTTGGTAAATTTGATTTCTTTCGCATGTGCAGGATGTCTGTCTTTGTATGTTTTTACCGCATTTTCATTAAGTGGAAACTGAAACTTTCCATCTTTCACTAACATATACTGCCCATTTTTATCAAGGATGATTTTGTTATTGTACTTCTTTAAAATACTTGCATATTCATCATTTGATAAAACTCCTTTAGGTTCCGCATCGAAGTTACCGCCATCATACGGACCGTAAATCATTGTTTTCCAATCCCATAGTATTTTGTTGAATTTGATTTCTTTGGCATGTGCTGGATTTTGTGCTTTATAATTCATTACAGAATATTGATTTAGCGGAAATTGAAACTTGCCCTCTTTGACCAACATATATTGGCCATTTTTATCAAGAATAATTTTGTTTTTATACTTCTTGAAAATCTCATCATAGTGTTCCGTGATATTGTTTTTTACATTTGCATCGATGTCTTCTTCATCAAAATTTCCTCCATCATAAATACCATATTGCATAGTTTTCCAATTCCATAATCGCTGCTTGAAATATATTTCTTGAGCGTAGAGAGGATACTTTTTTTTGTAATTCCTTACTGAACTATTATTTAAAGGAAACTGGAATTTACCGTCTTTTACAAGCATATATTGTCCACCTTCATCAATGATGATTCTGTTGTTGTACTTTTTGAAGATTTCTTCATAGGTTATTGTATCCAAAATTGATAAATCTAGACGCTCTTGATTCATCATTGCTTCAGTATTTTCTTTTTCAATTTGTGCTTTCTTCTCAGCCTGAATCTTAGCATCCAAATCATTATCTTCTTTAGAGAATAAATCATTTTTTGATTTGATACGTTCCTCTTCTCGCCAAACAAATCCTCTAAGTTTCCTTGCATTTTCTGGAAGGTCTTTTTCTGGATAAATGTCGCCATCAACATTGGTAAAAAAGGTCATACTGTCAATATTATTCCCGTTTAAAGTCATGTTGATTTTGCTGCTGACATTTTTGTTGATTCCAATTAATTCTTTTGCATCATTTCTCATGAAATAAACAACTTCGGTATTTTTAATAATATCGGCTTCGTATAATTTGTTATCCCGAAATTTACCGTATAGGTTTTGCCCTTTGACTTGATTGAACCCTGTTCCGAGCGAATCTTTAGAAATAATAAATGCATTGTTGAGCACTTTTAGCGAGTCGAGTTTTTGTGTATTGTCATTACCAACCAAATGCATAACATCGCCAGTCATTTGGTTTTCAAAATTCCACAATATGGGTTTACCAATAAGTTTCGTAATGTTGGTAATTTGACTTGAATGAATCGAGTCGCATTTGCCACTCATGTCGGTTTTGAATATGCGTGCATTGTCGTAGGCTCGTATGATTCTTTCGTTAGGCTTTCCCGTAATCATGAGTTTTTTTCCATGAATGTATACCGAATCTTTGTCGACCAAATTAATCGCGACGGCTCTTCTGGTTACAAACATGGAATCTTTCTTTTTGTAAACTTCTGCGTAATGCCCTTTGATAATACCTTTATTGATGGTATCAGTAATTTTTACGTTGTTGGTTGCCGAGGCAAATTCGTTGTTTCGATTGTAAAACAAACTATCACCTTCAATCAAACGGTCTTTGTATTTGATGTAAGATTTTCTTAAAAAATGCCCTACATTTTTCTTACTGTCGTAAAATCCTTTTTCGGTGTAAATGAAATTTTCTTTGCTTGTAATGGTTGATGGTCCCTTCAAGAATGACTGTCCTGTTGTATTGTAATAATCAAGATGATTTGATTTTACTACATATTTGGGGTTGGTAATGGTAACAGCCGTTAGAAATTGAAACTTCTTTTCGTTGGCATAGTATTTTCCGGATTTGCTTTTAAGCACATTGTCTTTATTGGTGATGGTTCCGTAGGTATTGTAGGAAGCTTGCTGTGTGTTTCGGTCGAAATTTAAAGTATCTGTTGCTAACGTCATTTCGGGCGATTGCATCACTACATTTCCCGTAGCATAAGCCTGTTTTACGTTGCCATTGTATTCGGCATATTTGCTATTCATGAACAGCGTATCTCCTTGAATCATGCGCACATCACCAAAGGCTTTTACGTAATTTTCGGTCTGAAAATAATATGCTTTGTTGCAAAACATTTTCACACCATCATGATTGATTCGGACATTTCCTTGTAAGAGTATGGCGTCGGGAATTTCAACTTGATTCACATCGAGAAAATCAGAATATTCAATAATAATTTTTTTGGGAGTTTGCGCCCATATCGATTGAAATCCAATAAAAAAGAAACCAATAGCGATCAATAATTGTATTTTCTTCAACGTTTTTATTTTTTGCCAAATTTATGAAAAAGGCACCAACCAAAGCGGTTATTAAGAATAATTTATTAGAAGATTGGAAGTGTGATTCAAATTTTTATATTTGTAAATCTGTCTTTAAAAAATAAAGAAATAATGAAAAAAATCATTTTACTCGTTTTGATAGGGTTCTCCTTATCTGTCAATGCTCAAAACCAAAAAAAGAAAGCCATGCCCACCAAAACTACTTCAACCGCTGTCAAAAAGCCTGCAGCTGTTGGTGAAAGAAAAGCTGTCGTCTATCAAGTATTTACCCGCTTGTTTGGAAATAAAAAAACAACCAACAAACCATGGGGAACCCTCGAAGAAAACGGCGTTGGAAAATTTAACGATTTTACAGATAAAGCACTTCAAGAGATTAAAAAGTTAGGTGTGACTCATATTTGGTACACTGGTGTTCCGCATCATGCTTTGGTGAATGATTACACAAAGTATGACATTTCTAATGATGATCCAGAAGTTGTGAAAGGCCGAGCAGGGTCACCTTATGCCGTGAAGGATTATTATAATGTTAACCCAGATTTGGCAGAGAATCCAGCCAATCGTTTGCAAGAATTTGAAGCTTTGATTACAAGAACTCATCAAAACGGTTTGAAAGCAATCATCGATATTGTCCCCAATCATATAGCCCGAAAATACGAAGGTAAATCAAACCCAAAAGGGGTTCGTAATTTCGGAGCTGATGATAATAAAAAAGTAGAATACGACCGAAATAACAATTTTTATTACATTCCCGGACAAGCATTTCAAGTACCAACTTCTGAAAATTATATGCCTTTGAATGGTGAAAAGAATCCATTAATTGATGGAAAGTTTGAAGAAAATCCAGCGAAATGGACTGGTAACGGTTCACGCATGGCCAAACCCGATATCAACGATTGGTATGAAACCGTAAAAATTAATTACGGAATTCGCCCTGATGGTTCTAAAGATTTTCCTGAATTGCCTGAAGGATTTGACAAAAAAGACTACAAAGCACATTATGCTTTTTGGTTGAATAAAGACGTACCCAATTCTTGGAAGAAATTTCGTGACATTGCTTTGTATTGGACTGCTAAAGGCATCGATGGTTTCCGATATGATATGGCAGAAATGGTTCCTTATGAATTTTGGAGTTATATGAACTCTGCCATCAAAATGAAAAACCCAAATGCTTTTTTATTGGCAGAAGTATACAATCCTAATGAATACAGAAACTATATTTATTTAGGGAAAATGGATTATTTGTATGACAAAGTAGATTTATATGATCATTTGAAAAGTATTGTTCAAGGAAAAGCGTTACCAGATCCTATTTCTCAAATCCAAGAGAAATATGCTGATATAGAGCATCACATGTTACACTTTTTAGACAATCATGATGAACAACGATTGGCCAGTAAAGATTTTGCTGGTAGTCCTGAAAAAGGAAAACCTTTGATGGTGCTTTCTACAACTTTGGGAACTTCTCCGACGATGATTTATTTCGGTCAAGAGGTTGGTGAAGCCGGAAAAGAAGATGCAGGATTTGGTAAACCTACAAGAACATCTATTTTTGATTATATAGGTGTTCCGAACCACCAAAGATGGATGAATGATGGTAATTTTGACGGCGGACAATTGTCTGAAACAGAAAAAAGCTTGCGCGATTTTTATACCCGTTTGCTAAACTTTTCGATTAACAGCTCCGCTTTGATGGGGAAATTCCAAGAGTTGCAATCTTACAATCGAAGTCAATCAAATGGAAGTGTTGCCCAAGCAGAAAGTTCAATTGGAATTAGACGTGGTAAATACGATGAGGGACTTTATTCTTTCGTTCGTTGGTCTGATTCTCAAAAACTAATTATCATTAACAATTTTTCTTGGGTTACTAAAAGTGAATTTGATTTATTGATTCCAAACGAAATCATCAGCCAATGGAAATTGAAAGATGGGACTTATGAATTAAAAGAACAACTTTATCAAAAAGGCAGCACACAATTAATAGTTAGAGAAGGAATGGGTAGTGTCAGAATTACTATTGAACCTTCAGAATCTTTCATTTTAAGTTTGTAAAAGAATCTTTCAATAATTTGAAGCCGTACTGAAAAGTGCGGCTTTTTTTATTTTTTTAAAGTAAACTTCAAAAAGAAAAATCCAATACATCCAGCCAACAATGAAGCTACTAGAATGGCTATTTTAGAATGATTAATAACTTCTGTATCATCAAAAGCTAAAAGAGTAATGAAAATCGACATGGTAAACCCTATGCCTCCTAAAAATCCTGCACCGATGATATTTTTCCATTTTAAATCACTCGGCAAAGTACACAAACCTATACCAACACCAAGTAATGAGAATAATACGATTCCAAGTGGTTTACCTATAACCAACCCAAGGATAATTCCGATACTATTGGCATGCAATAAACTTGGAATCAAATGGTTTCCAAGTGGAATGCAAGTATTCGCTAAGGCAAATAAGGGTAAAATGAAAAATGCGACGGGATAATGTAAAAAGTCTTGCAAAATATAAGATGTTGATTTTTCATCACCGTTTCCAAACGGAATAGCAAAAGCAACCAAAACACCAGTAATGGTAGCGTGAATTCCGGTTTGCATCATAAAATACCACATGATAAAACCTCCAACCAAATACGGAATAAGGTTGCGGATTTTTAATCGGTTCAAGATTAACAAAACAACCCAAATGCCCATGGCAATCCCGAGATGATAAAATGAAATCGATTTGGTATAGAAAATAGCAATGACCATAATAGCACCCAAATCATCAATCACTGCGAGTGCTGTTAAAAATATTTTTAAGGAAGTAGGGACGCGATTACCCAATAATGAAAGAATTCCAATCGCAAAAGCAATATCAGTAGCCATCGGAATTCCAGCTCCTGATTGGGTTGGTGTTCCAAAATTCAGAAACAAGTAAATTCCGGCTGGAACAATCATACCGCCCAAAGCACCAAACAAAGGAAGTGAAGCATTTTTGATGTCTGAAAGCTCACCATCGTATATCTCACGTTCCAATTCTAAACCAATAAGTAGAAAGAAAATCGCCATCAAACCATCATTAATCCAATCAACTAGGCTGTGTGATCCAATATGATGATGCCAAAATGCGATATATTCAGTTTGCCAAACTGAATTTGCTAGAAATAAGGAAAGCATGGTTACAAGCACCAAGACGATACCACCAGCTTTCTCACTTTCAAAGAATTTTAAAAATAGTTTTGTCATGTTTTATGGAACGCTGATAACGCGGATTTTACTGATTTACACGGATTTTTAGGAATTATTAAGGCAATCTGTGAAATCTGTGTTTTTTATTTCATAATCGTCTGCTTTCTATCAGGACCAACAGACACAATTTTTATAGGCACTTCGACTTCTTTTTCTATGAATTCGATGTAGGATTTGAGTTCATTTGGCAATTCATCATACGAACTCATTCCGGTTAAATCAGCCTGCCAACCTTTGAACTCTTGGTAAATTGGCGTGACGTTTTCGGGTTCGATGTTATAGGGTAGATGCTCAATTTTTTGGCCTTTGTATGCGTAAGCGGTAGCCACTTTCAATGTTTCAAAACCTGACAAAACATCGCCTTTCATCATCATCAATTGGGTTACACCGTTGATTTGAACAGCGTATTTTAACGCCACCAAATCCAACCAACCACAACGTCTTTTTCTTCCGGTTACCGAGCCGAATTCATTGCCGACTTTTGCCATGATATCGCCAGCTTCTTCAAAATCTTCTGTAGGAAATGGACCGCTACCAACTCGCGTTGTGTAGGCTTTGAATATGCCGTAAACTTCTTTGATTTTATTAGGAGCGATGCCCAAACCTGTACAAGCACCTGCTGCTGTGGTATTTGAAGAAGTCACAAATGGATAGGTTCCGAAATCTACATCGAGTAATGAGCCTTGTGCGCCTTCGCAAAGAATTGATTTCCCTGCTTTTTGCGCTTGGTGTAAATATTCTTCTGAATCGATGAAGGTGAGTTGTTTTAAATCTTCAACCGCATCGAAGAATTCTTTTTCTAATTCTGAAAGGTTGTATTGGATGTTGACATCGTAAAACTTAATCATTGCTTCGTGCTTGTCGGCTAAAGTTTGGTAGCGTTCCTTGAAGTCTTCGAGTTCGATATCACCCACACGCAAACCGTTTCTTCCGGTTTTGTCCATATACGTTGGACCGATGCCTTTGAGTGTCGAGCCGATTTTTGCTTTTCCTTTGGAAGCTTCTGAAGCGGCGTCGAGTAGGCGGTGCGTTGGTAAAATAAGGTGTGCTTTTCGCGAAATGATTAATTTGTTTTTGATATCGAGGTTGAATTTAGCCAAACCATCTAGTTCACTTTTGAAAACTACGGGATCGATGACTACACCGTTTCCGATGATGTTGATGGCGTTTTTGTGGAATATTCCGGATGGAATGGTTCGCAATACGTGTTTGATACCATCAAATTCTAAGGTATGTCCAGCGTTTGGACCGCCTTGAAAACGGGCAATGATATCATATTTTGAAGTGAGCACATCTACAATTTTTCCTTTGCCTTCGTCGCCCCATTGTAATCCTAGTAATAAATCTACAGTCATTTTTTTTAATTGATAATTGATAATTGATAATTGATAATTATTGGAACTTTGAATTGTATTTTTCCAATGATTATGAGTTGCAATTATTCATTAGTATTTAGTTGTTGTTGTTTTGTATGTTTTTGTTGTTATCTGTATTCTGCGTTAGGGATTGAGGCTTTGTCTGAGCTCTCCCGATGCAATCGGGAAGCGAGTGCCGAAAGCCCGGCGATGGCTTGTGAGGATTTGCTATTTAATTGATATGTTCCAGCCAGCGCAACGCCCAATTATCAATTGTTAATTATCCATTATCAATTATTTTCTTCCGGTTTCCATAGAAATACAGGGAATGGTTGTGGATTTCTATGCCGAAAATTTCTTCGATAGTTTGTTTGATGGTTTGAATGCGCGGATCGCAGAACTCGATCACTTCGCCGGTGTCGGTCATGATGATGTGATCGTGCTGCTTGTCGAAATACGACTTTTCGTAATGCGCTTGGTTTTGACCGAATTGGTGCTTGCGAACTAGGGCACAATCTAGCAGCAATTCGATGGTGTTGTAGAGTGTGGCTCGACTTACGCGGTAGTTTTTGTTTTTCATTTTGATGTAGAGATTTTCGATATCAAAATGTTCTTCGCTGTCGTAAATTTCCTGAAGAATAGCAAAGCGTTCCGGCGTTTTTCGATGCCCATTGTTTTCGAGATACATTGTAAAAACATTCTTTACAATTTCCTGATTTTTACTGTTATCGGTAGCTATTAATGTCATGTCACAAAGGTAATTTTTTTATTTAGTAGTATGTGGATTTACGTTTTAAAAACTTCAACAATAAGGGTTAGTTTTCAACATTTATATACGGCATTTCTGTAAGTATTATAAAATCTTTGCGCCTTTGCGTCTTTGCGAGCATTTTACATGTATCTCGCAAAGGCGCAAAGGCGCAGCGTGTGGTG
>ERZ724517.1790-NODE-1790-length-11620-cov-3.944055_pt1 | contig 11620 bp, 6 predicted proteins | sample MGYA00376050_ERZ724517 | MGnify/ENA primary metagenome ERZ724517 (study PRJEB28724, sample SAMN07190886) | activated sludge metagenome | isolation source: activated sludge of sewage treatment plant in Hong Hong | place: USA: Christiansburg, Virginia | collected... | reverse complement strand
AGTTCTTCATGGAGATTCGATTTCTATTGACAGCCGGTGGTTAACCGCAGACAAACGACCGATCCTCTGGCTTCCGATGGTTTTTCAAGCTAGCGCGATAGATCCCAGGGCGTCTGTTAGAGTCTATTTTGCTCTTCAGATCGTGTTTCCAAAACACTTGACAGCGGCGACATTGTTCTTCCGCCTCTTTCAAGCAGGGAATGCTGTCGCATTTCAAGTAGCTATTACGACCCTAGGACCGCCAAGAGTAACAATGGAGGCTCTTATTGAGCGACTTATGCAATATAATCTTGAGTACGAATACAAGACCTCTAAAAATGCTCGCTCAAGCCTCCAAGTGGATCGCAATAGTTCAGCAAAGTACATTCATCAACTCACCCAGCCTGAGCGCAATGAAATTTTAGCTTTGGGTCACGCACGGAAGATGATCGAGAAGAAGCCAGCGGTTCAGCTCGATCTTAACTTGTCTGACATAATGGATTTAGAATTCCAAGATGATGTCAAGCATAGCGAGTATTATGCCAGACTAAATGATGTTGCGTCAAAACCTACAATCTGGCCGGGACGATATATGCATGCAATATATCCAAATGCAAATTGGCGGGAAGCGAATTCAGTAACCTTTCCTTCAGATTTCTTTGGTCGCCCGGAATGCTTAGCATCAATTCGGGTTCTCTATGACCAAATAGCTCGTGTCATTCTTGATGATCTTGATGAAGAAGGATTTGATATTTCCGATTATCGGAATAGCCAAGGCGTGTACTCAATAAATGCGGACAAGATAGATCAACTTATCGTTGGTGAAAGCATAATTATTGACAATGCCAAGAAGGTTGCTGGCAGGAATAATGAACCCGAAGGTGCTCCAAAACAAAGTGTTACAATACCGCAAACTCATGACTAGGAGGCTTTCAAGATGAAAGTCGATATCAAAGCAAGAGAAATCCGTCAAGTAATCAACGCAGACGTGGCTAACATTGGAACCTCGTCTGAAGGATCGCAACTAGAGGAAAGAAAGTTAAGAATATTGTTTTTGGCAGCTAATCCATTGAAAACAACTCGGTTGCGACTAGACGAAGAGATTCGGTCAATTGATGAGGCGATACAGAAATCCGCCTTTCGAAAGAACATTGAATTGAATCAACAATGGGCTACCCGAGCGCTTGACTTACAGGATCATATTCTGCGCTACACTCCAAATCTAGTTCATTTCTCTGGCCACGGTGCCGCGTCTGGCAAGCTTCTCTTAGAGAATGAATCTGGGCTGGAAGAACAGGTTTCTGTTGACTTCTTAAGTCGTATTTTTACCGAAATCGGTTCTGGCATTAAATGCATTGTTCTCAATGCGTGTTATTCGGGTGTGCAAGCTTCCTGTATTGGACAGCATGTGTCTTGTGTTATAGGATTGCCAGGAACGATAAAGGACAAGAAGGCCATACTATTTTCACAAGCATTCTATAGTGCTATCGGATACGGTAAAGATATACAGACATCGTTTAATTTAGCATGCAACCAGATTTCGCTTAATGATTCCGGGCCAGACAGTATACCGCATCTCTTTGGCCGGTCCGATCCGACGCAAATAAGGTTACTCTGAGTCGCAATCCTCACTCCAACGGCTTCGCTACCTTGACACTCCTCCCCGTGCCCATAAGACTCTAGATTTCCTACACGGCCTCGCCTGAACGACCTTTTGGTTGCCATCGTAACGTTGCCGTACCCTTCGGCCCCCGTTGTACTAATCGATCCCCTTGCAGATTTCTTGGGACGTGCTAGCGCAGACCTGTGAAAGTGGGCAACCATCCGAGCGGGGGGAATGGTGGCCGCTGCTGGCTTCTTTCTGGACCGCCTGCACAACTCGCACCAGTAGGGACGCCCCTTGCGTGTCCGCCATTGTCAAGGCTTTTCGAGCGCTTGATCGTCGATTGTTGAGCGCCTGCGGTGGCGCACCGACAGCGGGATCGGATGTGCTCAGGGCCGTGTGCTTACCACCCGATCAACTTCCATTATCTGTCAAGTTCGACACTGTAGCGGCATGGCCGGAATGTAATCAGAAACACTTATATTTTCCGACCTCTGTAAAGTTCTACCTAGCCTTTACCACCCCGTAAACTACAAATTCTCGACGGGAATGTAGGATTTGGCTAGACAGACGTGAAACCCGAAAACATCCTGCTTACCGAAAGAGACGGCAAGGCCGATTGGGTCAAGGTGCTCGACTTCGGTGTCGCACGAATGGTCGGAGAGCCACCGGTGACGGGGCATGGTCAGATTTCGGGTACGGCGGAGTTTATTGCTCCCGAGCTGCTGATCGGTGACGGACAGGTGACACCGGCGGGTGACCTGTACGCGCTGGGCATTCTGTTTCACGATGCGATCGTCGGACGGCCACCGTTTTCGGGGAAGCTAGAGGTGGTGCTGCACCAGCACATGACGGTCCATCCGCCCCGGCTACTCGCCCGCTATGCCGATCCGATGATCCCGCCACAGCTCGACGATCTGGTGGCGCGACTGCTCCTCAAAGATCCGCAGCAGCGGCCGACGGCGGCGCAGACCGCACGTGAGCTGGAACAGATTCTGACAAATCTGGTCGAGCGGATGAGCGTTCAAGGCGCGCTTGCGGAGCAGCCCACGCAACTGCTGCAAATGCTGGAGCGTCCCACGCAAGCGCTCATGCCCATCGAGCGCAAGACCACCGTGGTCGAGCGTCCGGCCCGTCCGACCCAAGTGGTGGGGCGCGAAAACTGGCCGACGCAGCTTATCCCTCAGTTGAGCAGTCAACCCAAGCCGGAATCGACTCCATCGAGCAAACCTGAGTTGGCAGATGCCGACCGCATGGCGCGAGAGCTGTTCGCACAAGGGGTCGAGCTGGCGGATCGGATCTGCACCGGGTCTTGGCCGACTGCGCTCAAGAACCTCGGCAGCAAGGTGGCGGACTGCTACAAGCAGGAAGTCGAGCTAAGCGAGAAGCTGTTTTTGCTGGAAAAGCTGCTTGCGGACAAAGCGGCTGCGTCGGAACAGCACAACGAGCTGCGACAGCAGATCCTCGGCCTGTCGGAGCGGCTTCAGATCGACGCCTCACTGAGCGAAGAGGATCGCAAGCAGCTCCTGTCCGAGCTGGAGCAGAAAGAGAAAGCGTTTTTTGAAGCGGAGACCCGCTGGCGACGGCTGCCTCCGACTTCACCGGAATCACTGCGACGGCGAATTGCCGATGTCCGTCGCGATCGGGTGCGAGCGCAGATCCTGTTCGTGCGTCTCATCGTCGAAATGCCAACATCAGGTTCCCTCTTGGCGCAGCGCGATCAGCTCGCCTTGCGGCTGGCTGAAATCGACAACCCCAAGCGCTCGGGCCCCCAGGGAGCGGTAACAAAATAGGGCGCGGGGATGCTCATTCCGCTCAGCTTGGCCGTCGTGGCCATCGCCTCGCTGCCGGCCGCTGATATCGCGCCGTCGTCACGCTTTTCTATTGAGCCGTATCTGCAAGATGTGCGGGCGGATTCAGCAGTGGTGGTGTTTACGACCGAAGCGATGAGCGTGGCGCTGGTTCACTACGAGGGGGCGGCTGGGCAAAAAGGGGCGGTGGTGTCAGGCCCGGCGCAGACTCACAAGGTACGCCTGCACGGACTGAGTTCGGGCGTTCGTTATCGCTACACGGTTTCGGTGCGTCGTCAGGGTGACCTCACCGGCGTCGAATCGGTCAGCGAGCCCTCCGAGTTTACGACGATGGCACCGGGGTTGCCGTTTCTGTTTTTGGTCTACGGCGACTGTCGCGATCGTGACTCCGATCATCACTCGGTCGTGCGGGCCATGCTGCGCGAGCGTCCCGATTTGGTTGTTCAGACGGGGGACATGGTCAGTCGGGCTGGTGATACCGGGCAGTGGCGGCGCTATTTTGCCGCAGTCGCTCCGCTCATCCGGTCGGTGCCGATGTATCCGGCGCTCGGCAACCATGAGCTACGCGGTGACCCCGAGGCGTCGCACTTCTTTAAGTACTTCGTGATCCCAGGCGGCACCGTGCCCGAGCGCAAGCGGCGTCCGGTCTACTACTCGTTTCGTTATGGCAATTCGCTGTTTCTGTCTCTGGATGGCAACAGTCCGCTCGACTTTGAGCAAGCGGTGTGGCTGGAGCGTACGCTCGACGATGCTGCGAAGGACTCGACCATCCGCCATCGCTTTGCGTTTGTCCATCAGCCGCCCTATTCGGTGGGGGCCTACTGCGGTAGCGATCGCCTTCAGCGTCGCCTGGTACCGATCCTGCGTCGTCACGATGTGCGGGCGGTGTTCGCCGGACATGAGCACGCCTATCAACATTTGGAGCGCGGCGGCCTGCGCTACTTTGTGACCGGTGGCGGTGGGGCGCCTCTTTACACCCGCAGCACCTCGTGCAACTTCGAGGACGACATGGCCCTGCGGCTGTTCCGCGCCGAGCATCACTATCTGCGAGTCCAGGTGGATGGTGATGCGGCGACGCTGATGGCGATCAGCAAGGACGGCGAGGTGCTGGAGCGGGTGCTGCTTCACGAGCCGGTGGTACCCGATGCCGACTACGGTCCGCCGCTGCCCACGATGGCTGCTGCCCGGAATCCACCTGCGGTGGGGAGCCCCCAGGTGGTGAGAAAACCAACGGCGACACCAGCCGCTTCGCGATTCCGGCCTTCGCTGCCGCAGTTTCTGCTGGTCCTGAGCTCGATGGCGATGATCGTGGGGCTGCTACTGCTTACGGCACCACGGGCGCGGCGCCGCGATGATCTGATGCCCCATGCCAAGCGACGCTGGCGTCGGCATACCTAAGCAGACCCAGCGAGTGACTCCCAGGTGCGAGCGCTCTTCCCAACCACCGGTACCGGCTACCGATTGTTGATGAGCGCTGGCGATTGACATTGATCGTGAAGCGTCGTCTGCTGCGGGCTCATACAGACTTCTGTGCTGAACACCGTGACCTCGGAGGTCGGAATTGAAAGTCCCCCAGCCCATCTCAGCAACGATATCGTCGTTACGTGGCCAGGTTCGCAAGCAGCTCGGCGTTGCGGTCCATGCGTTGGCCCGGCATCTGGATACCCCGAGCCCGCTCGACCAGCCACGGACGCTCGACCAGGTGACGCGCAGCATTGGCGACGACTGGAAAGTGTCGGGGTACTACGACCAGGCCGAACCGGATATGGACAAGGCCTGGAATGGACTGCTGTGGCCACTCCTTGAGGGCTGTGACTTTTCGGTGGTGGTTGATCTCGCCGCAGGGCATGGACGGAACAGCGAAAAGCTACGTCAGCACGCGAAGCAGATCTACGTCGTTGATATCAACCAAGAGAACATCGACTTCTGTCGCAATCGGTTCGCGGGTGACCCCCGGTTTACCTATATTCGGTGCGATGGGCTGACGCTCGCTGGGATTCCCGATCGCAGCGTCAGCTTGCTGTATTGCTTCGACTCCATGGTTCATTTCGATAGCGACACCGTGCGTGCCTATCTGAAGGAATTTCGCCGCATTCTCAAACCGGGAGGGCGCGGGCTGTGTCACCACTCGAACTTCACGGGCCGCCCGGTGGGCGACTACCACGAGAGTCCGCACACTCGCAACTTCATGTCGCGTGAGCTGTTCGAGCACTATTGCGACAAAGAAGGGCTGAGAGTGGTCCGCAGTCGTCTGGTCGATTGGAATGGCGATGCGACGTATACGCCGGCCAGTGAGCACGCAGCCAACCCCACCGACTGCATCAGCATCTTTGAACCGCGCTAGGTTTCGGCTCGCAGACTCTGGACAGAGAACCGCCGGGAGAGGCTGCATAAAGAGGAGCACCGCATGCGCATTTGCGGTGAACCCGGCGTGGAGTGCTTGTCGAAAGAACCAAGGTTCTTCCTTGGACCGAGCGCGAAAATCGTTGTATAGCGTCTCGACTGAACGCTAGCCCTTCTCGCCAGCGTCCCCGTACAAGGAGTATCCCCCTTCATGAGGCCTCGCAAGACGCTACTCTACTGCCTGCTTTCAGGCACGGCTCTGTCGGTGGTGGCCATGAGCTGCGCCGACTATCTGACTGGGCAGATCCTGGAGCCAGACGGTCCGCTACTCGTCACGAAGCTGACTCTGCTCGACAAGACCAGTCGCGATGTCGCGGTGTTTACCGATACCAGCCTGCCCGACTGCAAGCAGTTCCCGGCCGAGTTCTGTTCTGCCGAGGCCAACCGCTCCAAGACCGAGTGCCGGATTTGTTATAACGACGTCAAAAAAGATGCGTACTCGCCGCTGAAGAGCCCGCCGACCCCGGACTCTGGCAGCGACATGCGGGTGGTCTTCAACAAGATTCCGTTCAAGTGGAACGGCTCGTCGTTTTCGCCGGACAGCGTGCCCGAGATGGCACTACGGATCGAGTGCGATGGCTGTCGCGGGATTCCGTCCTACAAGCGGTTGCTCGACATCTCGGGATCGGCGCTAACCTACGACCCGACGGACATTCCCTACGGACCCTCTCTGCGGCTGGTGGTCGATAAGAGCGATCCGCGTTCGGCGCTGGAACCGGAGACGAACTTCCGGGTGTACCTGGATGTTGGTCTGGCTGACCGCAACGACAACCGCGTCGATTGGCAAGCGGCGGCACCGCTCTTGCGCTTCAAGACCGAGCCGATGCGGGTGCTGCGGATGGGTCGTGGTGATGGCACGGCTGATCCGTGGGTCTACGCCTCGACCAAGTTCGGGGACGGCTCGACCGGGAATCCGTACAGCGTTGCTGACCTGCCTCGCGACAGCGCGATCGTGCTGCGGCTCAATGCGTCGGCACATCCCGATCCGCTCGCGATGCTCAAGCTAACGGCTTCGCTGAAGCGGGGTGATGGCACCACCGGAATGGTCGATGTCCTCGTTGGTACCAACATCTGGAAGCAGAACAAAGACGGCTCCTGTGCCCAAGACAACCAGCGCTATCTGTACCTGTGGCCGGATACGCCGGACCTGCGGTGGCCGTCGGGGGCGATTGAGGTCGCGTTCATGCTTCCGGGCGGCTCGGTCAAAGACCTGGGTCAGGTGAGTGGCTTCCCAATCGGACGGCACGCGCTGGCTGCGGACGTCACGGTGAGGGCGCGACTGCTCGCCACCGATGCACCAGTGGGTTACACGGGGTTGCTTACGACGGCGGCCAAGAAGGCAGGCATGGCCTGCACGCAGCCTTCCGACATGGGCACCGTGGGCGACGGCGGAATCACTGATATGGCGGGCGATGGCTCCGCCAAAGATATGTAGCGAGGGACGTAGGCTATGAAGCGAAGTGCGAAGAACCGTCGACTGCATATCAAGCTGTCGAAGACCTTGCTCCTGCCTGTGCTGAGCGCGGTCCCGTTTGTGCCGGGCGTCGCTTGGGCTCAGCTCCAGCTCGGGCAGATCCAGGGCAACATCACCAACGAAGACAATGGCCGACCGCTGCAAGGCGTCACAATTGTCGTCACCGGACCCGCCCTCCAGGGAGAGCAGTCGGAGATCACCGACAAAAACGGCCAGTATCTGATCACGCAGCTCCCGCCGGGCGACAACTACATCATCCGTTTTTACTTCGGTGATGTGGTCGTCGAGCGACCGAACGTGCGGATTGCCCAGAGCAAGACGCTGACGGTCAGTCTGAAGATGCCGACGCAGAAGGGCAAAAACGTCTACGTCGTCAAGGAGCGGGCACCGTCGGTCGATACCGCGACCGCCAACACCGGCGTCGAGATCAGCCAAGAGATTCTGCAAAACACCGCCGTTCGTGGCCGCACGTTCGAGTCGGCGATGAGCTTGGCCCCGGGTTCCGCCGACGTGGCTCCCCGTGCGCAGGCGGGTGGTGATGTCGGCGTCAGCTTCGCGGGTGGCACCGGCAACGAAAACGCGGTCCTGGTCGATGGTCTGAACACGACCGATCTGGGTACTGGCGTCGTCGCCACCCAGCTTCATCAGTATTTCATCAAGGATCTCAACGTCATCACCGGTGGTTATCAGGCCGAATACGGTCGCGCCACCGGCGGTGTCGTCTCGATCGTGACCAAGACCGGTTCAAACGAGTTCCACGGTGGAGTATTCGGTTCGTGGTCGCCCTATCAAGCGACCCCGCAGACCGTGGCCCGACTCGGTGAGGCGCTCGCCTTTCGCAGCAGGCAGTTCCAGCAGTACGACTTCGGCTTCGAGCTGGGCGGTCCGATCGTCAAGGATCGGGTGTGGTTTTATGTCGGCTTCGCACCGACCTTCACCATCAACCGGACGGAGCGGGTGGTTCGTTCGCAGGTCAAGTCGGGAGACAAGCGCACCGATGGTTCGTGGAAGGCGCAGATTGACGCCGACTACCGCGATCCGGACTACCTTTCGTCGGACATTCTGTATAGCCCGTTGCGACCGCTAGCGCTCAAGACCGTCGAAGTGCCCGAAGAGAGCCGTAATCTCGACGAGTACTACCGACTCTACAACTGGATCGCCAAACTTCAGTTCAACCTAAGCCCCGATCACAACATCACCGTGGGCTACATCGGTGCTCCGGAGTTCCGCAGCGAGTACGACGGCTACTCCAATGATACCGACGCGATGAAGATGGATCGGGCGCGCCAGATCCATGACGCGACGGTTCACTACGTCGGCAAGCTGTTCGACCGCAAGCTCCAGCTCGACATCATCTACGGCTATCACTATCAGGGACTTCAAGAGATCCCGAACGCCGAGAACAAGCAGTACCTGCGCTATCGCTCGCCGGCCAACGACCAGGAGCGAGGCGACTTGGCCTTTTCTCTGGGCGACTTCGAGAACATCGGACGCTGCCGGGTCGAGACCGATCCGACGACGCGCAAGACCATCTGGAACCCGTGTCCGGTGACCTCGTATGTGAAGAACGGATTCGGACAGTACAAACCGAATCAAGTCTTGCAGCGGCATGCGGTGCAGGCGTCCGCGACGTTCTACGGCAAGCTGCTCGGTACGCATGGCATCAAGCTCGGCTTCGACTTCGAGGACAACTTAAGCGACAACACCCGCAAGTACACCGGTGTCGACTTCGATCCGAGCGATCCTCAGTCCGGCACCTACAACGGGCGGCTCGCGTTTGAGACCGATGCTTCGGGCACCGCAGTCCGGATTCGTCGCGGGTTTGGCGCGCCCGATCCGCTGAACCGCTTTGGCGATGCCGGTGTGGCCTGTGGCAGCAACAAAGACCGCTACTGCTACAACTACTTCCGCGCTGTCACCGAGACGCGAAATTACGCACTGTACCTGCGCGATCAGTGGAGCGTTTCGGACATTGGCCTCGTCATCAACGCCGGTCTGCGCTGGGAAGCCCAAGAGATATTCGGGGCCGATGGCTCGAAGCAGATTGCGCTGTATGACAACGTTGCACCACGTGTCGGTGCGACCTGGGATCCGAGCCGCAGCGGTCGGTCGAAGATCTACGCACAGTACGGTCGCTTCTATCAGTCCATCCCGATGGACATCAACGACCGCTCGTTCAGTGGAGAAGGACTGCTGGTCGGGCGGACGTTTGCCTCGAACTGCGGTCGAGAGCAGCTTTCGCCGTCGGGAAGCCCGGTTCCGGTGCCGAAGCCGCTGCCAGGCTCGCCGTGTACGCTATCCGACCCGCGTGTCTCGGGCGGTGGGGTGTTTGCGCCGGTTGCGCCGTTCCTAAAGGGCCAGTTTCTCGACGAAGTAGTCGGTGGTGCCCAGGTTGACGTGGGACTCGATATCGTCGTCGGTGCCTACTACACCTACCGCTGGCTCGGTAGCATCGTCGAGGATCTATCGGTCAACGGCGGTGACACCTTCTTCATCGCGAACCCTGGGGCCGAGTCGGACTCGAAGACGGCTGCGGACCTGCAAACGGAGGCCGATCGGATGGCTCGGGAAGCGGCGGCGGCTCCGGGCGATACCAAGCTGGCCCTCGACGCGCAGATGGCGCAGAACAAGGCCGATGTCTACAAGGCGCAGGCGCTGTTCCCGAAAGCGACCCGTGACTATCATGCGATGACGCTGACGCTGCAAAAGCGGTTGTCGAATCGCTTCTCGGTGCTGATGAACTACACGTACTCGCGGCTGCTCGGTAACTATCCGGGTCCGTATAGTCCGTACAACAATCAGCTCGATCCGAACATCAGCGTTCAGTACGACATCATCGACCTGACGGTGAATCGCAACGGACCGCTCAACAACGATCGGCCCCACAACTTCAAGGCGACCGGCTTTTACCAGCAGCCGGTATTTGGCGGTAGCGGCACGATCACCGCGAGCATTACGTTCACCGCGCTATCGGGCAGGCCGATTCAGGTACTGGGGCAGCACAACCAGTACGGTGCCCGCAACACCTTCATCTTGCCGTCGGGCAGCGCGGGTCGTACGCCGACCATCACCCAGCTTGATGCCCACCTGGCGTATGAGCATGCGCTGACCAAGGCCGTGAAGTTGTCGGTGTATGGCGATGTCATCAACCTCGCCAACCAGCGCGGCATCATCAACGTGGATGACGAGTACACCTTCTCGGTGGTCAATCCGATTGCCGGTGGCAAGGTTGAGGATCTTCCCTCGGTGCGCACGCTGGATGGAACCAAGCCGATCCTAAACTCGAACTACGGCCAACCAACCGCCTACCAGTCACCGCTCTATCTGCGCTTCGGCGCACGACTCTCCTTCTAATGTCGTTTCTATTGCGGTGTGCCATCGCGGCTTCTGTGGTGGCGGTGCTTTCCCCGGTGGCAGCGGCTTCGGAAGCTGCTACCCCGGTGGTGGCCTTCGATCCTGCCAGCCTAACGCCCTATTTTGTCGATGGTCCGCTCGCCAAAGCGAGTGAGCGGCTGCGTTCCGGGGATCCGGTGGCGGCGCGTGGCCTTATCACCGATTACGTCGTGGCCTGGCGAGGGGATCGTACCGCTCGTCGGCAAGACGCCAAGGACGATGCGCTGGATGTGAAGGTGCGGTTTCTGCTCGGGCTGGCGATGCTGCGTACCGCAGAGCAGCTTCCGGTGGGACCGGAGCGAGCGACGACGGCCCAAGGTGCGGCGCAGCACTTCGATGCGCTGGTGAAGAGTTATCCGCTGCTCGCGAGCTATCACTCGCTGTTTGCGGCACAGGCCCTGTTGTCGGCGGGTAAGCCGAAAGATAGCTTGAGCCGCCTTCAGAAGATCCCGAGCGAATCGGTGCTCGACTGTGAGGCACGGTATCTGCGCGGTGAAGCGCTGCGGGCCGATTCGGAGCAGGAAAAACACCGATCCCCGGCGCTGCGTGAGCAAGCGGTAGGGGCCTATCGGGCGTATCTGTCGGCGTGTGGCGAGCACGCTCGTTATCGTCGGCAGGCGCAGGCTCAGACCGCGACTTTGCTAGATACACTGGGACGAGCGGCGGAAGCGCTGCAAATCTGGCGACGGCTGTACATCGAAGCGCCGACCGAGTCGGTGTCGACGCAGGCGGCGCGACGGCTGGAGCAACCGGGCGTCAAGCAAGCACCGTTTTCCGCCAGCGAGCTACTCGAACGGGCGCAGGTTCTCTTCGACGAGATGCGCAACCCCGAGAGTGAGGCGGCGTTCCTTTTGGTCTTGGAACAGCCGGACCTCGACGACAAACAGAAGTGTGTGGCGCGCTATCACCTGGCCCAGAGTGTGTTCAAGCAAAGACAACGACCACGGGCGTCACCGC
>ERZ724517.1787-NODE-1787-length-11632-cov-5.184331_pt1 | contig 11632 bp, 13 predicted proteins | sample MGYA00376050_ERZ724517 | MGnify/ENA primary metagenome ERZ724517 (study PRJEB28724, sample SAMN07190886) | activated sludge metagenome | isolation source: activated sludge of sewage treatment plant in Hong Hong | place: USA: Christiansburg, Virginia | collected... | reverse complement strand
GCCTGTAACGAAATTGTGTGGACCAGGATTAGGTCTTCAATCTCGGAAGGCATTTACGAAGTTGAAACGCTTGGTGTATAGTGCTTTAGATAGCACAGAAAAAGTAAAAATTATTGTACAATCTTAAATTAAATTATCATGAAAAATATTTTTGGAGCGAAAGCTCAAACAGCAAATTTTGTAAAAAGCATCTCGTTATTGATGCTCGTATTTTTAGTAGCCTTTGGATTTACTAGTTGTAAAAATGAAACTGCAGCTGCAGTAACTACACCAACAAATTACGAAAGTGTTATGGACACCAAAGCCATCACTGTTCCTGTTGAAGTAGAAACTGGAAAGCAGTTACAAGAATTGGGAACCAATTCTGAAATAGACTACAAAAGTCTTTGCATTGGTGGTGGAGGTATTGGTGGGCAAGAAAGACGCACGCTTACTATTGGAGGTGGCCAAGCTGTACCAAGAAGTGCCACCGACATTGGAGGCACTGGCGTAACGCGCAGATTAATAGCTATTGGAGGGAATGGTGTTGGTAGTGCTATGCCTCGAAATATGACTGATATTGGAGGGCAAAGTTGCCCACGACAATTATCGGAAATAGGCGGCAACCAGACTGGTCATAGGTTGTTTGCGGACATTGGTGGGAACGGTAGTGTGCCGCAAAGAGCATTTAACGACCACTTACCCGATGAAATGCCCATTGGTGGGCATGGTGCACCTAGAACATAATTAATTTAGGAATTGTCTCATTTTTAAGTAAATTGATCATGAACTTAGTACAGCGAGCGAAAGCTCCAACACCGAAATTTTTTAAAGTGCTCCGCAATATTGGATTAGTCTTAGCGACTGTTGGCGGAACGATACTGGCGGCACCAATTGCGTTGCCTATTGTGGTGAGTTCTGCAGCAGGATATTTGACTGTTGCCGGAGGTGTTTTGTCTGCCGTAAGCCAATTGACGACCGCTGCTGAGGACCTCAGCAATGCACAGAATAGCAAATCTTAATTACCATGCACACTAATTTATCTATAAAAGTAGGCACGGCTGGCGGTACATTTTTGAGTATCGTACCGAATATTCACTCTGTTGATGTTTTGCGAACGGTGGTATTGGCCGCGCTTGGCGCCGTAGTGAGTTTCACAATTTCGTGGCTACTGAAATGGATATTGAAGAAGCGCAAAAAATAATTTAACTTGAGTTGTGGTGACTTTGGAGTTGGATGGGAAAGCTCGGTTTTAAATCGGGCTTTTTTCGTTTACATCGTTTCGTTGCTTAAAGAAATTTACTTATAGTGTTCAATAAAGTACTTCTTATTGTATCGTTTCACAATGTAGGCACTGCCGGTCTTTATGCGTTCGATTAATTGATAAATATTATCATCTCCAAAATCAATAAACTTTGGTTTTTCGCTAAAGTCCCACCTTTTATGTAAGTTTTTCCATGTCATTAAATAATACTCATCTTTCTGACAAAGGGAATAATATTTGTCTTCTAATTTTGCTATATATTGACTCTCTATAATTTTTTCTTTACCGATTCCTAAAAAATCTAAGAAATCAGCTACCTCATTGTTTTTAGAATGACTTTCTTGAAATTCTTTGTCAATTTCAAATTCCTTCGGAAGTTGAGATTTCATTTTATCAAATAGAAATTTTAAGTCATTTTTGTCCTTGTGGAACTCAATATTATTTTTAACTGAGGTTAAGTCTATGACCCATATCATTCTATTATAGAATAGCTCACGGGCTTTAATTTCATCAATTTCAACAGCTGAGTGTTGAAATTCAATTACTAAGTCTTTTTGAGGAAGATAAATGTCAGCAATATGTTTTTCTTTAGTATTTGTATCGAATTTTACAATTTCTTGATATGAAATATCAAAATGATTTTTCCAATTTCTATGCCACTCGGTTTCTCTTTCATACCAGAAATCACATTCACTTAAATTTATATGTTTCCAATGATGAATTATTTGGTCGCCGCAGTACGATCGAACATCTTTTGCACAGCTTATACATAGACCAGTTAAATTAGGTTTCGCTTCTGTTTTTATATTGTCAACATACGCAAATTTCATACGCGATTATTTTAAATTACTTATGATTAGATGACATACAATAGTCTCGAATAATAAACAGAGTTTTTTCTAATATGTAAAAGACGAATATAGATAAAAAAGCGTCACGAACCCGAATTCTAGCGATTGCGTTTGACAGCTGTTATGTCTTGTTCTATTTTCCATCATCATTATATTTTTACTACCGTATTACCGTTTTCGTCTATAATTATTTTATCGTTGTCAAACTGTGTAACCAAAGCAAAGCCGTTGTAAAATGGTTCAACTGCTAAAAATCTTTGTCTATAAATTTCATTTCCTGACTTGTCAATGTGATACCAGCCGCCATTGTCTTTAGCTATTGCAAAGTTTTTATGATAGATCCCAAGGTCGGAAAATTCTTTGTCATGGAGATATTTTCCGTTAGAATAAATGTGTCGGAATAAACCTTTTGAAGTTTTCACACAAGCTATTCCGTCTTTAAAGTCGCCACAATAAAGAAAACTGTCGTTGTAAATTCTGTTGCCATCAAGGTCAATGTGAAAATATTTGTTTTCACTGTTACGAACTGAACAAAAGTTTTCTTGAAAGTTTCCTGTCCATGCAAAAGTGTCTTTGTATGCTTGCTTACCTGTGTCTGTGATATGAAAACATTTGTCGTCTTGCACAACTGCTGCTCTGTTGCAATAGAAACCAAAAGTCCGTGCGAACCTTTCTACATAAAGTTGATTTCCAAAACTATCAATATGATATGAGCCGCTTTTGTCTTTTACTGGTGCAAGTCCTGGTGAATGAAACTTCAACACTTCAATGAACTTTCTGCCGAAAATTTGTTTTCCGTCAAACAAAAAGTGAGAGTTGTCTGCTGAAACTTTTATGTCTTGCCAATTCATTTTTCTTCTTCAATTTTATAAACCATACCTTCCAAATAATCTACCCAATTATCAATTGTGTAAACAGTTCCATTCAAACAGAAGTGATACATAGCAATTAGGCTGTCGTGAGTAACGAAAATTGTTAATCCTTTTTCAGTCGTGCTTTCATGTATAAACTCTGTCATTATGTTTTTGAAGTGTTTTACATTTGGAACTCCCGGAACCGGTTCGTCTATCATAAATCTTCTAAGAATTTCATGGAAACCATGAGCCAAGTAAAATTCTCCTGCAATTTTTTCATCTGCTGTATGAAGTCCGGGATCCCCTAAACATTTTGTTGCTATAATTTCTAAACCACCACCAAAACCTTCTGAAATCAGTTCTGCGGTTTGAACACATCTTGGAATTGGACTTGTCAAAATTCGCTTGATTGGAAATCCTCTAAGTGCTTCCCCAAAAGCCAAAGAATTTTTCCTACCCTTTTCATTCAGTAAAATTTCATTGCCAAATTCTCCTTGCGGAATTTGCTCACGGTCTCCGTGCCTTATCAGCAGAGCTAACTTTGAATTTGTTGAATGTTTCTTGAGTTCAGTAATCAGTTTCATGCAGGCTTTCTCATGTTACAAGTTTTACAAAGTGCTTTCGTTTTGTAGTTGCTTACAAGTTCGGTGTAATCTGAACTTTGTAAAACATCTTCAATTGTTGTTGTTGAAATGTTTCCGAAATCACCTAAAGATTTTCGCAAATTGTCGGGAGCACAACAAGGAGAAATATTTCCTGTGGCTGAAATCCAAAGTTCTTTTGTGAGAAACGGACATTCATATTCTTCTGGAAGTTCTTTCGTTTCGTCGTCGTGAAGTGGAATGATATTTTCTAAAATTACTTTCTCTCCGTTTGGCTTTCTAAAATTTTCTTTTGTAGTGTATGCTTGCTTCACATACTCGTTCCAATTCGAAACACTTTCTTTTGTCTCTTTCATCGAGAGAGATTTTATTTCCTCGAAGTGTGTCCACAATTGATGCCCTTTCACTCTATCAACTCCCAACTCAGCTGCAAGTTTTACAATGTCCGCTAACTCGTGCATGTTATTCTGCATGAAAGTCAACTGAAAAGTAATGCTGCAATACCAACCAGTTTCAGTAAAGAGTTTGTTGCGGAACGCAATGAACTCTTTTACTTTTTCTAAAACTTGATTGTAGTTCAAGCCCTTCATAACTTTCTCTGCTGTTTCTGCTGTTGCACCATTCCAACTAATTTTTACATCGGTTGTGTTTGGCACAATCAAATTTGCCCACTGCTCAACCTTCAGTTTCGGAAATGTTCCGTTGGTTGTGAGATTTATTTTAATGCCGTGCTTTTGTGAGAGTTCAAAAATTCCTTCAATGCCTTTATACATCAAAGGTTCTCCCATTGTCGAAGGAATGATTTCTTTCACTCCTAATTTTTCTGCTTGCAAAAAAATATCTTCAACAGTTGCAAACTCCATTCGTCTGCGTTTAACTCCTGTTTCTTTATAAAGTGTAGGAATGAAGTCGCTATAAGGGCTGTGTTCTTCGCACATCACACATTTCAAATTGCAGTCCTCTGGGTTTGTGTCAATCGTAATTCTCCAAAGATTTTTTGAAGTGAAACGCTGATAAATTTTTGTCAACTCTTTGCAATGGTCTTGAATGTTGGGAACGCTACCGTCTTCCGAAAACAGATAACCTCTTTCGCCAAAATGCTTCATTAAATTGGGGTTTGCGATAGCAAACCTCAATTGCTCTTTTAATGAATTTGTATTTCGGTGTTCAAACAAAAGCCCGTTCACTTTGTGCTGAACATATTCTTTCATTCCTCCAAAGTCGGCGGTGATTACTGGAACTTTGCAAGATTGTGCTTCGTGAATTACAAGCGGTGAATTCTCTGCCCAAATACTCGGAACAACTATGCAATCCACTTTTGAGAAAACATCATTTGCCAAATTGCGATTGATGTATTCGCCTATAAACTCAATTTTATTTTTTGAAGCTGCTGCAAGCAACTTTAAAGCATTTGTGCTTTGGCCGTTTTGTCTGCCGTAAATTTTTAGTGTTGCAGGTTCTTCAATTTCGCTAAACGCTTCAATGAGTTGATTTACCCCCTTTGAAGTAATGTGCGTTCCTATGTAGCCAAAAGTGAAATTGATTTTCTCTTTTGACTTTTCTGTTCTCGTCAAATATTCTGTCGGAAAGCCGTAGTCAAGAAAAATGATTTTGTTTTCGGGAACTAAAAATTCATTGATAAATCTGTTTCGCAAATATTGCGATGGTGCAATAAATAAATCAACCCTGTCTATGATTGCTTTTGTTTCAATCATTCGATTGTGAACCCAACTGCTCCAACTATCAATTTCTTGTTGTTCATCTGCTTTGTTGCCACTGAAATAAACTTTGTAACAGTCGGTTGCACACTTACGGTCTTGCTGTCCTGCACACAAATGAAAATTATTTGCTTCTCCAATGCTTCGTGTTAGAAATTGTCCTCTCGGACACATCAACCAAAAGTCGTGAAGAGTAAAAACGATCGGGATATTTTGCTTCTTGAGTTCTTCAACCAAACCTGTTGAAAGATGGTTTAAGTGTCCAATATGTGCGATGTCCGGTTTGATTTGTTTTAGTAGGTCCACAAAATTATTGTCAAGTTTTTCGTGTCTGTAACCGTCTTTGCCTTGCGGATTATTTACAAAATAGAAATCAAGATTGTCGAAAGCGTTTTCGTGTCGGATAGCAAAGTCCGGAGAGTAAGGGTTTTCCTCTCTCGTAAAAACTGAAACCTTGTGTTGTTTAGAGAGTTCGTTGCATATAGATTGACTGTAAACTTCTGAACCTGCATTATAATTTGGTGGATAACCGTGTATGATTTTTAAAATATGCATAGTCCGAATAAAAATAAGTCCTTTGATTTGATAGTTGCTAGTAGTTCGGTTTTAAATTTTAATATGTCCCCAATTTTCCCCGCTTTTAATTCTGCTCACTTGCATTTCGCTAATGCCAAATTGTTTGGCTAACATTTTCAAACGTGTTTTTCTGTTTGGATCGAATAATAATTTTTTGAGGTGAATAACTTTTGTGACAGTTAGTTTACGCCCATCTGATTTTAAGTTATGCTCGCGTTGATTTATCCTGGCTTTTATCATGTATGGACTTTTTTGCCTGTGCGCTAGCATTTCTTCATAGGTTGCCCATTTTAGATTTCGAAAATTATCATTTTTGCGTTGATAATCTAGGTGCAACACATATCGTTGTTCTTCAGATGACTTTGGAATAAAGAGTTCCGCAACCAGCTTATAAATAAAAAAGTTCTTGCTAACTCTTTTACCATTATTGTTCATTAAGTATCGAAATGTTCTATAACCATCAGAATCACCTCCTTTTAATAAAGTCCCATCTTGAAATTTATCAGTGTAGCTTATTAGTCTACCACTATCAGAAACGGCATATCTAAATTTTAATGGGTAGTCAATTTCGATTTCTTTAAAGTTTTCGTTGGGGTAAAATCGGATCATTTTTGGTAAAATTTACTTTCTTCAAAATTATGATTAAATTGTTAGTTGTTTGCGCTATAATCCATGATGTTAGATTTTAAACGTCATGTACAATTATGCTCAGTGTTTAAGTTTTTAAGTTGTTCTCATTGAATCTTATTGATGTTATAATATTTCAAAATTCTGATTATTCGAATCAGAGATTTCATTTTTATAAGTTTGAGAATCATGTACTACACCTTTTTCCAATGTACCAAATTCATTAGTGGGATAAAGCCAGCTGTTTTTTGTTTTTGTAATAGATTGAATTTGCGGAATGTTATCACTTTCATTTATTTCTTCTTTTGTATTTTTTCTATTGTAAAAGGAGTAAAATATTTTCAAGATAATTGCAAAACAGATTAAGTATATAGCATTCATAAATTTTATTTTTAAATTATACTAAACATTTCGCTTGAGGCATCTGTTTCAGTGCGATAGCCGTGGCGGCTTATAATTTTTTTTCTATAACCTACCGAGCGAAGTTATAAAAAGTAAACGAACAATTTACCGAAAAACTAGCCATGAGTTTTAGCATTTGTTATTGGCTGGGTTTTTTATTTAATGATTTACTCTATAAATTGTCATATATTGCTTTGGTTGAACATCTTTAAACGTTCATTGGAAATTGCATCCCAGTTTTTTGATTTCCATTCATTTAGTCCATTTTCATTAAGAAAAGAATTAATAATAGTACCCGAAACCGTTTTATTAGGAGAATTGTCTATTAATTCTCTTAATCCAAATAGAATGGACTTTGTCGGTTCGGTTGTGAACCAATTATGAAGCAGCTTTTGGCAACTTATTGTATATTCTCGTTGGTTTACTTTCCAGCTTGGATTCAGTCTTTGCAATGATGGAAGCATTGTATCACGGTCGCCACTATATTTATTTGAACGTAAATTGTCAATGAATAACTTATTGTCGTAAATTCCATCATGTATAACTCCATTTGTATGATTAATGTCGTCAGCTGCCATTCCCGCTAAAGAAATTAGTACCATTAAGTCATATTCAAGTGTTTCTAATGATTCGCCGTCTTTGGATAACTTACCTTTTATTCCTCCTAATGAAGTTGCATCTTGAGTTCTTGAAATCGCGGAATCAGCTGTGACAAATTCTAAAACGAAAAAGTCACTTGCGAGGTATGCTACAAAACAATGCGCTGCTTCATGCAATGATGTGTCATTATTTATAGTAATTGCCATTTTATTATATGTTAAACATAACAATTTTCCGGTTGTTTTGTAATAGCCTTGGTACTAACTTATTAATACCGCTGACAAAATAATCTTTGTCGCTCAATAGTTGGTGTGATGGGTATTCTTTTGCCAAATCTACGCTATTGTCAAATATATGAAAAGTCTTGACACAATTAATGGCCATGAAAGATTACAATTTATCAATCTTATCTCAAACCTCTTCAAATTGATTAATCGTAACTTCTTCGACAATGACTTTAGTGTTTTGAGCGTATAGTCCATTGTACTTGGCACTATCGAGGGCTTTGCAGCGACAGTCGAAGATGCCGAAAAAGATTTGCGATGTTTTGTTTTTCCAGAGGTCGGTTTGGTATAAGATGTATAGTTTCATTGCGATTGTTTTTGCCTTAGATAGATTTGTTACAATACCTGTATAAAATGACTCTTCGCATGTCATTTATAAGTTTTAAGTTTTGATGAAATTGCGCTTCTTTTTCTTCTAACAATTTTAGTGCTTTCACTTGTTTTTGATGCAACTCGAAATCGGCTAGCATTTCAACAACTTTGTTATCAAATTCTTTTTGGAAATCGCGCAATCGAATAAAAGGAATAACTGAACCAATAAGATGTTGGTGCCAGAAATTTGATTTCCAAAGGCTGTAGGCTAACCAGTAGACTGTTTCGGCTTCTTCTTCGCAGGTGAATAATATAACAAAGCTGTTTGTGAAAGGTTCTTTTTGTGGTTTCCCACTGTTTAGCCCTTTGTTAAGAATATAGATTTTGGATCCTGGATAAATGGCATCGATTTTTCTGGTTTTGATTCTGTAGTTTGACATGGCTTTGATTTTAGATTGGTTGGTTATCGGATATGCTTCGCCTCACTCCACAAGGCTACGCGCTAAAATTTTTTCAAAAGAAAAAAAGAAAAAAAAGAAAGTCGTTCTGCTAGCGGAAGCTTCAAATAAGGCAGGTTTTTTCAAAAAAATACTACCCGGTTTTGGTAGAATTAATGACATGATTAACGATGGTGGTTAGGGAAAGAGAACCTGAAACAAGTTCAGGTTGAAGGGTGGAGATTTTTTTTAAAACCCGTAGGGCTTGAACTTGCCGTTTTGAAGCTGTAGCTGACCTTTGCTTTCTTTTATTTATTTTTTTGTTTTTCCATAAGTGAAATCGAACGTTGTTGTTTGGCAGATGGACGGGGAAATTAGGTCTTAAAAAAAGGTTTTTTGCAGGCGTAAAGCGGTACTCTTTCTTGGGGTGGTTTTGAGGCAGTGGGTGCTGTGAGTCCTATAAACTAGGAGCGGACTGACTGGTTAGAGAGAATTTGATATGGAAATGGGACAGCACTTACTGCCGTCCGGGCTTACCAAAAACCTTTTTTTATATCCTATAAATGGGGTGGCGGGGATTTGAGGACCTCAGTATTATGTTGCTAGAATAAAGTTATGGTTTCTAATAAAACGAGGATTTGTTGTTTGTGAGTTATTTCGAAAGGAAGATGGACAAAAATGGGGTTTGCGAAGGGCGGTTTTTTGCGTAGCTGGGTGATGCGATGGGAGCTGCGCAAAAAGTTGCCCTAGAGCAAAACCCTCGCGCGCTGGCTGTGGCGGCTTTTTTACATAATGTTATTATAGTCTCTTTAGAGCTATAACGCCACGTTATGTAAAGAAGCTTTGGAGAAAAAATTGCTGGCACAAGTCATGAAATGTACGAGTTTTTGCACCAAAAACTGTGACGGTAATTTTTTTAGGAGCGTAGGAAAGGAGTGGCAAAAGAATTGAAAAAAAAATATTGGTTAAAACAGAACTATAAGAATTAGACAAAGTCAGCAGTGATTTACTAAGTTTTTTATTTGAAACATTTTTCGCAACAGGAGATATTCTTCGAAGTTCATCCTAAGGAACTTATTGCTAAGCTTATGGTAAAAAGATAATAATCCAAGTTATTGATATCAGATGACAAAATCACTTTATTGTCACTTAAATTCTGACAATTTGTCAATATTATTTTAAGGAATATTTAACAAGTAGTTTTGGCATTGTTTTTACTATAAAAAAAGAGTCCGCCGAACGACTAAATTCTGGACTCTTTCTTATTGATCTAAAACAACTGCTGTGGAAGAATGTAGTTGTTTTTATTTGTGGTGCAAAAATATTCAATTTTTTTTCCTCTGCAAGTTTTTAGTTTTATTTCTTCTCGGTCTAACGCCTAGTACCGTTTGTATAAACTTGGGCATTAAAAAACTTAAAATGAGCTTTAACAAATCAGATTATTTAGGAAGCGTTTTAGAAACGCACAAAATGAAACATATCGATTCATTATTCGATAAGTTTAAAGAGAAAAGATTGGAAATTAAAGAAAAACTGGAGGAGAAATACGGAGATGAAATCTACGCGCCTTTTAATTCAGGTTCTTATGCAAAGCATACTGCAATAAATTCAAAGTTTGATTTGGATCTAGCTGTTCCTTTCAAAAGAAATAGCTTTTCAACCATAGTAGAAATGTTTGATGATGTTTATGATTTTTTATATGAGGAGTATAAAGATGCTGCATATGTTAGAAAGCAAAAAGTGTCAATAGGTATAGAATTTTATGCGGATAATGATGGTGATAAAATTCAAGTAGACGTAGTGCCGGGAAGGGAGTTAAAAAAAGATGAATATCCTATTGAACATTATTTAAATATAAACATTAATACTTATGATGGAAATTATACTCAAACTAATATTCATGCGCAAATTGATAATATAAATGGTAAACAAGATGCGCGTCAAATTATTAGATTATTGAAAATCTGGAAGTATCAAAAAAATAAAGATTTCAAATCTTTTTTTATGGAGCTAATTGTTATTAAAGCATTTGATAACAAGATTGTTTCAGGAAATCTTTGGGAAAAGCTTAAAATTGTTTTAGAATATATTAAAGATGAAATAACCAAAGAAAATTTTACTTTGAAAGATCCAGGTAATTCAAGTAATGATATTGCAAAAACTCTTGATACTTATCAAAAAAACTCATTAAAAAATGATTTTGAAAATATTCTTGACAATGTTGAAATAAATGAAGAAAATTTAAAGATCTATTTTAAAGAGAATGAGAAGTATAAAGAAGTTAAAACTGAATCAAAAAATTCATATCGAGTTAGTAATTCTTCAAGTGCAATAATTCCACCAAGTAATCAATTTGGATAGAATGACAGCTAGGTTAAATGAAATTGAAATAGTTTTTAAAAGTAAAATTGATAACCTCAAAGTAATTAAGGACTTTGAGGTTATTGATGATTACATTATTGGGGAAATTGAAGTAATTTGTGGTTCTAAACCAAATGTCTCGTTTGATGTTAAAATTGATCCTAGTTATCCATTAAAGGTGGGAAGTGTTGAATCGATCTCATTTGTAAATATAAATTTAAAACAATATTCTCATATTAATCCCAATGGTTCCATCTGTTTTCACACGCAAACTTCTCCGGATTTAACATACAAATTAGGTGGTGATATCAAAGCCCTTTTAGAGTGGGTTGATAAATATTATATACAAGAGATTGTCGATGATCATTTTGAGTATCCTTTTTATACTATTCAAGATGAAAAAAATGTTTTTTTATTTTGTGATACAGATACAATGCCAAGTAAAGATGATTTTGGAAATTTTTACTTCACAAGAAGTAATACAAATGGAATTAAAAGCACTTATTTAATTCAAGGATTAAAAAGTCACTTAAGCGGTGTTAAAACAACTTTTTTATGGAATAGTTATTATGGAAGTTTTAAGAATTCACTAAAAGGGTTATTTTTTATTTCAGATAGAGCACCAGTATTGTATAGAAATTTTTCATTCAACAATTGGTTGGAATTTGAAGGGATATTTAGTGCAGATTTTTTGAAGTTTCTTAATGATTCGAAAAGAAATATTGAGAAGAAAGATTTACTAGACGGAAAATTTTTTGTACTTCT
>ERZ724517.1783-NODE-1783-length-11649-cov-4.489736_pt1 | contig 11649 bp, 10 predicted proteins | sample MGYA00376050_ERZ724517 | MGnify/ENA primary metagenome ERZ724517 (study PRJEB28724, sample SAMN07190886) | activated sludge metagenome | isolation source: activated sludge of sewage treatment plant in Hong Hong | place: USA: Christiansburg, Virginia | collected... | reverse complement strand
GTTTTCTTTATTTTTATTAAAGAATTTAAATCACAAGATTATGAAATATCCATGTGCCGAAACGCACAAACAAATTAAGTACATGAATATTCCAAATGACAATTATAAAACTATAAATATATACATATGAAAACGCTATTATTTTCTATAGGCATAATGTTACTAAGTGTTTTTTGTAACGCTCAGGCAAGACTAAGTATGAGTAAATACAGGAACTTTATACCGGCTGATACAGTAACTTATGGAACCAATGTTCAACTGCAAGTGTACGTTAAAAATACTGGTTCAGTAGATTTTAATGGTAGTTTCAGCCTAAAAGCAAAAAGAGATACTGTTGGTGCACCAGGAATAATGTTAGATACTCTAATATTTTCTGCTACGCATATTGGTATTGGTGATAGCATCCCAGCAATATTGCAGTTTGTTCCTACAGTATCAGTAATGCCTGGTTCATTTAAAGTTAATGGTAATGGTAATGTAATTGTTGTTTGGCCAATGTCTGCATCTGCATTATTAGGCGATAGTGTTAGACCAGTGTTGTATATATATGGCCCAGTAGGTTTAAATGAGCTTAGTGAAAGTAATGCTGTAATTTATCCTAACCCAACATCTAATAAAGTATTCATTATACTTACCGAAAACCAAGTACCTAAAAAGTATCAAGTATTTGATGTGTTTGGTAGAAAAGTTAAAGAAGTTGAATGGATTGATAGCGTTGATGTTTCGGAGCTAAATAATGGCTTATATTGGGTGATTTTATTTACAGAAAACAAATCCTATAAAACCAAAATTATAAAGCAATAAATTAAGCCAAACCCCTATATTTGCATACTATATTTGATACTATGCAAAATTCAGAATCGGTTAAATTATTTGAAAAAGCTAAACAGTTTTTTCCAGGTGGCGTAAATTCACCCGTAAGAGCTTTTAGAAGTGTTGGTGGAACACCCTTATTTATTGATAAAGGAAATGGCTCTCATGTGTGGGATGCTGATGGAAACGAGTACGTTGATTACTGCGCTAGTTGGGGACCATTAATTTTGGGGCACGCTAACGCAAAAGTACTTGGTGCTGTTCAAAAAACTATGCAAAATGGTACATCATTTGGTGCTCCTACGCGTTTAGAGAATGAGTTAGCAGAACTTATTTTATCTAACAACCCTTATATAGAAAAAATTCGCTTTGTGAGTAGTGGTACAGAAGCGGTAATGAGTGCCATTCGTTTAGCTCGCGGGTATACAGGCAGAACAAAGATTTTAAAATTTGAAGGATGTTACCATGGTCATTCTGATTCTCTTCTAGTAAAAGCAGGTTCAGGCTTAGTAACTTTTGGTAATACCTCTTCGGCTGGTGTGCCAGAAAGTGTTGTAAATGATACAATTGTAGTGCCTTTAAATAACAAGGAAGCTGTTGAAAAAGCATTTGAACAATTTAAAAACGAAATTGCTGTTGTTATTATTGAACCTATTCCTGCTAACAACGGCTTGTTATTGCAAGATAAATCATACTTAGGATTCTTACGCGATATCTGTACTAAAAACTCTACGGTATTATTGTTTGATGAGGTAATTAGTGGATTTAGAGTTGGTTTTACTGGCGCAGCTGGCTACTATAACATTAAGCCAGATATTATTACTTATGGTAAAATAATTGGTGGTGGCTTCCCCGTTGGGGCTTATGGCGCTAGTAAAGAAATTATGGCAAATATTTCGCCAGAAGGAAATGTTTACCAAGCAGGTACTTTGAGTGGAAACCCAGTTGCAATGGCCGCTGGTATAGCGCAATTAACAGAGTGCTTAAAGTCAAATTTTTATTCTGATTTAGAAAATAAGACACAAATTCTAATAAAAGGTTTATCAAAAAACACAAAACATAATTTTAAAATATTTACAGTTGGTTCAGTTTTTTGGTTAGCATTTACAGATAAAGATTCAATTAAATGTGCCGAAGATATTGACGCAGATAGCATGAAACATTTTAAAGTGCTTTACCATGCCTTATTAGAAAATGGTGTTTACTCAGGCCCTAGTGGCTACGAAGTTGGTTTTATGAGTGAAGCACATACAATGGAAGACATTGAGAAAACAATTGCTGCATTTGAAAAAGCATTTGAATTATTGTAGTAACCAATATAAAATTATTTTAAGCAAGGCTATAGAAACTAAATACAGATTGCTTCGTGCCTCGCAATGACGATTAATATAAAAAACTAAAGAATGGAATATAATTTTAAAGAGATAGAAGCAAATTGGCAAAAATACTGGGCCGAACATAAAACCTTTGCAGCAAAAAACGATTCTGAAAAAGAAAAATACTATGTATTAGATATGTTTCCGTACCCATCTGGTGCAGGTTTACATGTTGGGCATCCTCTTGGATACATTGCATCTGATATTGTTTCACGTTACAAACGCCATAAAGGATTTAATGTATTGCACCCAATGGGTTATGATAGTTTTGGTTTACCTGCTGAGCAATATGCTATTCAAACTGGCCAACATCCAAAAATTACTACTGAACAAAACATTGCACGTTACCGCGAACAACTTGATAAAATAGGCTTTTCCTTTGATTGGGATAGAGAAGTGAGAACCTCTAATCCTGATTATTATAAATGGACACAATGGATATTTATTCAAATATTCAATTCATGGTATAATAAAAACTCTAACAAAGCCGAAAATATTTCTACACTAATAGCTGAATTTGAAGCTAATGGAAACATCAATGTTAATGCATGTTGCGAAGAAACAGTTAAATCTTTTACTGCAACACAATGGAAAGCTTTTTCGGAGAAAGAACAATCGGATGTGCTAATGGATTACCGTTTAGCATACTTAGGTGAAGCTTATGTAAACTGGTGCCCTCAATTAGGAACCGTATTGGCTAATGATGAAATTAAAGATGGTGTAAGCGAACGTGGTGGATATCCTGTAGAACGTAAACTAATGAAACAATGGAGTATGCGTATTACAGCTTATGCTCAACGTTTATTGGATAGTTTAGATGAATTAGATTGGACAGATAGTTTAAAAGAAGCACAACGTAATTGGATAGGTAAATCAGAAGGAACTTCATTAAGATTTAAGATTGCTCGTCACCCTGAACTCGTTTCAGGGTCTCAAGAGATGCTGAAACAAGTTCAGCATGACATAGAAGTTTTCACAACACGTCCAGATACCATATTTGGAGTATCGTTTGTAACCTTAGCTCCTGAGCACCAATTGGTTGAGGTATTAACTACGCCTGATAATAAAGTTGCTGTTGAGGCTTACGTAACACAAGCAAAAAACAGAAGTGAACGCGAACGCCAAGCTGATATTAATAAAATTACTGGTGTGTTTACAGGTTCGTATGTTGAACATCCTTTTACTGGTAAACAAATTCCTATTTGGATTGGCGATTACGTTTTAGCAGGTTATGGCACTGGTGCTGTAATGGCTGTTCCTGCTCACGATAGCAGAGATTATAGTTTTGCTAAGTTTTTTAATTTACCAATTTTACAAGTTGTAGAGTCAACATCGAACGTCACCCTGAGCGAAGTCGAAGGGTCATACGATGCAAAAGAAGGAAAATTAATTAACTCCGATTTTTTAAATGGCTTAGATGTAAAAGCTGCCATGAAAAAAGCCATTGCAGAAATTGAAGTTAAAGGTTTAGGAAAAGGAAAAGTGAATTTCCGCTTGCGTGATGCGGTATTTGGCCGTCAACGTTATTGGGGAGAACCAATTCCTATTTATTATAAAAATGATATTCCTTACGCATTAAGTGATAGTGAGTTACCGTTAGTGTTGCCAGAAGTAGATAAATATTTACCAACCGAAGATGGTGAACCGCCATTGGCAAGGGCATCTTCTTCATGGAAACATGAAGGAAAATGGGAGTATGAACACTCTACAATGCCTGGTTGGGCAGGTAGCTCTTGGTATTTTTTACGTTACATGGATCCTAAAAACGAAAAAGCCTTTACAGATAAAAAACTAAGCGATTATTGGAAACAAGTAGATTTATACATTGGTGGTAGCGAGCATGCTACAGGCCATTTATTATACGTACGTTTTTGGACTAAATTTTTAAAAGATCTTGGTTATATTGCGATTGATGAACCTGCTAAGAAGTTAATTAATCAAGGAATGATACAAGGCAGAAGTAACTTTGTTTATAGACTATCATACTCCATCAAAAACAGCGATAAAACTGAATTTTCTGATGGAACATTACATAAAGTTATGCAGAGACTTAATTCTCTTCCAGTATTTGTTAGCAGAAAACGATGTGAAAAAATATCTGTAGATTGGAATAAATTTGATTGGACACACAATAATAGTGATAAAGAAATCAACGATTTTATAGCGTCGATAGTTTCAATAATCAAAGAGGAAATAAATTTTAAAGGAGAAGTAGAAGGTCGTTTCACACAATTAAACGTAGATGTAAACATTGTCAATAATGACATTTTAGATCAAAATGAATTCAGAAAATGGAGAGAAGAATATAAAGATGCAAAATTTATAACTGAAGAAAACAGAGATTATATCTGCGGACACGAGGTAGAAAAAATGTCTAAATCTAAATACAATGTTGTTACACCCGATGACATTGCTGAAAAATTTGGTTCAGACACCTTGCGTTTATACGAAATGTTTTTAGGGCCATTAGAACAAAGTAAACCTTGGAATACCAATGGTATTACGGGTGTACACGGCTTCTTAAAAAAACTATGGCGTTTGTTTTATCCAGCAAGTCAGGGCGACGCTTCGTCTCCGCTCAGCGTGACAGATGCAGAACCAACAAAAGGAGAATTAAAAACCTTACATAAAACCATCAAAAAAATTACCGAAGATATTGAGCGTTTTTCGTTTAACACTTCAGTTAGTAATTTTATGATTTGTGTAAATGAACTTACCGATGCAAAGTGCAATAAAAAGGCTGTTTTAGAGCCATTATTAATTTGTTTATCACCCTATGCACCACACATTACCGAAGAACTTTGGAAGCAATTAGGTCATACCGAAAGTATTGCCTGTGAACCATTTCCACTGTTTAACGAATCATATTTAGTAGATGATAGCATTAACTATCCGGTTTCTGTAAATGGTAAGTTAAAGTTTACTCTAGAATTACCCGCTACATTATCTAAAGAAGAAGTTGAAGTTGAGGTTATGAAGAATGAGCAAACCATTAAGTTATTGGCAGGCCAACAACCTAAAAAGGTTATTGTGGTTCATAAGAAAATTGTTAATATGGTTGTTTAATCAAGTTGGTAGTTGGAACACATATACTTTTAAATGCAAAATCTTCATCTTTAGATTTATTGCAAAGTAAACTTTTGTTTGAAGAGTTTATTTTAAAAACAATAAATGATTTGGAGTTAGTTCAGGTTGGAGCCGTATTTCATGGTTTTGATGAGGGAGGTTTTACATGTGTAGTGTGTTTAACAGAGTCGCATTTGGCTATACACACGTGGCCCGAGTTTAGTTATTATACAGCTGATGTTTATTTATGTGATTATACCAGAAATAATTATGACCTAACTATTTTATTATCAAATAAAATAAAAGAGTATTTTAGTAGTTACGAAATCAAAGAACAAATAATTAGTAGATAATGGCATTCGGAGAATTTACTTGTCCATATTGTAATGTTGTAATTGCATCAGATCTTGGTGAAGGGCATTTTGTTGAATGTAACACATGTCATAAATCAAGTGTTAAGGATGGTTCATCATCAAGAAATAATGAGGCAATAGTTGAAGATGCGGAAACCTTATCACCAATTATTATTGGTAGTAAAGGTAAAGTAAATGGTGATACTTTTGAAGTAATAGGTTGTATTACATTGTATCAACTACGTACATCATTAAATTTATTTTCAATACTCTGGAACAATGGGAGCGAAGGATATTTAATAGATTGGGATGGTGATTATGCCATTCTATCTAAATCCCAACAAATTTTGAATAAAACGGTTAATTTGGATGATTTGCTTAAAAGAACAAAACTTGATGGTGAAATTGATATACCGGAGTTTGGAATGGCATATTGTTATTTTATTGATAAAATTGAAAGCATTGCTATTAAAGGATCTGGAAAAGCAGCATTCGAAAAATACACTAATTCTGTTTTCTGTGCCTATTTTTCTGAAAAGGGAAAAGAGGCGTACAGTTTTATAAGCAAATCAAGTTGTAGTTTATTAACTGGAATTTCTTATGAATTTAATGAGTTAAATTTAAACCAAACAAGAACTATAAATGGATGGTATAAGTAGTGCATATCCTTCACCATTAGTTGTTTCTTGTACAAAGTGTAGCAAGGAAATAAAACTCTACTCGCATCAAAGAGTTGTTGGTTATAGTTGCAGTAATTGTGGAACTTATACAGTATTAAGTAAGCAAAAGAGCGTAAAAACGAATTATACATTATCAAAAGTAAAAGAGAAAACTTTTGAAATAGGAACAGTTTTTAAAATTGATAATGATGAATTTGTATTAATAAATTTTTTAGCAAAAGAAGAAACTACCTATAAAACAATTTGGTTTGAATACTGCTTATTTAATCCTATTAAAGGATATTGGACTATAAGCGAAAGCGACGGACATTTTTCTTTAATTAAACCTTCAAAATTTTACTTAAAACAACCTGGCATTACAAAAAGTGTATTTGTTTTTGATATTAGGAACTTTGATTTATATAATAAATATAAATACAAAATTAAGATGGCCGAAGGGGAGTTTACCTACGATGTTTTAAATAATGATATGCCTAGTTGTGCAGATTTTGTTAAACCACCGTATATCCTTTCTTACGAAAGAACTAAAGATGAAATACTCTGGTTTCAAGGAGAGTATATAGATCATAGTAAACTGATGTCTTGGGTAAAGGATGATATAAACTTACCAGTAAAAGATGGCATTGCTCCTAATCAACCATATGGTTTAAAATTTGATCAAAAAAGTTTAATTCGAATTTCTGTGATTTCTGTTATGGTTTTAATTTTTTTGCAGATCCTTTTTTCTTTTATGATTAATAATACAGAGGAAGTGTCGAAGCAGAATTTTTATCAAAATGATACATCGTCACAAAGAACCTTTGTTTCGGAGTCGTTCGAAATTAAAAACAATGGGTGTGCAGCTGATTTTTTATTATCTAGCAACTTATCTAACAACTGGCTTGAGGCTGATTTTACTTTAGTAAATGAAACAACTGGCGACCAATATTATTTTGGAGGCGTAGTTGAACATTATTCAGGTTATGAGGATGGAGAAAGTTGGAGCGAAGGATCTAATGATGCTGAGTTATCAGTGGGGCAATTAACAAAAGGTAAATACCATTATAATGTTTCAATTGCTAATGATCCCTATAAACAATTTGGGTATTTGGTTGTAAGAGTAAAGGCTAATGTAAGTTTAATGCTAAACTTTTTAATAGCATTAGTATTACTGTTAATTTTCCCTGTCTATACTTATTTTAACCGCCAAAGCTTTAACAAAAAACAATGGCAAAATAGCGATTATTCACCTTATGATTACGGCGACGATGAATAGTAATAACGAAAACACAAGTTTCATTTCTGTAAAAGGATTAAAAGTATATATAGTATTTATTACTTTAGTTTTTATTGGATATATGTATGTGCAATTTAATGGTGTAATACTATATAACCAAACCGAAACAGAACATGAAGGAAATAGCAGGTTAAACAACTCTTCAAACGGGCACAGCAAGGGGCACCGAAATTATTATCATAAATAACATTTTAAAAACCAAAACACCATGATTAATTTTCACCTAGTTTTAAATTCTTTACTATTTGCTTCAATAGGAATAGTAGTTTTAGTATTATCATTTATTATTATTGATAAGCTCACACCGTATAATTTATGGAGTGAAATTATTGAGAAAAAAAACACATCTTTAGCTATTGTAGTAGCTTCGTTTATGTTAGGTATTGCAATAATTATTAGTTCTGCTATTCACTAACAAATGCGTTTTGTATTTTTATTCTCTGTTTTTGTAGTAGCTACCTGTGGTTTAATTTATGAGTTAGTTGCATCTACTGCCGCTAGCTATTTACTTGGCGATTCTATAACTCAGTTTTCTACAGTAATTGGGGTTTATTTGTTTGCAATGGGAGTTGGCTCCTATGTTTCAAAGTACTTTAGAAGTAATCTTTTAAAAACATTTATAATTGTTGAATTATTAGTAGGCATTTTTGGCGGCTTAAGTTCTACAATGCTATTTATTGGTTTTAATTTTATTTCTTCTTTTCAGTTTTTCCTTTACCTAATTGTTTTTATTATTGGCTCATTAGTTGGTTTAGAAATACCTTTAATGCTTAGAATTTTAAAAGACAAATTTTCTTTTGATGATTTGGTTGCCAAAATATTTTCTTTTGATTATGTTGGGGCCTTATTCGCATCGTTATTGTTTCCATTGGTGTTTGTTCCTTTTCTAGGACTATTAAAAACCTCCTATTTATTTGGAATGTTTAATGCAACCATCGCTTATTTTTTGGTAGATTATTTAAATGCTGCGTCAAAAGTTAAGGTAATGCTAAAGACCTCCTCAATTTTAGTTATAGTTGCTCTTTGTGCTTGTTTTGCCTTTAGTGAATCAATTTTAAGTTGGTCAGAATCACTAGCATATCAAGAAAAAATTATCATTTCTAAAAGTTCTAAATACCAAAGAATTATTGTTACACGAAATAGCGATGATATAAGGCTTTATTTAAATGGTAATTTGCAATTTAGTTCAAGAGATGAATACCGTTATCATGAATCATTAGTTTACCCTGCCGTATTAAAAAACCCCGAGGCAAAATCAATTTTAATATTGGGTGGTGGAGATGGTTTAGCACTTAAAGAACTTTTTAAACTTAAACATATTGAAAAGGTGACTTTAGTTGATTTGGATGAACAAATGATTCAACTTTTTAAAGAAAACGTTCTTTTGAAAGATTTAAACAACAGCTCTTTGAGTAATCCAAAACTTACTATTATAAATAAAGATGCTTTTATTTGGTTAAAACAAAACAGTAGTAAATTTGATTTAGCAATTGTAGATTTTCCTGATCCATCAAACTATTCAGTTGGAAAACTTTATACAAATACATTTTATAGATTATTATATAGTTCATTAACCAACAAGGGCATAGTAGTTGTTCAATCAACATCTCCGTATTTTGCAAGCAAGTCTTTTTGGTGTATCAACAATACTATCAAAAGTGTAGGATTTCAAACAACACCTTATCATAGCTATGTTCCATCATTTGGCGAATGGGGCTATGTTTTATGCGAAAAAGAAAAAACTAGTATTAAAGAACTCCAGTTGGATACAAAATTCTTTAATGCTACTACTTGGGTAAGTATGCAAAGTTTTCCAACTGATATGATGGCTTATAACACAGATATTAATAAGTTAAATAATCAAGTATTGGTTAATTTGTTTGAACATGAATGGGCAAAATATGCGCACGTACAATAGTTTGTCGCGAAGAGAGTTTGTGAAAAAATCGTTGCTAACGGTTTCTTCGCTTGCTTTTTTGCCTTCACTAATAAACACATCTTGTGAAAAAAAAAATCACATAACAGGTTCAATCTTAAATGATAATGCTAAAGCAGGCCACTTAATAAGAGATGGATTTAATCCTAGGCCTACACAAACAGTAAAAATTCCTATAGCAATTGTGGGTGCTGGAATTTCGGGCTTAACTACTGCTTATTATTTGGAAAAAAACAATGTGTCTGATTTTCTTATATTTGATTTAGCTTCAAAACATGGCGGAAATTCAATTTCAGATTCAAACTTGGTCAGCGCCTATCCTTGGGCCGCACATTATTTACCAATTGTAAATAATTCTAACACCGATTTAATTGATTTCTTAAAAGAGCAAAATGTAATTAATGGTTTTGATACGGCTGGCTTACCTATTTATAATGAATATTACTTGTGTTTTGATCCAGAGGAAAGATTATTTATTAATGGTCAATGGCAAGATGGATTGATTCCTAACGTTGGTGTTCCTATTTCCGAAAGAAAGGAAATTGATAGATTTTTTAAAATTGTAAATGATTTTAAGAACAAATTAGGTTCTGATGGTAAATTCGTTTTTGACATTCCTTTATGTCAATCGTCAAAAGATGAGGAATATAGGGCTTTAGATAAGATTAGTTTCGAAACTTTTTTAAAACAAAACAAGTTTACATCTTCCTATTTATTTTGGTATTTAAATTATTGTTGTAAAGATGATTATGGTTCTACAATTACAGACACGAGTGCTTATGCTGGCCTTCATTATTTTTGTGCGCGACGGGCAAAAGCATCTAATGCCGATTCTTCAGCTATATTAACATGGCCCGAAGGAAATAGTTTTCTAGCAAATAAATTAGCTCAACCTATTAAGGAAAAATTAAAAACAAGTCATTTAACATTATCAGTAAGTTTAAAAGATGGTAAAGCTGAAGTAATAACACTTAATGTTACTACAAATGAGTGTATACGTTATTTGTGTGATCAAGTAGTTTTGGCTACACCCCAGTACATTAATAATTATTTATTACCAAATGACTTAGCCAAGAACAGAAAGACTGATGGGTTATTTGAATATACTCCATGGATGGTGGCAAATATTACTACATCTTATTTAAATGAGTATAATGGTGAACCACTATCATGGGATAATGTAATGTATCATAGTAAATCTTTGGGCTATGTTAATGCTTGCCACCAACACCTAAATAAAGATGAGAGTAGTTATGTGTTAACTTACTATTTACCATTGGTTGATTTGCCTATTAAAGAAGCAAGAAAACTGGCTAGAGAAAGAACTCATGCAGAGTGGATTAAAGATATTGTTAAAGATTTAAACTTGGCACATTACAATATAGAAGAACATATTACCAATATTGATATTAAAATTTGGGGGCATGCAATGATTAAACCTAAAATGAATTTTATTTTTAATATGGAAAAAGATAAGTGTAAAGAACCAATTGAAAATAAAATATTTTTTGCCCATACTGATTTATCGGGCGTTTCTATTTTTGAAGAGGCATTTTCGCAGGGCATAGAGGTTGCAAAACAAATAGTAAAAATTAATGATAAGACCACAGGAGCATAATTGGATTGGAAATTCAAAGGTTGAGGTAATAGGAATTTTAAGTGTTTCTTTTTTGTGCTGTTTGGCTTTGTTTTTTTTGCCCAATTATTTTTTTGAAACTGATTTTTTTCCAGAACAAATTTGGTTGTTTTTGGTTGTTTTTGTTGATGTTGGACATGTTTATAGTACAATTTATAGAACTTATATTGATAAGCAATTGGTTTCAAAACATCAAAATTTGTTTTTTGGACTTCCAGTATTATTATTTGCATTAAGCGTGTTATTGCATAGTATTAGCAGCATTTTGTTTTGGCGCTGTTTGGCATACTTTGCAGTTTACCATTTCATCAGACAGCAATATGGGTTTTTGAGAATCTATTCTCGGAAAAACACATATAGTAAGTTTAAACATTACATTGATAGTGTTACTATTTACGGGGTAACAATTTTACCAATAATTTATTGGCATTTTTCGGGAAATAGAAAATTTAATTGGTTTTTAAAGAAATATTTTTTTCAGTTTTCTACTAATGAATGGATTTTAAATAGCAC
>ERZ724517.1782-NODE-1782-length-11650-cov-3.049332_pt1 | contig 11650 bp, 7 predicted proteins | sample MGYA00376050_ERZ724517 | MGnify/ENA primary metagenome ERZ724517 (study PRJEB28724, sample SAMN07190886) | activated sludge metagenome | isolation source: activated sludge of sewage treatment plant in Hong Hong | place: USA: Christiansburg, Virginia | collected... | reverse complement strand
AAAATACGGCGCGCAAGCTGGCTTTTTCCAGCACCTGTCGGGCCCATCAAGAGGATTGGTGCACGCGTGCGGCTCGCGACCTGCTCAATCTCGTCGATCATGGCGTTGAACGCTGCATTGCGCGTTTCGATGCCCGATTTGAGGAACGAGCTGCTCTCAGCGCTCTCGCTGGCAAAGCGGGTGGCGATACTGTCATAGCGCGACAGGTCGAGATCAATGACGCTCCATGTGCCGGCGGCGTCTGGCGCACCGCGGCGGGGCTGCGTCTGTAATAGCTTGCCCGGCAAATAATGGGCTTCGGTCAGCAGGAACAGGCAGATCTGCGCGACGTGCGTGCCTGTTGTGATGTGGATCAGATAATCCTCAACATCTGGGTCAAAGGTCTGCCCTTTCGCAAAATCGAGCAGCTTCCCGTAGACCTCCTCAAAATCCCACGCATCGGCAAAATCGATCAGGTGCCGCTCGACCAGGGTTTCCGGCGATACCGACGCTATGTCCTGCGCGACATACTCGGCAAGCCGGTTATGCGCCGAGCCGTGAATCATGATGAACCGATCGACCCTCAGATCTTCGTGCATGCACAGGCCAACCGAAGGCCGCCACTTCATCCAGCGTGACGGACCAAATTTGGAGGCATCCAGTGTGGAGCCCAGAAAACTGATAACGGTGGTCGGCTTCATGCGCTCAGCTTATATATGCTTATAACAGAGGATACAATTAATAGCATCTTCTGTCACATACCGCTTGGCCGACGATTCGTTTTGGACTGAATTAGTAATTCAATTACAACTACTTAAGAGATTCATTAAGCCTAAAGCCAAAAACTGGCACGCCTCCTGCATTAGTTGGATTGTCGGGTCCGTTGAACAGCCCGGCACAGCAGGTGAAGACGGGGCGGCCGGAATGGGCTGGCTGCCCCAGACGCTCCGAGAAGGAATTTTGTCATGGCCAACCAGAGCCTTTTTGCATCGCTGACCGCTAAGGTCTGGCCACGCGCTAATGTCGTCAACCAAGCAGGCGGAGTCGCCTACGCCTATGGACCCGAGGCCAAGCTGGCGCAGCTCGCTGCGACTGGTACGTTGGCCGACGGCTTTTATTCAGGTGCCAATGCCCAGCTCGCCGACGTGCTGGCAGCAGCACAGCATGTGTCGCCCGAGTTTGTGGCCAAGGCTGCGGTCTATGCCCGCAAGTCTGGCGCGATGAAGGACATGCCAGCCTTGCTTGCTGCCTATCTGACGGTCGCGGATCCCGACCTTGCCGTCCCGGTTTTCAAGCGGGTCATTGACAATGGTCGGATGCTGCGGTCCTTCGTCCAGATTATGCGGTCTGGCCAGGTTGGGCGCAATTCACTTGGAACGCGGCCCAAGCGGCTTGTGAAGGCGTGGCTGGAGCAGGCCTCGATGCCGAGCCTTATGGCTGCAGCGACCGGAACCAGTCCGAGCCTGGCAGACATCGTCAAGATGGTTCACCCTGCTCCTGCGGAAGCAGCGCGGCGCGCGTTTTACGGCTGGCTGATCGCCAAGCCCTATGACGTCGCAGCGCTGCCCGATGAGATTGCAGCGTTTGAAGCCTGGAAGCGAGCACCCGTGGGGGACCTTCCCCAGGTGCCGTTCGAATGGCTGACCGCTTACCCGCTCTCGCCAGAGCAGTGGGGAACACTTGCCACCCGCATGGGCTGGCAGGCATTGCGGATGAACCTCAACACGCTGGCGCGCAATGGCGCGTTCGCGGTGGACGGGGTTGCTCAAGCAGTGGCGGCCCGGCTGGCCGATGCACAAGCGATCGCTCGCGTTCGTCCGATGCCCTATCAGTTGATGGTGGCACTGGGCCAGGTGGGTGACGGCGTACCGTTGGCGGTGCAGGCGGCACTGGAATGTGCTCTTGAAGCCTCGTTGGCCGGTGTGCCGATGCTTGAGGGCCAGGTCGTGGTTTGCCCCGACGTCTCGGGCTCGATGAGCTCGCCGGCAACGGGCTACCGAAAGGGCGCCAGTTCGAAGGTGCGCTGCATTGACATTGCGGCATTGGTCGCGGCCGCCGTGCTGCGCCAGAACCGCGATGCCCGGGTGATCCCGTTTGAGCAGACTGTGGTCAAGCTGAAGCTCGATCGCCATGCACGCGTTGCGGCTAATGCTGCAAAGCTGGCCGGGATCGGTGGCGGCGGGACCAATGTCTCGGCTCCTCTTGCCCTGCTCAATAAGGAACGGGCGCGAGTGGATACGGTGGTCATTGTCTCGGACAATGAGTCCTGGGTCGATCCTTCACGGCGCGGCGCTACGGCGACGATGGCGGAGTGGAACAAGCTGAAGGCCCGTAATCCGGGCGCCAAGCTGATCTGCATCGACATCCAACCTTATGGTTCCACACAAGCCAACGACCGGGCAGATATCATGAATGTCGGTGGGTTCACCGATGCGGTATTCGATGCGATGGCACGTTTCGCCAAGGGTGAGACGCGCAATTGGGTCGAGATCGTTCAGAATACGGAGGTATGATAAAGAAGGTCACGGCGAATGCCGAACGGGACTACATTTCGACTGTGGGAGTCGCGGGTTCAAATCCTGCCTGTCTGGAAACGGACAGTAGCTCAGCCTGGTAGAGCACCAGCCCTTTGGGCAAGTCTTGTTCAATTCTCGTCGCCGTGACCTTTTATGAAGATTCAGCAATTGCCGTGGCGAATGCCGGTGGGACTACATGTCTCAAACTAAGGTCCGACGAGTAAAGCGCCTCAGCACCAGAAATGGACTGAGGAGATGCGGGTTCGAATCCCGCCGCCGACACGTAGCTTAAGGACCGCGTCTCACCACCCCTTGTCGCCACGGCAAGTCAAACTCACGGCGAATGCCGGAAGGTCTACATCGCATTGTAAGCGCCAGGTCGCGGGTTCGAGTCCCGCCGGGTCCAACATTTGCGGACCCGTAGCTCAGTTGGATAGAGCAGGTCAGACTTTCCAAACTCTCGTTGCTGTGAAGCTCATTCAACGCTGGCGAATGCCGGCGGGACTACATGGTTAGAGCGCACGCCCTTGCGGTGGGAGGTCGGTGGTCCGAATCCACCCTCGGAGCGATCCGGAGTAGCTCAGTAAAAATGTCTCGCCACTCCTCGTCGCCGGCACCATGATAGTATGCAGGAGTTAGTAATGACCCAGACGACCTATGAATACAGCCATGTTGAGGGCGGCGTGCCGATCAAGATGTGGACACGCGGCGTGCCGGTTGACGACAAGGCACGCGAGCAACTGACGCGGGCGGCGAAAATGCCGTTCATCTTCAAGCATGTCGCGGCCATGCCCGATGTGCATGTCGGCATCGGTGCAACCGTGGGTTCAGTCATCCCGACCAAGGGCGCGGTGATCCCGGCAGCTGTTGGTGTCGACATCGGCTGCGGCATGATGGCCGCGCGGACGTCTCTGATGGCGCACGATCTGCCTGACAGCCTTGAAGCCATTCGCTCTGCAATTGAGCAGGCGGTGCCGCATGGGCGCGACGTGGGGCGTGGAAAGCGCGACAAAGGTTCGTGGGGCTCCCCGCCTCCGGCGATTGTTGAAGCCTGGGCAATCCTGGTGCAGCGCTTTGATCGGATCTGTGAGAAGTTCCCGCGGATGAAGAACACCAACAACCTGGTGCATCTTGGTACGCTTGGAACAGGCAATCATTTCATCGAGCTGTGCCTCGATACTGAAGCTCGTGTCTGGGTGATGTTGCATTCCGGGTCTCGGGGCGTGGGCAATGCCATTGGCTCGTTCTTCATCGAGCTGGCCAAGGAAGACATGCGCAAGTGGCATATCAACCTGCCCGATGAAAACCTCGCCTACTTTCCGGAAGGGACAGACCATTTCGACGATTATGTTGAAGCGGTGGGCTGGGCACAGGACTTTGCGGCACTCAACCGTCGCATGATGATGGCCAATGTCATCGCGGCGCTGCGGAGCCAGATCGCAAAGCCCTTTGATGCCGAGCTCGAAGCGGTGAACTGCCATCACAATTACGTGGCACGCGAGAACCACTTCGGCGAAAACGTGCTTGTTACCCGCAAGGGAGCCGTGCGTGCGGCCAAGGGCGTGCTTGGAATCATTCCGGGCTCAATGGGTGCAAAGAGCTTCATCGTGCATGGCCTTGGCAACCCGGAGAGCTTTGACAGCTGCAGCCACGGAGCAGGGCGGGTCATGTCGCGCACTGAGGCCAAACGCCAAGTGACGCTCGATGATCACATCCGTGACACGGAGGGCGTGGAATGCCGCAAGGACGAAGGTGTGATTGATGAAAGCCCAAGGGCCTACAAGCCGATCGAAGCCGTGATGGCCGCCCAGGCCGATCTCGTGGAGATTGTCCACACATTAAAGCAGGTGGTCTGTGTGAAGGGGTAGTCCCTTTCGCGCAGGCGCCCATCCAAATCTCAAAGAGGGACCCGTCGTGATCAATCAGATCTCACCAAAGATCAGGCAAGAGATTGAAGCGCGCCTTGCTGCCATCGAGGCGGCTGAGGGCGTGCGCTATTTGCTGGCGGTGGAATCGGGGTCGCGGGCCTGGGGGTTCCCATCGCCGGATAGCGATTATGACATCCGATTTGTCTATGTGCGAAAGAGAGACTGGTATCTCAGGCTCGAGCCTGGTCGCGACGTCATCGAAGCGCCGATTGAAGATGAAATCGATCTAAATGGCTGGGACATTCGCAAGACACTCGGTTTGATGCTGAAATCCAATGCTGTGGTCAGTGAATGGCTCTCGTCGCCGATCCGCTATCGTAACGATGATCCGACGACTGCGCGTATTGTGGCATTGGCAGATGAGATCTTCGATCCCCGTGGTGTTGCCCATCACTATGCAAATCTTGGCCGCAATGCGGCTGAGCGGTGGCTCGAAGGGGATGATGCTGTGCCAGTTAAGCGGTACTTCTATGCCTTAAGGCCAGCCCTTGCGATCCGCGCGCTGCGCCGCAATCCTGACCGACGCCCGTCGATGGATTTGCAAGGTCTAATGGTTGAAAGCGACATCTCTCCCTCGGTCGCGGACATGATCGAAGAACTGGTTGAGGCCAAGCGCCAGACGCGCGAACTTGGAAATTCCCGGCGGTTTCCAGAACTCGACGGGCTTATCCGTGATGAACTGGGCCGAGCCGCCGAATTGCCTGAGCGAAAGTCGCCCGAAGCCGCATTGGAAGCGGCGAACGAAATCTTTTTGGACCTTGTAAAAGAATGATCATTATCGATGGCTCTGAAGGCGAAGGTGGCGGGCAGATTGTGCGCAATGCATGCGCTCTCTCGCTCATCACCGGCGAACCCTTCAAGATCACCAACATCCGCGGAAAGCGAGCCAAGCCGGGTCTCATGCGTCAGCATGTGACGGCGATTGAGGCGGCCTGCGTCATTTCGGATTCTGAATGCGTTGGCTTGGGCGTGGGCTCAACCGAGCTCGAGTTTCGGCCAGGCAAAATTTTACCTGGTGATTATCATTTTGCCGTCGGCACGGCAGGAAGCACGAGCCTGGTTCTTCAGACGATCCTGATCCCTCTCGCGCTGGCTGATGGTCCGTCGCGCCTCGTTCTCGAAGGCGGCACTCACAATATGATGGCACCCCCGTTTGATTTCATCGAGCGGAGCTTCCTGCCCATCATCAATCGCATGGGCCCCCGCGTTTCGGCGCGCATCGTCCGGCACGGCTTCTACCCACGAGGCGGCGGACGGATCGAAGTAGAGATTGAGCCTGGACCGTTGCGGCGGATCGAGTGTCTGGAACGGGGTGAATTGCTTGGCACGTCGGGACAGGCGGTCTTTACCGGACTGCCGTTCGAGATTGCCGACCGGATGCTCAGCAGGGCCAGGAAGGACCTTGCTGCTTGGCCAGACGACGCCTTTTCGGTGCGCGAATTGCCGGCAGACCAGGGACCCGGTGTGATCCTCATGCTCGAGGAACGCTTCGCCAATGTCACGGAAGTCGTGAGAGGCTTTGGAAAAATAGGCGTGAAGGCTGAAAGGGTCGCAAAGAAGTTAGGGGGACGCATGAATGGGTATTTGGAAGCGTCAGCTTTTGCCGGGCCCTATCTGGCAGACCAGTTGATCTTGCCATTCGCATTGGCGCGCGGCGGCGTCTTCACAACAGTGAAGCCGAGCCAGCACATGCTGACGGCCATCGAGATAGCCCGGCAGTTTACTGGCCAGAGCCTGCTGTTGGAGCCATTGGCGGACGGAGGGCATTTGCTATCGGCTGGCCAAGGGCGGTGATCTCGGCACGTTTGCGATGGGCTTGACCTAACGGACAAGAATGCATATTGGCCCGCCTCCGCGCCGGACCACTGAGGTTCGGACGCAAGAACAGGAAGATGTGTCGTGAACGCATGGATGGAAAAATCGGGACTGGTCCCGGCCTGCGTTTCGTTCCTGCCCTAGTACGGTCCTCGTGCTGCGGCTGGACGAAATGACAGCCGCAATTCCAGTTTCCAAAACCTGAACCGACGCACGGTACGCAGTTTGCCGTGCCGCATGTCTATGCGTTCCGCGCGCAGGCATGCGGCACCTTCTGCGTGTCTGCGCTGATGTGAAACGTGAAAATGTCATGAATGAACGTGAAATGATCTGGAGGATCCTGGGGCTTGTGACCCGGGAGCACGAAGCATCGACCTTGCTTGCCAAGGCAGTGCTGAAGTGGGTGCGCGAAAACAAAAAGGCGCTGCACCTTGATACCGAACCGGGCGCCAAGCGCCTAAGCTGGCGTGGACTGTCGGCTCTCTCTGTGCGTCGGCAGGAGATGGAGCGCAACGGCGCGCCTGAGCTGCTTGCGCTTGCGGGGATGGTTGCGACAGCTGTCCAGTTCGACGACTTCAACACACGCTTGATGCGCGTGCTGGTGGGCGCCGACCGCCTGCCGCTGGTCACCGGCCTTGCGAACCTGCTGCGTGACCAGAAGGCAGACATGCTCGCCCTGTTTGGTGAGATCTCGGGTGCCCAGCCGCGCGAGGCGGCTCGGCGCGTGAGACAGAGCGAACTGGTTCGGCTTGGGCTTGCCCGGCTGTTCACGACGCGCACTGGTCTTGTCGGGTTCGAGCCAAGCTGGACACTGGAACGGGTCCTCGATCGCGGTCTCACGGATGAGGATGCCATTGTCGAAGCGCTGGTGGGTCGTCATCAGCGCCCGGCACTTGACTGCAAGGCCTTCGAGCATGTCGAAGATTCAGCAGGACTTGTCGTGCGCCTCCTCACGGGAGCGATGCGCGAACGGGCACCAGGCATCAACATCCTGTTCTATGGGCCGCCAGGGACGGGCAAGACCGAGCTTGCGCGCACGCTATCGCATGCCGCAGGCGCGCGGCTTTACAGTGTCGGCGAAGCCGATGAGGACGGTCAGGAACCGAACCGCTGGGACCGGGTCACGGCGTACAAGCTTGCCCAACGCGTCATCGAGCGGCGTTCGCATACTGTCCTCCTCTTCGACGAGATGGAGGACCTGATCGGAGCCGCGCGCCCGACAGACGACGACTATTTTACCAGTCGCGACGGCTCAAAGGTGTTCATCAATCGGCTGCTGGAAACAAACCCCGCGCCGACCATCTGGACAACAAACGCGATTGGCAATGTTGATCCGGCTATCTTGCGGCGCATGAGCTATATCTTGAAGCTCGACTATCCGTCGCCGCGCGCCGGCAGGGCAATTCTTGATCGTGTGGCCGGCGATGAACAGGTGACGATCGGGGGTAATGCGCTTGGGCATCTGATCGATCATGCGCCTGAGGCCAGCACTGTACTCCGGACCGCGCTCAGGGCTGGAAGACTTGCACAAGGAGGTGAGGCAGACGCACTGCGCTCCGCCGCCTCCCTTGTCGGTGCAATGCGCGGTGCTGCAAGGCTCAGGGTACCAGAACGGGATCCCGCGCGGATTGATCTCGGGCTGTATGAGGCTCCACAAGATCTTGAGGCCCTGTTTGCAGATCTGAGCGACGCCGGCGCACCGCGAGACTTTTCGTTACTCCTTACGGGACCGCCAGGAACGGGAAAGACGGCGCTTGCCCATCACCTCGCATACCGGCTCGAAAGGCCACTGATCGTGAAGCGTGCATCCGACCTCTTGTCAAAGTGGGTGGGCGAAACCGAGCAGCAGATCGCACGTGCGTTTGAGGAGGCCATCGCAAAGGACGGCGTGCTGCTGTTCGATGAGGTGGACTCGCTCCTTGCCGATCGTTCGGGTGCGCGGAACAGCTGGGAAGTGACGCAGGTCAACGAACTCCTGACCTGGTGCGACAGCCATCCGCTGCCGTTTATTGCCGCCACCAACTTTGGTTCCCGGCTCGATCCCGCTGCGCTGCGCAGGTTCGTCTTCAAGGTCGACCTAAAGCCGTTGAGTGTGGAAAAGGCAGAAGCGGCCTATGCGCGCTTCTTTGGTATGCCGGCGCCTGCAACCTTGCGGGAACTGAACGGACTGACCCCGGGAGACCTGGCTGTCGTTGCACGTCAGTTGCGCTATCTGAAGGAAAGCCCGGAACCAGCCATGATCGTTGCGCGCCTTGCTTCCGAACTTGCTGCCAAGCCGGAAGGCGGGGGACGGATCGGCTTTTGATTGCTAGGTCAAACCAAATGGCTGACGCTGCTTGCCCGGTGCAGCGCGGGAAAGCTGTGGCCTGCTCAATCGATCTTTCTAGAGCTCGGGAATGCCACATGCCGCAAGGTACGCAAAAACGCGATCATAGTCGCGCGGCTCGCGCGTTTTGTCGCGCAGATCGCCTCTTGGAACATAGATGACCATCCCTTGTCGGGCCCTGGTAAGAAGGACGCGATACGCGTTTGCAATGTAGCGTTGACGATTGTCGTCATTCACGGTTTGCCAGACGGTCCCCTTGAATTGCCTGGTGAGCCATGCATCGCCGCGGCGAATGAGATTGGCGTCCCAGCACACGCAGGACCAATCGAGTTCCAAACCCTGCACTTCAAATTCGGTGGCGGCATCTTCGAGTGCATCTGACGACCGCACATCACTGCCAGGCGCAAGAAACCATTTTGCTGGTTCAACCTTGGCCTTCACGAAAATGCCATCCGGCTTGAGACGAAGCGCATTGGAGGATGCCAAAAGTCCTGCTCGCTCGTTGCCCCGCCGCTTTGACCTTAGCCACTCTCGCGCTCCTTCGAGATCGCGGGTCAAGAAGAGAGGAAAGCCTTTAAGTTCGGCACTCAACTTCGCCGCGTCCTCGCGTCCCCCGTCGATCAGGGCGCCCACAAAGTCGGAAAGGCGCTCGGCCCGGAATGACCGAATTGATGTTGCAAGATGGAGGGCTGGAGAGTTGACTTCGTGGCGAAGAGATACAGCCGCTGCATCCTTAAGCTGATCAGGCAGATGAACATGCCAGTTCGGAAACGATCGCTCCAAGGCTCGGAGCCATTCTCCGATCCCCGCCTCGCCCGTATTGATCTCCTGGCCACCACCGACAAGGCAGACGATCACACTCCAATCATGATGCCGGTCCATGACGCTCAGCAAGAACTCGGGTTCTGACATGTTGAAGTCAGCAACGCCCTTTTTCTGCTTCATGAACTTAGAAGCTTGCGCGACATCCCAAGCGCGCTGCGCTTCATCGAAAATGGCCACGCGTTCTACAGGGGCCTGGCTATCCCGAAGCGCCTCATCGCGAAAATGATGGATGTTTTGAATGAAGGCGGATGTCAGCTGCGCTTCTGCAGCTTTCGAGACTTTCTTGCCTCTTCGCTTCGCCTGCGCGACCGCATCACAGGCGAGCGCTTCGCGCAAGACCTCAACAAGGGGCCCGTTGCCCGAGAGAAAGACCGCATGTTCTTCGCTATGAGCCCGCTGGCGTGCGGTTGCGAGATTGAGCCCGGCAAGCGTTTTCCCAGAGCCTGGCACGCCGGTGATGAAGCAGATGGACTTTTGGGCATGCGCCTTTGCTTGGTCAATTACCTCAAAAACATAGTTTGCTGTGTCGGACAAATTGCGCGCACCCGCTTCTGAGCGTGAAATCTCTTCAACATCGTGGCCACTGTAGAGCGCTTGCGCTGCTTCGACGATTGTTGGCGTTGGGCGATATCGACCTGCCGACCATTGCTGCGCGTCGATGTTGGCCCCGCCGTGCGCGTGCGAAATGCGTTGGACAGTTCGTGCGAGTTCATCAGGCGCATTTCGGATTGGTTTAGCCAAACCGTCATCATCCCACTCAACGGTCTCATCGCTAGGCGACCGTGGCGCATCGGTCGCGATGAGGATCGGCACGACAGTCAAGGCATGGCTGGTTTCGTGAAAATGCTTCAAATCCAAGCCATAGCCGTATGCCTGGTCTAGGCTAGCGCGATCAAATCCGCTCGCTCCAATTTTGTATTCGACGACAAAGACGATGCCGGCATGCAAGATCACTAGGTCGGCACGTCTGCCCATGCGTGGGATCAGGAACTCCAGGAAACAATGCGCATCCGGTAGGTCCCTGGCGAGCCCGCGCAAATGGCTAATCTGAAAGTTCCAAGCGGCGCGCTGCGCTGGTTCGACTGCGAAGGGGAGGGCCGATGCCAAGCGCCCGTACAGATCATTATCTGTCGTGACAGCAACATCGTGCGATGAAATGGAGATATAGGCTCGGCTCATAACTGTACCCTATCTAGTGCACGCACGCAGATCGCAAGCACAGCGCTGATGTCGCTCAGAACAGCCTTACTCATGCAAGATGATTTAAGTCTTTTGGTAACGGCTAAGCATTAGATTTAAATCCTTCAGATCCAGTTGGCGGCTTGTATATGCCCGATCAAATACTCTTTGCCCTCCTGTTTGGCTCCATTATTTTCGGAATCACTCTTGAGCGGTGGCGTGCGCGCTTGGTTCGCAAGGAGTGGCGAGCAAAACGGGCATCTGGCAAGTTTTCCTTTAGGCCGAAGCCTGGGTCACCTCCATTGCTCGACGCATCAGATCAGCTTCGGATCGTTACCGCGGCTCACTTTGAAAAGAGGCGCATTCTGTCAAAGGCTGAGGCGCGTGTGCTCTACACAATTGAGGCTGCAATCAAGAAATTGGATGTGCCGTGGCGTGTCATGGCCCAGGTCAGTCTGGGAGAAATCCTCGCCAGTCCAGACTCAGCTGCCTATTCCGCTATCAACAGCAAGCGGGTTGATTTGCTGGTAATAGCAAGTGATGGCATTCCAATCACCGCTATCGAGTATCAAGGAAGCGGCCATTATCAGGGATCTGCCCCCGCCCGGGACGCCGTGAAGAAGGAGGCTCTTCGAAAGGCCGGAATCCGCTATGTTGAAGTGACGGCTGAGCACGATATCGAGGACATTGGGCGCGAGATTTCGAGGATAGCAAAGGTTGAGCAACTGAAATCCCAACCGGTTAAGTCGCAGAGTTAGAGGTTGAGTATGGACTTTTTGCCTGCCCTGGTCGCGTCTCATCCGATCCGCAAGAAGCCTTACAATGCGATCAAATACGTGCGGACGGACCATGCTGGCACACCGCTTTATCGCGTCTCGAAAGATCTGCGCGAAATCGGTGCAAGCGAAGCGCTAAAAACAGCCTTCGAGCGTTTCGGGGCTCATTGTTTCCACTGCAAGACTTGGATGCCGGCTCAGCCAATGTCGCAGTCCTGCACGCGTGATCACGTCCGACCAAAAAAGGATGGCGGCCGCGGCTATCTGCATAATCTCGTCTTTGCGTGCGGCGAGTGCAACCGTCGA
>ERZ724517.1781-NODE-1781-length-11650-cov-4.489435_pt1 | contig 11650 bp, 9 predicted proteins | sample MGYA00376050_ERZ724517 | MGnify/ENA primary metagenome ERZ724517 (study PRJEB28724, sample SAMN07190886) | activated sludge metagenome | isolation source: activated sludge of sewage treatment plant in Hong Hong | place: USA: Christiansburg, Virginia | collected... | reverse complement strand
GAGCGGCCCAACGGCGGCAATCGCCGCCTGCATCACCGGATGCGCCGGGCAGCGCACCGCGAGCGTCGGCAATCCGGCGCTGACCAGCCCGGCGACCGGCGCGTCGGGCTTGAGCGGCAGCACCAGCGTCAGCGGACCCGGCCAGTGCGCCGCCATCAGCGCGGCGGCAGTGGCATTGACCTCGACCAAGGTCGCGGCTTGGGCTGCGTCGGCGACATGGACGATCAGCGGGTTGAAACTCGGGCGGCCCTTGGCGGCGAAGATGCGCGCCACTGCGGCACCGTTGGCGGCGACCGCGGCGAGCCCGTAGACCGTCTCGGTCGGCAGCGCGACGACATCGCCGGCAGCGAGCAGCGCCACCGCGCGCGCCATGCCGGCAGCGTCGGGGGCGACGATTTGCGTGTCATGTTCCATCGCGGACTTCTCTAGCGCCAATTGTGCCGCGCGCCCACCCTGCGGCGCCGTCGCCATATTGCCCGCCGCGCCAAGGCTGCGTAGGGGAGGGGCTTCTCCATTCCGGGACGCCGCGCCATGACCTACACCGCCCCCATCGCCGAACAGCGCTTCGTGCTCGAAACCATCGCCGACCTGCCCGGGCTGGCGGCACTGCCGGGGTTCGGCGACGCGACGCCCGACATGGTCGAGGCGATCCTGTCGGAGGCCGGCAAGCTGACGGGCAATGTCTTTGCGCCCTTGAACTGGAGCGGGGACCGCGCCGGCAGCCGGCTTGAAGGCGATCAGGTGTTCATGCCCGAAGGCTTCAAGGACGCTTATGCGCGTTACGTCGAGGGTGGCTGGGCCGGGCTCGGCGCGCCGGTGGCGCATGGCGGGCAGGGGCTGCCGTTCGTGCTGGCGAGCGCGGTGCAGGAGCAGCTGACCTCGGCGAACATGGCGTTCAGCCTGTGCATGATGCTCAGCATGGGCGCCATCGAGGCACTGGCGGCGCATGCGTCGCCCGAGTTGCAGGAGCGCTATCTGACCAAACTGGTCAGCGGTGAGTGGACCGGCACGATGAACCTGACCGAGCCGCAGGCCGGCAGCGATGTCGGCGCGCTGCGGTCGCGCGCCGAGCCGCATGCCGACGGCACCTACCGCATCAAGGGCAGCAAGATCTTCATCACTTGGGGCGAGCATGATGTCGCGGCAAACATCATCCACCTGGTGCTGGCGCGGCTGCCCGATGCGCCGCCGGGGACCAAGGGGATTTCGCTGTTCATCTGCCCGAAGTTCCTGCCCGACGGCACGCGGAATGACCTGCGCGTGACGGGCGTCGAGCACAAGCTCGGCATCCACGCTTCGCCGACCTGCTCGATGAGCTTTGGCGAGCATGACAATTGCGTCGGCTATCTGGTCGGCGAGGAGGGCGCCGGGATGCGCGCCATGTTCACGATGATGAACCACGCGCGCATCAATGTCGGGCTGCAGGGCGTGGCGATTGCCGAGCGCGCGTATCAGGGGGCGCTGGCGTTCGCCAAGGAGCGCGTCCAGTCGGCGAAGTTCGGCGGCGGCAGGGAACCCGTGCGCATCATCGAACATGCCGATGTGCGGCGCATGCTGATGACGATGAAGGCGACGACCGAGGCGGCACGCGCGCTGACCTATCTGAATGCGGCTGCCGTCGACCGCGCGCATGCGACGGGCGATAAGGCGGCGGCCGGCTTGGCCGACCTGCTGACGCCGGTGACCAAGGCCTATGCCACCGATATCGGCGTCGAAATGGCCAGCATCGGCGTACAGGTGTTTGGCGGCATGGGGTTTGTCGAGGAAACCGGCGCGGCGCAGCATTTGCGCGATTCGCGCATCGCGCCGATTTACGAAGGCACCAACGGCATCCAGGCGCTCGACCTCGTCGGCCGCAAGCTCGGCATGGACGGCGGCGCGCACTGGCGGACGCTGTTCCTCGAAATCCGCGACTTTATCGGTGATTTGCCCAAGGCTGGCGACCTTGGCGCGCTGCGGCCGTATCTCGAGGACGGGCTGGCGGCACTCGAAAACGCCAGCGTCTGGATGACCGGCAACAGCGCCGACGCACTGACCGACACGGCTGCCGGCGCGACGCCGTATCTGCGGCTGTTCGGGGTGACAGTAGGCGGTTATCTGCTGGCGAAGCAGGCAGCGGTGGCGTCGCAGCGGCTGGCGGCAGGCGAGGGCGATGCGGCGTTCCTGCGTGCCAAGATCGCGACGGCGCGGTTCTTTGCCGAACAGTTGATGCCGCCGGCAACGGCGCTGCTCGGGCCGATCACGCGCGGGTCGGGGTTGTTCTATGCGATCGAGGAAGCGGCGCTGGGGGCCTGAGGCCCGTCGTCAGGCTTGCGCGAACAGGTCTTCGGGCGCCAGCCCGAGTTGCGCGATGCGGCGCTTGATGCGCGGCCATTCGGTTTCGAGGAAGGCGGCGCGCTCGGACTTGAGCAGCGCGGCGCGGGCGCCCTGTTCGACGTACAGGCCGACGCCCTTTTTGGCGACGACCAGCCCGGCGAGCTGGAGTTCCTGATAGGCTTTGGCGACCGTCAGCGGATTGACATCGAGCTCGGCGGCGAGTGCGCGCACCGAGGGCAACGGCCCGTCGCCGTGGATGTTATCCAGGATCCGCACGACGATGATGTCGCGAATCTGGAGGTAAATGGGTCGATCATCCTGCCACATGCTGTCCTATTGCTATACAACACTTGGCGAGTCAACATTTACCGGCATATTTCGATGCGTGACGTGCGCGCGGGGCTGGTCTAGGTTTCGCAGCCGTGCTGCGCGAATGCCGCAGTTGATGAGATGCAGGAGTCGCAGATGAACCGTGCCCGCGTGCTGATTTTGGCGTTGGGATTGGCCTATGGCGCGGCGCTGCCGGCGCAGGCGGCAGCGATCGACGATACGCTCGTCGCCTGTGCGCGACAGGCCGACAACGCCAAGCGGCTCGCCTGTTATGACAATGCGGTGGCGACGCTTTCGGCCGAAGCCAAGGCGGTGACACAGCAGCGCGAGGCCGAAATGGCCGTACTCGCCGCCGAGCAGGCCAAGGCCGACGAAGCCGCCAAGAAGGCCGCGTTCGGCGGCGAGCGGCTGGCGCGCGGGCAAATTCCGGCGGGCACGATGACGCGCGTCGATGCCAAGGTCAGCGAAGTGCTGACCGCCAGCGACGGCATGGCGGTGCTGGTGCTCGACAACGGCCAGCTCTGGCGCCAGACGACGGGCGTGGCGCTACCGCCGGTGCGCAACGGCGATGCGGTGATCATCACCGTCGCCGCGATGGGAAGTTTCCAGGCCGAGCTGGTCCGCCAGCACCGGGCGTTCAAGGTCAAGCGGATCAAGTAGCGCGCAGGTCGTCGCGCCTGTTCTATTGAACCACACTTCGCTCGGGATGAGCGGGGTTGGTTTTGGTCGGAAGCGGCCTAGGTCGCGTCGGGCGTGAAGGCGCGCACCACGGCGTCCAGCGCCGGGCGCGGGCGTTCGGTGAGCGGGCGCCCTTGCGTGCCGATGAACACGAAGCCGGCGATGCGGCCATCGTCGATGCCCAGCGCATCGGCGACGGCGCGCGAAAAACACGCCCAGCCGGTCAGCCAGTTGGCGACAAAGCCGAAGGCCGGCGCGGCGTTGCACAGCTGCATCGCCACCGCGCCCGCCGAAAGCTCCTGTTCCCAGCGCGGGATATGGCTGGCCGAGAGCGGCTGGCTGACGATGATGACCAGGCACGGTGCCTGATGCGCGAAGCTGCGGATCGCCTCGATTTCGGTGGCGCCGGAGGCGGGGTGTTCGTGGCGGTAGGCAGTCTCCAGCAGCACCGCGAACGCCGCACGCGCTTCGGGCGCGACGGTGATGAAGCGCCATGGCGCCAGCTTGCCATGGTCGGGCACCCGCGCTGCAATGGCGAGCATGGCCGCAAGTTGCGCGGCGTCGGGGCCGGGCGCGACCATGTCGCGGGCCTTGCCCGACCGGCGGGTCGCCAGCAGCGCGCGCGGCGACGAGATATCGTTGAAATTATCCATGTTGGCGGGGCTAGCATCGCTGTCGGCGCGGCGCCAGTGGTCAACACGGCGCATCGTGGCAGCGCGGCCCCTTCCTTTCCGCGAAAGCCACGCTAGTGTGTTACCTAACGCGCCCGAGTCAACGTGCGCCGTGTAGCGCTTAAAGATAGGGGAATAATGGCAACCAAGGCAGCGGCCGCAGGGGAAACCTGGTTCGGCCATCCGCGCCAATTGGCACGACTGTTCACCACCGAAATGTGGGAACGCTTCGGTTTCTACGGCATGCGGGCGCTGTTGACGCTCTACCTTGCCGACCATTTCCTGTTCAGCGACTCGACGACGAACGGCCTGTATGGCGCGTTCACCTCGCTGGTCTATCTGACGCCGCTGTTCGGCGGGCTGCTCGCCGACCGCTATCTCGGCTCGAAACGCGCGGTGAAGCTCGGCGCGATATTGATGTCGATCGGCTATCTGACGCTGGCGTTCGGCGGCGAAGCGGCCAAGCCGTTCGCGACCGTCGGCGGCCAGCGCTATGAAGTCGTCGTCGAAAAGACCGGCGAGGACCAGAACCAGTACATCACCATCGGCAGCGAAAAACTGCAGATCGACGGTCAGGCCGATGGCTCGATCGCGCTCAACCGCGCCGATGGCAGCACCGCGCAGACCGTCGCCGGTAGCGATTTCGTGTCGAGCGCCGAGCGGTCGAACTTCCACGTGCTGCTGATGCTGGCGGCGCTTTCGGTGATCACCGTCGGCAACGGCTTCTTCAAACCCAATATCTCGACGATGGTCGGCTCGCTCTATCAGGACGGCGACCGCCGCCGCGATTCGGGGTTCACCATCTTCTACATGGGCATCAACGTCGGGGCGCTGCTGTCGCAATTCCTGCTGCCGCTGGTGGCGGTGTATTTCGGCTGGTCGACGGGCTTTGCGCTGGCGGCCGCCGGCATGGCGTTCAGCTGGGTGCTGTTCCAGTTCGATGGTGGCCGGCTGGCCAATTACGGCAACCCGCCGGTCAGCGCCGGGCCGGACCGCAGCAAGCTCATCTATATCTGCGCGCTGATTGCCATTCCGGTGGTCTGGCTGCTGTTCCGCAACATGATGGACGGCGCCGATGCCGCCGCTGCCGCCGCGAAGGATGGCAGCGGCTTCGTCGGTTACATCGCGTCGCTGCCGATCCTCGGCAAGTTCCTGTTCTTCACCTTCTTCGTTTCGGTCATCGGCATTCCGATCTGGGCGTGGCGCACCGGCACCCGCCAGGAATTCCAGATGATGGTCGCGGCGTTCGTGCTGATCGTCTTCAACGTGGTGTTCTGGACGCTGTTCGAACAGGCCGGTAGCTCGCTGACCTTCTTCGCCGACCGCAACACCGACCGCGACCTCGGTTTCTATCTGGTGCCGGCGGGGCAGGTGCAGGTGTTCAACGCACTGTTCATTGTCGGTCTCGCGCCGGTGTTCGGAGCGTTGTGGCTGTGGCTTGCCAAGCGCAACATGGAGCCCGGCATCCCGGTCAAGTTCGCCATCGCGCTGATGGGCGCCGGGCTGGGCTTCCTCGTGCTGGTGTACGGCGCGCAGTTCGCCGGTGACGACTTCAAGGTCGGGCTGGGCTGGGTGGCGATGCTCTACCTTATCCAGTCGATGGCCGAACTGTGCATCTCGCCGGTGGGGCTGAGCATGATCACCAAGCTGTCGATCGCGCGCATCGTCGCGATGATGATGGGCGTGTGGTTCCTGTCGATTGCCGTCGCGCAATATGTCGCGGGTGTCGTCGCGCAGTTCGCCAGCGTCGAAACCGTCGGCGGCGAGGTCACCAACCTGCAGGTCAGCCTCGAGACCTATGTCGGGGTGTTCAACACCATCGGCTGGATTTCGGTCGGCATCGGCGTGCTGCTGCTCGCCATTTCGCCATTGCTCAAACGCTGGATGCACGGGGTAAATTGATGAAGCGCAGTCTTGTTCTGGCGAGCTTGCTGCTCACCGCCGCGTGCACGACCACACAGGCTCCACCGCCGGCCAATGTCGCGGCGTCGGCACCAGCGGTGAAGCCGTTCCCGTCGACGTACAAGGCCTATCCGGGGGTGACGACGGTGATCCGCGGCGCCACCATCTATGACGGCGCCGGCAAACGTATCGACAATGGCCAGATCCGCATCGAAAACGGCAAGGTCGCTGAAATCGGCACGACCGTCAGCGTGCCGGCGAATGCCACGGTCATCGAGGCGAATGGCCGCTACGTCACGCCGGGCATCATCGACATCCACAGCCACCTCGGCGTCTACCCAAGCCCCGGCGTCGACGCCAACAGCGACGGCAACGAGGCGACGTCACCGGCACGCCCCGAAGTCTGGGCCGAACATTCGGTCTGGCCGCAGGACCCCGGCTTCACGCGGGCCCTGGCGGGCGGCGTGACGAGTTTGCACGTGCTGCCGGGCTCGGCGAACCTGTTCGGCGGGCGCGGCGTGACGCTGAAGAACGTGCTCGGCCGCACCGCGCAGGACATGAAGTTCCCCGATGCGCCGATGAGCCTGAAGATGGCGTGCGGCGAAAACCCCAAGCGCGTCTATGGCAACCGCAACCAGATGCCGTCGACGCGGATGGGCAATATCGCGTCGGACCGCCAGACCTGGTCGGATGCCGCCGTCTACAAGCGCAAATGGGACGACTATAACAAGCGCGTCGCCGCCGGCACCGCCAAGCCGAGTGATATGCCGCGCCGCGAGCTCGGCAACGAGACGCTGATGGGCGTCTTGAACGGCGAAATCCTCGTGCAGAACCACTGCTACCGTGCCGACGAAATGGCCAACACGATCGCGATGTCGAACGAGTTCGGCTACAAGGTCACGACGTTCCACCACGCTGTCGAAAGCTACAAGATCGCCGACCTGCTCAAGGCCAACGGCATCTGCTCGGCGATGTGGGCCGACTGGTGGGGCTTCAAGATGGAAAGCTATGATGGCATCCGCGAGAATGTCGCGCTGGTGCAGAACGCCGGGGCCTGCGCCATTGTCCATTCGGATGATGAAAACGGCATCCAGCGCCTCAACCAGGAAGCCGCCAAGGCTGCTGCCGCCGGCAAGCGTGCCGGCATCAATATTCCGCCCGAAGTCATCTGGGAATGGGTGTCGCTCAACCCGGCCAAGGGGCTGGGCATCGCCGACAAGACCGGCAGTCTGGAGGTCGGCAAGATGGCCGATGTCGTGCTGTGGAACGGTGATCCGCTGAGCGTCTATTCGCGGCCCGAAAAGGTCTGGATCGATGGGGCGGTGATGTACGACACCAGCGATCCCAAGCGTCGCCCGATGACCGACTTCGAGCTCGGCCAGCCCGGCATGGGAGATGTGAAGTGAAGTTGTTCGCTACCGCCGCCGCCGTCGCGGCCTTGCTGGTCGCTGCCGCGCCGCTCAACGCCGAAACCATTGCGATCACCGGTGGCCGTGTCGCCACTGTCGCCAATCCCGAGCCCGTTGACGGCGCCACCGTGGTCATCCGCGACGGGCGCATTGTTGCGGTCGGTACCGGCGTTGCCGTGCCCGCCGGCGCACGCGTCATCGATGCGAGCGGCAAATGGGTAACGCCGGGGCTGATTGCCGGCAATTCGCTGCTCGGGTTGATCGAAGTCGATGCTGTCGACCAGACCAATGACAGCGAAGCGCGCAAGTCGCCGTGGTCGGCGGCGATCGATGTTTCGACGGGCCTCAACGCCCGGGCGACGCCGGTGGCGGTCGCGCGGCTGGGCGGCGTGACGCGCGCGGCGGTGCAACCCGAAGCCGGCGACAGCATCTTCGGCGGGCAGGGCGCGCTGATCACGCTCGCGGCGGGCGAGGACATTCTGCTGCGGCCGCGCGCCTTCCAGTTCATCGAACTCGGCGAAGAGGGCGCCCGCAAGGCCGGTGGCTCGCGGCCGGCGGCGTGGCTCGAACTGCGCAATGCGATGCAGGAAGCGCAGCGCTATGCCCGCAGTCCGGCGGCCTATAGCGACGGCCGCGACCGCGAAGCGCTGGTGACGCGGCTCGATGCGGCGGCATTGGTGCCCGTCGTCGAAGGCCGCATGCCGTTGATGGTGCATGTCGATCGCGCCAGCGACATTCTGAACGTGCTGCGGCTGCCGCAGGAGTTCCCGAAAGTCCGGCTGATCCTGCTCGGTGCGCGCGAAGGCTGGACGGTGGCGAACCAGATCGCCGCCGCCAAGGTGCCGGTCATCACGATGGCGCTGATGGACCTGCCCGATGGGTTCGAATCGCTGGCATCGACACGGTCGAATGCTGGCCGCCTGGTCGCGGCGGGCGTGCTCGTCGGGCTCGGCATGACCACCGACGGCAGCGGCAACCAGCCGCGCAACCTGCCGCAACAGGCGGGGAACGCCGTCGCGCAGGGCCGTTTGCCCGGCGCCGTCGGGCTGACCCCGGCGCAGGCACTCGCGGCGATGACGCGCAGCAATGCGCGCATCCTCGGTATGGATGATGTCGGGACGCTCGAGGCCGGCAAGGCCGCCGATGTCGTGGTCTGGGACGGCGATCCGCTCGAACTGTCTTCGGCGCCGAGCACGGTCATCATCGGCGGCGTCGTCCAGCCGACGGTGTCGCGCCAAACGATGCTGCGCGACCGCTATATCTCGCTGCAACACGACCAGCTTCCTTTGGCCTATCCGAGGTGATGCCATGCCTGAACTCGCACTTGCGCTGATTGCGTTTGTCGGCAGCCACGAGCTGCTGTCGCACGCGTTGCGAAAGCCGTTGGTGGCGAAGCTGGGAGAGGGCGGGTTTGCCGTGCTCTATTCGGTGGTCGCGGCCGCGACATTGTTCTGGGCGGTCAACGCCTGGCAACGCGCCGAGCCGGCGCAATTGTGGACTGCGCCGCTGTGGATGTGGAGCGTCGGGTCGATCGTCATGCTGATCGCCAGCATCTTGTTCGTCGGGGCGATGACCTCGCCCAATCCGGCGCTGCCGGGGCGCGGGGCTGCTGCCAATGCCGCGCCGCGCGGGGTATTGCGCATCACCCGCCACCCGATGATGTGGGCGTTCGGGCTGTGGGCGGCGGTGCACGCGACGCTGTCGGGCGACAAGGCGACGGTGTTGTTCTGTTTCGGATTGGGCTTCCTCGCGCTGTTCGGGGCGTCGATGCAGGACCGCAAGAAGCGCGGCCAGCTCGGCGCGGCCTGGGCAGCGCATGAAGCCAGCACCAGCTATCTGCCGTTCGGCGCGCAGTTCGGCGGCCGGTCGTCATGGTCGAGCATCAACCCCGGGCTGGTAGCGACGCTCGGCGGCGTGGTGCTGTGGCTGGCAGCGACCTGGGCGCATCCGATGCTCGGCGCGCCGGTGGTCGGCCTGTGGAGCATGATCGGCTAAAGCCGGACAGGCAAAGAATCTGGGGAGTTGAAGATGGACGTAGCCGGTAAGACGGTCTGGATTACCGGTGCATCGTCGGGTATCGGCGCGGCGCTGGCGACGGCGTGTGCACGCGCTGGCGCCAAGCTGGTGCTGTCGGGGCGGCGTGCCGATGCGCTGGCCGAAGTCGCCGGCCGCTGCCAGGCGCAGACGCTGGTGCTGCCGTTCGAAACCACCGACCTCGACGCGCTGCCCGGCATCGTCGCGCAGGCGGAAGGCTGGAGCGGCGGCATCGACATTCTGGTCAACAACGCCGGCATCTCGCAGCGCAGCCTGGCGCGCGACACCAGCTTCGACGTCTATCGCAACATCATGGAAGTCGACTATTTCGCGCCGCTGCGGCTGACACAGCTTGTGCTGCCCGGCATGCGCGCGCGCGGCTCGGGGGCGTTCGTCGCCATCTCCAGCCTCGCCGGCAAGTTCGGCTCGCCGCTGCGTACCGGCTATTGCTCGGCGAAATTCGCGCTGATCGGCTATTTCGATGCGCTGCGCGCCGAAACCGCACACGAAGGCATCGAAGTCTTCGTCGTCACCCCCGGCTTCGTCAAAACCTCGATTGCCGCCAACGCACTCACCGCCGACGGCTCGGTGCGCGGCCGCTCCGACGACAATATCGAAGCCGGCATCACCGCCGACGAAGCCGCACAGCAAATCCTCGACGGCATGGCCGCCGGCCGCCGCGAAATCCCCGTCGGCCGCGGGCCGGAAATGGCGATGCTCGACCTGCTGCGCGCCGACCCCGACAAGATTTTCGACATGATGGCGGCGCAGGGCAAGACGATTGCGACGGCGGAGAAGTTGCCCTGAGGGGGGAGATTTAAGGGCCTCCGGCGGGCAGGGGTGACCCCTGCACCCGATTATTGGGACCCTGCCAAACTAATGGGTGCAGGCCTCAGGCCTGCCCGCCGGAGGCCCTTTATCACTTCCCGTCACCGTACCAACCGCGATATGACAGCGGCGCATTACAGACAGGCACGCCATGACTCGCAAATATTTCGGCACTGACGGTATCCGCGGGCTGACCAACACGCCGCCGATGACGGCCGAGGTGGCGATGAAGGTGGGCCAGGCGGCGGGGCTGAAGTTCCTGCGCGGGTCGCACAAGCATCGTGTTGTCATCGGCAAGGACACGCGGCTGTCGGGTTACATGATGGAATCGGCGCTGACGGCGGGGTTCACATCGGTGGGGATGGATGTCGTGCAGGTCGGGCCGATGCCGACGCCGGCGGTGGCGATGCTGACGCGGTCGATGCGCGCTGATCTGGGCGTGATGATTTCAGCGAGCCATAACCCGTATCACGACAATGGCATCAAGCTGTTCGGGCCGGATGGCTACAAGCTGTCCGACGCTGACGAACGCGAGATCGAGGCGTTGCTCGGCACAAACATTGCACTTGCGGCACCCGCGGCGATCGGCCGGGCGCGGCGCATCGATGACGCGCAGGGGCGCTACATCCATTTCGCCAAGTCGACGTTTCCCGAGGATCTGCGCCTCGACGGGCTGAAGGTCGTGCTCGATTGCGCGCATGGCGCCGCCTACAAGGTCGCGCCGCTGGCGTTGTGGGAGCTGGGCGCCGATGTCATCCCGATCGGCGTGGCGCCCGACGGCTTCAACATCAACGACCATATCGGCTCGACGCACCCGGCGGCGCTGCAGGCGAAGGTTGTCGAGACTGGCGCCGCCATCGGCATCGCGCTCGACGGTGACGCCGACCGGCTGATCGTTGTCGACGAAAAGGGCAAGATCATCGACGGCGACCAGCTGATGGCGCTGATCACCCAGCGCTGGCAGCAGGACGGCCGGCTGCGCGGCGGCGGGCTGGTGGCGACGGTCATGTCGAACCTCGGGCTCGAACGGTTTTTGAAGGGCATCGGGCTGGAATTGTTCCGCGCGCAGGTCGGTGACCGCTATGTGCTTGAAATGATGCGCGCGCGTGGGCTCAACGTCGGTGGCGAACAGTCGGGGCATATCATCCTCAGCGACTATGCGACGACCGGCGACGGGCTGGTTGCGGCGCTGCAGGTGCTTAGCGTGCTGGTGGCGACGGGCAAGCCGGCGTCGGAGGTGCTGCACCTGTTCGACACGCTGCCGCAGCTGCTCAAGAACGTGCGATTTGCCGGTGGGGCGCCGCTGGAGGCCGCGTCGGTCAAGGTGGCGATTGCCGCGGGCGAAGCGCGGCTCAACGGCACCGGGCGGCTGCTGATCCGCAAATCGGGCACCGAGCCGCTGATCCGCGTCATGGCCGAGGGCGAGGACATCGGCGTCGTTACCGAAGTCGTCGACGAGATTTGCGCGGCGGTCGCGGCGGC
>ERZ724517.1780-NODE-1780-length-11658-cov-9.885202_pt1 | contig 11658 bp, 9 predicted proteins | sample MGYA00376050_ERZ724517 | MGnify/ENA primary metagenome ERZ724517 (study PRJEB28724, sample SAMN07190886) | activated sludge metagenome | isolation source: activated sludge of sewage treatment plant in Hong Hong | place: USA: Christiansburg, Virginia | collected... | reverse complement strand
GGACGCTGGTTTCCTTTTACGAACCACGCGGCGAGTTCCAGCTCAACGTTGAAGCCATCCGCCGCGCCGGTCAGGGCGACCTCTACGAACAATTTCTCCGCCTCAAGGCCAAACTGGAAGCCGAAGGGCTGTTCGACCCAGCAACCCGCCGCCCCCTGCCGACTCATCCACGCGCCATCGCCATCGTTACCAGCCCGCAAGCCGCCGCTTTGCACGATGTATTAAAGACCTTGCAACGGCGCGCGCCGCACCTGCCAATCGAGATTTACCCGACCCCGGTTCAAGGTGAAGGGGCCGGTGCAAAAATCGCTGCCGCCATCGCCCAGGCGGCACAAAGTCAGTGCGATGCCATCATCCTGTGTCGTGGCGGTGGCAGCATTGAAGACCTCTGGGCTTTCAATGACGAGGCCGTCGCCCGCGCCATCCGCGCCAGCCGGATTCCCGTGATTAGTGGCGTCGGCCACGAAACCGATTTCACCATCGCCGACTTCGCCGCCGACCTGCGCGCCCCCACCCCAACCGCCGCTGCCGAGTTGCTCAGCCCGGATCGCGATCTCCTACTCGCCCAACTGGCACAACTCAAGCGCCAACTAGCCGGCCAAACCACCCGCCACCTGGCCGAGCGCGCTCAGCAACTGGACTGGCTAAGCAGCCGCCTGACCCACCCGGCCGAACGACTGCAGCGCCGGCGCGACACGGTGGATCGACTCGCCGGGCGCCTGACTCAAGCCCAGCTTCGCCAACAGGATCAATGGCGCTATCGGCTCACTGGCGCAGCACAAGCACTGCGCAATGCTCGCCCGCAAACAGAAACACCCAAGGAAAGCCTGCGTCTTATGGCATTTCGCCTGGAAAATGCAACACACTGGCAAATTTCAGCAGCCGGCGTGAAACTAAATTCACTAGCTGCCAGTCTCAATCAACTTGACCCGCATGCGGTGCTCGCCCGAGGCTATGCAATTGCCATTGGCCGCGATGGCCGTACAATTCGCGATGCAGAAAAACTAAGTGCTGGCAACGAAATCCAGCTCACTTTTGCTCGCGGCCATGCAACAGCGACGGTTAATCAGGTTGTCCCAACGCCCGAAGCTGACTAGAATTTTCAATTTACCCCTCATCAAACCCCACGGAGAAAATAAATGGAACATCAACTACCCGCCCTGCCGTTTGCCAAAGACGCCCTCGCCCCCCACATGTCGGCCGAAACCTTTGACTACCACTACAGCAAGCACCATCAGGCTTACGTTACCAACCTGAACAACCTGATCAAGGGCACCGAGTACGAAACCCTCGACCTCGAAGCCATCGTCAAGAAGGCCCCGGCCGGCGGCGTGTACAACAACGCAGCCCAGGTCTGGAACCACACCTTCTTCTGGAACTGCCTGACCCCGAACGGCGGCGGCGCTCCTAAAGGCGCCCTGGCTGCAGCCATCGATGCCAAATGGGGCTCGCTGGATGCCTTCAAGACCGCCTTCCAGACCTCCGCCGTCGGCAACTTCGGTTCCGGCTGGACCTGGCTGGTCAAGAAGGCCGACGGCTCCGTCGACATCGTCAACATGGGCGCCGCCGGCACCCCGCTGACCACCGGCGACAAGGCCCTGCTCTGCGTCGACGTCTGGGAACACGCCTACTACATCGACTACCGCAACATGCGTCCGAAGTTCGTCGAGACCTACCTGGCCTCGCTGGTTAATTGGTCGTTCGCTGAAGCCAATTTCGCTGGCTGATTTTTACCGGGTGAGACCAATCTCATCACGTAAATAGCAACCCAGTAACGTCAGGGCATTCCGGGAAATTGGAATGCCTTTTTTCTTGCCCTCCCAACAAGCTTCGTCTTTATCGCGCTTTGATCACCGGCAATACCCAGATGCCGAAGGAAGTGAGCCACAATAAAATCAGCCAAAATCACACGTCGACCGCAACAACACGCGGAATGGCGGTAATTCGATATATTTTCATTCAAATGAAATAAAAACGTCAGCCCCGTGTCGCCGGCAGCGTTACAACCAGGCACACCAGATCTTTCTGGGATCGCGTTCCGGTTTTTGCCAATGCAGCTTGTAGCTGCGTTTTTACCGTAGTCCTTTTTAGGCCCTCATGGCCTGCATATTCGTCGATTGTTTCGCCATGAGCTAAAGCGCGAACCAATCGTGCCTCCGCAGGAGTCAGCCGAAAAAAATCCATGAGTTGTTGCACGGTCGCGACACGCTGCCCGCTGTTGGTGGTAATCACAGCGAGCAATGCTGCACGACTGGTTGGCAGTGGGATAGCTTCCGCACTATCCAAGGCAATTAAAGTCATGCAGCAATGCTCCTGCCCGCCGCTTATTCCAAGGTTTACATTGCTTGGTTTGGCCTCGGCCAAGGCTTGGCGAATTGCTGACTGCAAGCTAGGATCTCTGTCGGGATTACTCGCGCATAGTCGACCATGGGATTCGTGAAACCATGTGCCAGCGCAAAGTAAGGCCAAGCCTCGCCGATTTGCCCATAACACTCCTCCAGAAGATGAAAGTGCAAGTGTTGCAAGGTGCGATACCTCAAATAACGTCTCGCCAAATTCTTTCCCATCCGTCAATTTTTGGAACTGAAGCATCAGACGTAGTGCCCGCTGTAAATGAGGAAGCAAACGCTCCAGACTCTGAGCCTCGTGGCGCTGAAATGCATCGTGTCCGTTGTGGCGCTGAAAACCGATCATGATCATTTGCTCGCTTTCTTCGACAAGATCGCCGGAGCCAAGCAAGTAGTGAACTCCTACCTGGGGTAGCAGATAGTCCTGAAAAAATTCATTTCGACTGACAAAACGGGAATCGAAATGCTCATTGCAATTAAGCAACTGACCAGGTGCCTGCGTCAGAGCAAGCTGCCGCCGCGGGTCGATCTGGGCGTAGTGTGCTGCGTAATCTGGCCCGACATCAACAGGTAATCCTGTTGAGACACTGAGCACAGGAATGCCAGTATGCCTCCCCCAGCCCACCAGATGGCAGGTATCACCATCGAGTAAGGCCGTCATGGCCGCCAGAGCATTCTGCATTTGCGCCGGTGCAACAGCGGACTCATAGATCAGTCCCAATGCGCGGTCGTACTCAGCCTCTCGATCCATGGTGCGAACTCCGTTGGCGTTTGATGGTAAGCATGCTGGACACCAGCACAAACCCGATGGCATCGTTCGTTTGGATGATGATCGCATTCAGGAGTTCCGGCAAACTCCAGTAACCAACCCAACAGAATATTTCTGCAGCGCAAGATTTCTTTGCCGATTCCCCAGATATCGGGATGTTTGTCCCCGATCCAAGATCGCAATGATTTTGTGCCCGCACCCTAAAGGAGTACAAAAATGTCCGACAGAACAATGACCAATATGCTCTTTATGCGTTTAAGTGGGGCTTTGTTCCTCAGTCTTGCGGCAAGCAGCGCCGCCATGGCATCAGTCGCTCGTGCACCGGACTATCTGTATTTCAACGCCAACTGCGCCGATTGCGCGCAGGCTGCCAATACGGATTTCTACAATGTGGTCGCGACACTGGAGCTAGATGGCTATAACTACCGCGATCCGTTACAAATAAGTACGGGAATCCAATACGGGAATGTTGTTTCTTTCTCCTATAGTGGCTCAAATCTGGTTGCCCCATTTCATTTCATCTCTCCGGTAGTGGGTGAAAAAACGCCCCCCGGGGCAATCAAGAGTGTCGGTGGCCAAATCAATACCAGTGGCCCCGACTGGGTATCACCCAACAATGGCGAAATGGAGATTATTTTTGGCGGAAACGACCAGCGCTTCAGCATAGATCTGGATGGCGACTGGGCCTATTACGCAGGATCCGTTGGTCCCAATGATTACGGGCACGGCTTCTGGAGCACGACCCCTGGCCAGATTGGCCCGCAAAATCTTCAGGTTCCAGAGCCTGGATCACTGGTTTTGATCGCGCTCGGCCTGACGGGCTTGAGCATAGGCCGTATCTGCAAAATATCGGCGACAAAATATTCCCTGCGCCCGTCTTAGCTAGCAATCGATCAAGTCTCGGCTTATAAGTTAACAACTCGAACCTGAGGTTCTCATGCTTAAGAAAAAACTCTTTCCAACCATTTTGTTTGCAGCAAGTTTTTCGGTATTCGCTGGAGATGCCACTAATTGCTTGGATGTTCGGAAAAATCAATTCGGTGGTCAGGAACTTTTTAACAAGTGTGGATATCCCGTCGAGGCCATTTGGTGCTACTACGGAGATAGAAATCGATGCACCCGCTACGACAATCAACTAACCATTGGCTCTGGGAAAAGCTACGGATTAATTGCCAACAAGCAGGTCTTAGTTGCAGGCTGTATCGGTGCAGACAGTATCAAAAAGAAAAGTGGAACAACCCATTGGTGCAAAGATTAGCGGAATAAATAATGGGGGCCGACTCAAACCTGCTTTGACCCGATTTCATATTGGCGTAGCTGGACTATGACTTCGTCGCTCTACAAGCAGTGCGTCAATAAACTCAAACCATTTTGACAGGCTTGAGAGATCACGAGAACACCATGAGTACTCAACATATCTGGAAACCGTTCGCCATCATTGCCTTTTGTATTCTCGCAGGCTGTGCAACTACCAATGCCTACCAAGAGGCTGAACGTCTGGAAAAATCTGGACGATATGGGGACGCTGGTGATGTTTGGCTCAGAAAAGCTAAGTCCAACCTTAATTCCAAAGAAGATTTTCTGCGATTTCCCGCATATGATTTCGAAAGGGCTGCCGAAAATTTCGACCGTGACCCGTCGCGGAGCAATGACGCACTGCAAGCCCGGAAAACCGCCGCTGATTTGTACTTGAAAGCTGCGGAATTTCATGCGGCGCAGGGAAAATTCTCGTCAGCGAGCACGCAATCCCGAAATGCAGCCAAACTCTTCAAGCACTATGACCCGAAGAAAAAAGACTTGGGCGACATTTCAGCCGCGGAGAATGCCTACCTCCAATCCAATCGCTATGCGGAGGCGGCAATTCAAGGCAGAGAACAGTTTGTTGATGTCTCAATGATCGCTTGGAATTACCTATACGGCTTGTCCTCGCTGTTCAAAGGCCACGACGCCGCCAAGGCAAAACGTTACGCTGAGGAGATCATTAGATTAGCCCCGCGCAGCCCACCACCGCTGGGTGATATTGGAAATCACTACCTCATCACTGGAGCAGCCTCCGTCCTCGAACATGAGGGTGACCTAAATGGAGCTTTGCGGGCCTATGAACTCGGGCTTGAATACACTGAGGTCACCCGGAACACTGCGAGCTTCGACCAAGCCATCGTCGTTGCCGAAAAAGTCGGCCGCGCGGACCTCGCAAAACGCTGGCGCCAAGAGTTGCAAGCTATCGAAAAGCTTGAAGGAAAGACACGCCCCGGTCAGCCTTGGTTCTTTGTCTCGGGAAAATCACCGGAGGAAATCGAACGGGAAGCGGAAAGGCGACGCGCTCAATCGGATACCTATAAAACCATGGGACTACATCGCCTTGCAGGCCTCCGGCAAGTCATGGCAACCGATCTCTTAGCCCAAGGCCGCATTGCCCGCCAGAAAGCGGCAAAAACAGCGCGTGATGATGCAGCGCGCGCAGAACAAGAACACCGTGAGGCCATTGAGGAAAAGGCGCGGCGCGAGAAATCAAATCGTGACTTTGCAATTGCTGTCGGCACTGCTACGGCGATGATAAAGAGCGCTCAAGGACCAGGTGCATCCTCCCCTAGTTACGCCCGAAGTGGACAATCCCAGCCTCAGAAAAGCACAGAGAATCAAAACCATAACTATCAGAAGCAGTATGCATCTACAAATTCGGTGGTCTCCGATAGCAGCCAATCTCAAATGAATGTTGGGAGTGCCAAGGAAGTATTGAGTAACAGAGAGGTCAAGAAGGACTCTCGAGGAAGTTCTGCAAACTCAAAATATGCATCGCAGGATGCAACTCACTGCGTGGAGATTGTCCCAAAAGGATTCAAGGGCTGCACATACAAACGCTGTCTCCATAACACCTGCGGCCTGGAAAAAATCAGTGTTTGGGCACGCGGTGGTGGTAGTGGGGGTGATGGTCTCTTTTTTCTTTCGCCCGGCCAGAACTCTCCAGTTAATAGCATCTTCGACGACGGTAGCCCTGTTCGCTACCAAGCTTGCTCTTGGGATCGGAAAGCTGGTTCCGGGGGACCGTATCGAAATCCCTGTCGTTACTAAAGGTCGCCAAGGAATGTCATATGCGTTTAGTTAATATAATTAAATTTATTTATATTGTTTTTCTTCTTGCACTTGGCGGTTGCGCAAGCAAATGGGTTCGTGAAATTCCTCCTCAGATGGTTCAGTCGCATTCGGCGCCTCAAGCAGAGTCAATATCAAGTGACCGAGTGATTCTAATTCGCTGGCCTGCTGTAATTGATAACCTGGCAAAAAAACCTGTTATTGATAATCTTTACGATTATATGCAACGCGTTACGGGCAATAATATGCGACGCGTTGAGGTTTATACGGGCGTTCCCGAGTTGCTTACGATTTCATCAACCTTTTATGCGGCTGAGTTGTACCTGGCTATTCGACGGAGTTCACCAAACACGATCGTTTTGCTTGAACCAACGATGATTCGCATTAATCCTTTAGGGAAAATCGAGGATTTCGCCCTAACGGATGTTCGCGTCCCGGTAGATTTGGTTGTAGATTTTTCTGTATGGAGTATTCCAAGACTTGCATTAATTCACAATGATTTTTACTTGAATATTCGTGCCAGCCCAAAATATTCCTCTGGAAACTGTGGTTTATTATTGGCAACAGCAGAAAATGGACCTGATCCAATCAATTTTGACAAAATAAAATGCTCGAAAATTTCGCCTCGGGATGCTTCGTTTTCTATATGGCGCCATGGAAACACTTCTGGTTTGGATAATTTGCCGCACAAAAAAGCCAATTCACTTCCATTGTCTCCATCCTTTACGGTTGAGCATCCGTTGCTTGCCGAGAGTAACGCAGGGCCAACAACAGCAACACCAAGCCCCTATGTTACTAATAGCAGACCAAGCTCCCCCAGTGATTTAGAAAAATCAATTTTGCATCCATATATCGAAAACTTCGGGCTTATTTCCGTTTCTGGGCTTGGTTTTATTCCGAGCATTAGAAATGATAGTAAATCAATGATCGAATATGCTGATGTTTTTGATAAAGATCTATCAATCGCATTAACAAATGGCGAGGCACTCAACAAAAAACAGCAGGCAAATCTGGCGCTGCTGCATAAATTGTTGGCAGCGGAACTTTCCGTAAGGGCTCAGCGCGACGAACAAGTTGCACGGCAAATTTTCGGAGGAGCTTTTGGTCAAGCATTTAGAACTAGCCGCGATCAGATGTACGTCAACTACGGCAAGCAGATGATGAAAATGTGGTCGACTACTTTCCTAGCAATAGGAATGCATGGCGCGTTGTCTGGAAGCGCAGTATCAGCCTCTGCTCAAATTGGGGCCGTAAATACGACAGTAGACTTTTTTAATCGCGAATTGCAGCAACAGGGAGAGTCGTTTTACCGCCAAATAGCTCCTGCGATTGACTCTCTTGATCGAGCAACATTTGAAATCGGGGGGCAAACGGTATCGGTTCAAGTGGCTGATCAAACCGCTCTTCGCAATAAACTGAAAGACACCTACAAACGTTTCAAAAAATGAAGGGTATGTATTTCTAGTGAACTGTGATGGCACGAATATTTAAATCAATCATGATGGTATCGATATGGCTGGGGGTATCAGTATCCTCCCTCGCCAGTTCCTTCAGATTTTCCGATTACCCAAAGTTTCCTGATGCTGGCACACCAGAATTAAGTAATCCATCACTCAAGTCAGACAAAGTGTCTTTCGAACTTCAGTTTCAGCTTCAACATTTTCAAGCCTATTTAAATAAACTCAATGCTGCTGAGGCGAGTTTGATAGAAGAATGCACAGGCAGAGGAGGTGAGCAGCTGGCAAGACTCGTTCGTGGCCAAAAAGTCTTGATTTGGCCGGAACAGTTTAATGCTTGTGATGGATACTGGAGACTGCTAAGTCTCGGTGACAGCGGATACGAGGTTGTTTTATCCAAGCTGAATTTGGCTTTTTCGACTAAATACTCACCTCCAAGAGGTAGTCCTGCACTCTTGGAAAAATGGCAAACCGTTAAGCGTGGAATACTTCACTTTGATGATGTATGCGATAGTGCATCTCGAAAAATTCTTCTTTCTGGGCAACCCGGATTTAATGAGTCTGAAAATGATGTATTTCAAGCGATGAAATCTCGTTGCCCGGCTTCGTGGGTAAAGCTATTCCAACCAGACAAGCAAAAGTCTGAAAAAGTGAAGGATGCGAAAGACGTCTGTCCTCCGGGAATATCTGTCGATTACAGTGATGAGTCGTCTCCCACAGGGCTACGCCAGTCCTGCTATACCCCAGAAGATGAACCCGCACGTCCAGGCTCTAAGCGAAAGCGTAGCAAATTATCTGCTGAGGATTCACTGGAAACAGAGCTTGCCGCGATCAAGAGCGGAGGGTACAAAAACAGCCCTTCCATGAGTGGTGATGACGGTGTTTCAGAGGCAGTATTAGCTGCGCGCAGAACTTTACAGGCCGAAAGAGGGGGGCTCAGTTCAGCATTGGGAGAGGCAGTAACCGAGAAAGGGCGCCGATTGTCTGAAGGGGGTATTTTTGGTGGAGAGACTGGCAAACTCCTTGAGCAGACCGCTCGAGTTGCTGAGCGAAGCGGAGGACAGCAAGTAAGCAGCGGGGGGTGTGACGATGAGCGGGAGCGGCAGGCAACAATTAAAATGCAAGAACCGCGGTTAGCTCAGATCCAAAGGCTTCCCCAACATCAGCAAGGTTGCCCTTTCGCTCAACTAAATGTTGACATTTACCAACGCGCTCTGGGTTACGCAGAACGTTGTAATCGGCGAGAAACAATCCCTGCAATTCGCGCAGAAATCGACAGCAATCAAGCCTTGGTGAGACAAGAATGTAACAGTGCTCAAGGGGTATCAAGTACATCCAGATCCAACAGTTTGTATGGATCAGGAGGAAACCGCGATGCAGGATCTGGTCGCCGATGTCTTCAGTGGCGGGGAGGTGCTTCTGATCCTGTTTGTGTGAGTTGGTCTCAATGAGCCGCAAAACTTGGGGGCCGGTCTTGCATGCATCCCAAGCCCCCCACAAATTCACCCACGCTTTACAAGCCGGTTCACGCTTCAGCAGTGCAATTTGTGGCTGCGTATAGTCTCTGGAAGCGAATGAGGTACTAATTGCAACATCGCGTGCTGATAGTGGGAAAGTGGCAAGATCATGGGAGGTACTGCAGGCACCGAACTTCCCTCTACGTGTATCGCCCCCGTACCACTAAAAAATCAGCCGTTTTTGCTCGTCGACCGCAACAACTTGCAAATCACGGCCTATTGTCTGGACAGCTTCGCCGGCACCGGGTAGCATCGCCGCCCCGCCAGCAAAGCCTCCTGATGCCTCATTCCTCTCACGCCCGCGCCTGCGGTATCGATTTCGGCACCTCCAATTCCACCGTCGGCTGGCTGCGCCCGGGGCAAGCTACCCTGTTGGCGCTGGAGGATGGCAAGCCGACGCTGCCTTCGGTCGTTTTCTTCAACGCGGAAGAAAACTCAGTCAGTTTTGGCCGGGCCGGGCTGCGCGAGTATCTCGATGGCTACGAGGGCCGGCTGATGCGTTCGCTCAAGAGCCTGCTCGGCAGCAGCCTGATCGATGGGCGCACCGATGTTCAGGGCAGCGTCATCGGCTTTCGTGACCTGCTCACCCAGTTCATCGCCACCGTCAAATCACGCGCCGAAGCGCAAGGCGGGCGTAGCTTTGAGCAGGCGGTTTTGGGGCGCCCGGTGTTTTTTGTTGATGACGATACGGCGGCTGATCGCATCGCTGAGGAAACCCTGGGTGATATCGCCCGCGCCGTCGGCCTCAAGGAGGTCAGCTTTCAGTACGAGCCGATTGCCGCCGCTTTTCAATACGAAACCACCCTGGCCCATGAAGAAGTGGTGCTGGTCGCCGATATTGGCGGCGGCACCTCCGATTTCTCCATCGTCCGCCTCTCGCCGCAACGGGCCAAAGCCAGCGAGCGCTGGAGCGATGTGCTGGCCAATGGTGGCGTGCATGTCGGCGGCACCGATTTCGACAAGCAATTGAGCCTGGCGGCCGCGATGCCCTTGCTTGGCTATCGCAGCCGACTGACCAACGGGCGTGAATTGCCGTCCGGCATCTACTTCGACCTCGCCACCTGGCACACCATCAATTTTGCTTATGCCCGCCAGGTGTGGACTGAACAACAGCGCCTCGCCGTCGACGCGATGGAGCCGGAATGTCTCAATCGGCTTCTCGCCCTGATCCGTGAACGCGCTGGCCACTGGCTGGCGCACCAGGTTGAACAGGCAAAAATCGCGCTTTCCGATGGTGACAGCGCCAAGCTGCCGCTTGATCGTTTTGCGCCAGGCGAGCAAAAGGTGCTGACACGCATCGAGTTCGAGCTGGCAACCGATATGCTGGTCGAGAAGGTTGAAGCCACCGTCGGCCAAATTTTGCGCGGCGCCGGCCTGACGGCGGGCGGCATTGACACCATATTCTTTACCGGCGGCTCCAGCGGTATCCCGCTCCTGCGCCGGCGCATTGCCGCCTTGCTGCCGCAGGCAAGAGTCGTCGAAGGAGATCTTTTCGGCAGCATCGGTGCCGGTCTGGCGGTCGATGCGGCGCGCCGCTATGGCACCTTGAGCGCATCGGCAAGCTAGAACAAGTCGTCCTTGGAATGACGCATTCATCAGTCTAAGATGACAGCAGGCTGATTAGCAATTTGCTCGAATTCGGCCCTTGCATGGTTTTCTCAACTCACTGGAACCCACCTCAATGCAGGACACGAATTCTCCGCCCCCAGCACCCGCGCCAGACAAGGTTTTCCTCTTTTCCGGCCACATGATTGATCGTCCTGATCGTGCTGAGCCGCGTTTCCCGGCGGATAAAGAAAGCATTGCCGCCGCCCGTATTGCTCAGGCTCTCGACAACTTGGGCGCTGGCCCCGGCGATTTGGCATTTGCCCAGGGCGCGGCAGGCGGCGATATCCTGTTTGCGGAAGCCTGCCTGGCCCGTGGCCTCACTTTTCAGATGCTGCTGCCCTTCCCCGAGGCTGAATTCATCGCCGCCTCAGTCCTGCCTTCGGCCAATGGCGAGGCCTGGCATCAGCGCTATCTGAATTTGCGCCAACGATTGAAGCTGCCAGCGCGCATCTTGCCCGACGATGTCGAGGTGCTGCACAGCGCTGAAGATGGCCGCCCACTCGAAAAACACGACCAACTCGACCCCTACGCCCGTTGCAACCTGTGGCTGCTAAACAGCGCCCTGAGCCGCGGGCTCAGCCGCCTGCGCTTCATCTGCCTGTGGAACGGCGGCGGCGGTGACGGCCCCGGTGGCACCGCGCATATGGTCATGGAGATTACGCGACGTGGCGGCCAGGTCACCTGGCTGGACACTCGCGAACTTTGGTAACACAACGTTGTCATAGCGGAGATTCAATTTGTAGCGTGAACTGATTTACCCACTCGTTGATTGAGGAGAGAGATCATGGCCAATAAAGCACTCTGCATCGGTATCAACAACTATCCCGGCACCCACATGGACCTGCAAGGTTGCGTCAATGATGCCG